>JACZCY010054991.1_pt1 | contig 11659 bp, 9 predicted proteins | sample 8641821 | NCBI WGS metagenome assembly JACZCY01 (sample SAMN15324609, study PRJNA640507) | soil metagenome | isolation source: intercropping sugarcane | place: China: Luxin town, Laibin City, Guangxi Province | collected 2019-07-25 | depth 10cm m | reverse complement strand
GAGCCCACGATAGGCCGCGATTCATCGTGGACTCTACTCACGACAGATCGAGGCCTCTAATGCCATGGAGACGGAGAGCGTACGTATGAGGCAGGGGGGGTGCGAGTGCTTCAGTCAGTGGTCGGTCGCTTTATTACAAGTTGCTTCATCCGGCTGCGCAAGGTACTGGGCGGGATGCCGAGGCGTGCTGCTGCTCCATCAGGACCTTCAATGCGCCAATCGGTCAATGCCAGAGTTTGGAGAATGTGTCGCCGCTCGAAATCCTTGAGGTCGGACGTCGGCAAGCTGGTGAACGAGCGATCCTGCAATCCCAGGAGATGGTTATCGATCCGCAAGATCGGCTCGTGTGAGAGGATCAAGGCTCGTTCGATCACGTTTGCCAGTTCACGGACATTGCCCGGCCAAGAGTAGCGAACCAATCGTTCTAAAGAATCAGGATCGATATCCGTGCACGAACGGCGGAGTTTCGCTGCGTACACTTCAAGGAAGTGTCGGGCTAACAGCGGAATATCCTCCGGACGCTCGCTCAATGTGGGCAGTCGAATCGGAAACACGTTCAGACGATACAGAAGATCCGCTCGGAACGTACCGAGCTTGACCGCTGCAAAAAGATCGCGGTTTGTGGCGGCGATGATACGAACATCCACTCGAATGGGCTGTTTCCCGCCCAAACGATCGACCATCCCATCCTGTAAGACTCGCAGCAACTTCGCTTGTGTCTCCAGAGGCATTTCACCGACTTCGTCCAGGAACAATGTGCCTTCATGGGCCAGTTCGAATCGTCCTTCACGGGTGCGGTCCGCTCCGGTAAACGCACCGCGTTCGTGGCCGAATAATTCACTTTCAACCAGTCCGGCCGGAAAGGAGGCACAATTCACGCGAACCATGGGTTTTCGACGACGTGGGCTCAAATCATGAATGGTTTGAGCGATCAATTCCTTGCCGGTTCCTGTCTCGCCCGTCAAGAGAACGGTCGTCGACGTCGGCGCAACTCCCCGTGCGAGGGTCAATACATGTTGAAAGACGGTACTTTCTCCCACCAATCTGTCGATGTTTTTTGTGAGCCGCAGCTCCTCGTGCAAGTACACATTTTCCTTGGCAAGTTGGTTTCGTAAGCGATCGATTTGTTCGTAGGCTTGGACGTGATCGATCGCATAGGCGATCTGCATCGCCACTTGTGTGAGGAATTCGATCTCTCCGGCATCGGGAACGCCCGATTCCCGAGTGCCGATATTGAGAATGCCAAGGCATTGATCTTTCACGAGCAACGGAAGATTAATCATTCGTCCGAGCCCTTCTTGCGCGTATAACTTGTCTTCAGGAAAAACCTGCTCTTTCTTGAGATCAGGGCGAATGTGCAGGATTTTGTGTTCGTATACCCATCCCATCCCGCTTCCGTGGCGCGGGACGACGGCGTCGCGGCTAAGCGCGACCTGCGGGACCGTGGTCGCGAGGACATAAAAACGGAATGCATCGGTCTGAGGATCATACTGGGTGATCGATGCGCGGGCCCATGGGATGGCTTTGGTGATCTCCACTGTAATTGCTTCCCACAAGCTGCGCATGTCGCGTTGCGAGTTCAGTACGAGGGCGACGGACAAGAGTGCGCGATAGTTGCGTTCGATCTGATCCAATGATTCCAGCTCCCGATGCCATGATTCAAGCACAGAAGAAACAGACATGTCCAGGTGCTTGCGTTCGGGATTGTGAACGAGATACATGAGGAAGCGGAGGTGCCGGCAAGACTTTACAGCACACTCAAAAACGCGGCGAGGTCGGCTTTTTCTTGTTGGGTCAAACCCATGCCAAAGCGGATGTTGTAGAACTCCACTGCCTCCTTCAAGGTTGCGGCCGAGCCGTTGTGAAAATAGGGCGCCCGAGCGGCCAGGCCGCGGAGAATCGGGCCTTTGAACTTCCCAATGTCGGCCCACTTCCCGGTAATTAACGCTCTGCCTGGATCTGTTGTGGACACTTCCGCTCCATCTGTCTTGTGACGCAGAGTGATGACAGGGAGATAATTAACACCTAAGTGATTATTCACATCAGCAATCCCGATATTCAGCGGAGCGCCTATGGAGTGGTTACCCACATTGAAGGTGTCATGGCAGGTGCCGCAGGTGCCTTTGATGAGGGGGAGGCCGGCCGCGTCGTTGAGCCCGCCCACCCCCACAATGTTGATGGGATGTGAATTGAAGAGAGTTTGCCCGCGGATAATGCTTGCCCGACGCTCCGGGTGATGTCCATGATGCTCATGATCAAAAGCGCGGGCCCAGCTGTTGTTAAAAAGGGTGAAGGCCACCGGTGTAAAGGGCGTCTTGAAGGGATTGAGCCCCAGTGGATCGTTGATGCCGATAAAAAACGGTTGCTCCGAGAGGATGACGGGACCACCGCTCGCGCCGTGAACATCGAGGGTTCCCGCACCGAAATCGATTGCCTGGGCCGTGGAGAGCGCCATTTCAAAATCGACCATCTTTTTTTGCTGTTCTTGAGTGGGCGCCGTTGTGGCTTGTTCATGGCCGAGGGTCGCATCCACCGACTGGCGGGCCAGGTCGGAAAGCAGATCGGCGGGATTCGTGGCGAACGCAATCGGCTTCGTGCCGGTCTGTGGCGAAGATTCGCGTCCGTCCCACATCACGGTGCTGAGAAACCGGAGGTTGCTGGCCGGCAGAGGGCGTCGGTATACGGAGAGCGTGTTCGTCTCATTGCATCCGTAAGGATTCTTGACGCTCACCACCTCGAATTCGGCTCCTGCCGGGACGGCAAGCGCAATACGGATCAATCCACGAGTGCGCAGGAGGCTATAGGCTTCGCGACGGCCTTCCACCGTGGTGGTATCAATGTTGTGATCGCAATTGGAGCCATCATTGGTCCGAAAGATCGGGTCCAGACCGTGCGACCGCTCAAACCGGTCCTCGACGTGCGCCGCCGAGACGGACCAGGCATCGCCGGGCTGATGGCAGCTGGCGCAACTGCGGCCGTTGGTTCCCAGACTCTGGAAAAAAGGGCCGGTCAGATCAAGTTTGCCGGTCGCGTTGAAGGTTTTCAGAACGCCTGTAGTGTTGGGAAAGGGGAAGAGGTTCGGGAGAATGGCCGGTGTCTCGGATTCCGCAGCCGCAACCGATGTAAGACCCAGCAGAAGCGCGCCCGACAACCAGAGACGGAATTTCACCATGGTCGCTCCCTTGTAGGATGAATTACGAGTGCGTGCGGGACCGTATGGCCGGCAGACACGGCAGCGCGTTGCCGTGCCGGTCATGAAATCCATGCAATAGACAAAGGGAGGTCATGTTTTTGACGGGATGGAGGTCTCGTGTCAATAGCTGTTCGTGAAGGAACGGGGAAGAATGCATTGCAGTAACGGAGACTGAGACATCGGCATGTTCTCATGCGGCTGTGCGACGGGTCCGCACCCAATAGACCCGTCTAGGATCCAACGTGACATCGGCTTGGCCTGTCCGACTTAAGAAGTCGATGGCTAAGAACACTTGATTCCAGGTCAAGTCGGGACAGAGCTGCGTGACGTCGTCCAACGAACAGGCTGTGCCGAGTTCTTCCAGCACGGACCGGACACGATCAACGATACCTGCCTCGCTCATGAGTCACCTCGTTTCCGCATCTCATATTGGCCAGAGCACATTATATGCCACGCTGAAGTTTTCACTTATTCTTCTCGACGCACCAAGCCCACTGAATTCATAAATCAAGCGCGGCGAGCGATTATAAGACTAAGGATGGCTACTTAAGGAAGATTGATTTTCCTTTTATCTTGATTGTGAACTGAGCGAGATTCCAAAAGGCGCAGAGTGCGCAATCGCTCTTTAACTCGCCTTATTCATGCCGGTTCGTGACCCTTTAACAAGTTCAGGGTCCCGGCCGAGTCGAGGGATAAGACTGCCAAGGCACCAGGGCGAGACGGGCGCGTGGAGTTCCGAAAGGTCGAGGCATCCTTGAACAGTACGTCGAGGTCGCAAGAGACGAGCAGTCGGATTTTGATGTCTGTGGCCTGTCTGTGTGTCGAGATGGTTACCTGTTTCAGCCCGCCAGTCCACTCCATGCACGGTATAATTTTGTAACTCCTTGGCCTTGATTTTGCAGCAATCAAGATCATGGTGCAGAAGGAGACAGCTTATGACTACAAGTCATGCGGATACTGAGCCGACCATCCTGAACATGCTTCAACAGCACGAAGTGATGACGATGGATGAGATCCTGACCGTCGGGCAACCGGACTTCACGTGGAGCCAAGTGTTTGTCGCAATCGACCACCTGAGCCGACAGAAGCTGATCGCGCTCCACCGAGTGGGCCTGAGCTATCAAATCAGCCTGATGAACCAAGAGTGGCCCCTCGGTCAGGAGCAACATCAAGAAGAATCGGCTGCTCAATATCGGTAACGCGCGGACTATATGACTATATTATTATGATGTGAAGTGGTGTCTGGACTCTTGTGAGGTTACAACCCTGGTGTCGATTATCTTCTTCTGTTGCCTCGTGGTCGCCAGTGCGGTCCTCTCATTTGGGCTGATGTTGTGGTTCGTAGTACTGGGAATTGTGTGGTTCGTAGTGTTGGGAATGGAGAAGGGGTGAGATAGCCGACGGTGTTTAGGATCTTATTCTCGGCCAAAATAGTCTATTCATCCATACATGTAGTAGCATGTAGTAGGTCATATGGATGAAGTGTCTATGCTCAACTCAAGGCGAGCTTCAAGCACGCAGGTCGTGAGTGTGGCGGATGGCATGGCTCCAGATGAAACCTGTCAAGGATTTGAGGTGTACCTATGTTTCAAGAGGTAGAGCAAAAAGTAGAGAAAGTAGAGAAGGAAACAAGTACGTCGGCCGCTGTGCGAATTCTTCTGGCTGTCGACGAGTCCGAAAACTCTCATCGCGTTGTCCGGTATGTTGGATCGCTCCTGAGCAGAACACCCGACGCTGTCATCACCCTCTTTCATGTGCTCAAGCCTATGCCGCGGCGGTTACTGGAGCATGGCGGATCGGAGAATCCAGCGGTCGAGGCGCAATTGAGCATGCAGTTGCGCAATGAACAGGACGCTTGGATTCGGAAGGAACGAGAATCCGAGTGTCATGTCTTGAAGCAGGCGTGCGAGACGCTGGCACAATCCGGGTTCGACATGAGCCGCGTGGCGGTGAAATATGGCCATGACGACGATATTGCCAGAAATATCCTCGAAGAGGCGCGCAGCGGGCATCACGATACCATTGTCGTGGGACGGCAGGGGGTATCGCGGATCAAACAGATCTTCGGCGGCGGCACGACCGACCATCTACTGCACGCCGCCAAGGGGTTTGCAATCTGGGTGGTGGCATGAAAACGGATGGAGACTCGTACCTTCTGCAATATCCTCAGGGACTCTCACCTCTCGCGTCTCGACTTCTAGCCCCTCAGCTTCATGCTCTCCAGAACATCTTCGCTCTCGCTGAGGATGTATGGTGAACGGAAAGCCACGCGTGGTGATTCTGGGCGGAGGGTTCGGCGGGATGTATGCCGCCTTGGAATTTGAACGCGCGCTGTCGAAAGGTGCCGACTTGGATGTCACCCTCGTCAACCACAACAATTATTTCCTCTTTACTCCGATGCTGCATGAAGTCGCGGCGAGCGATCTCGATATCACCAATATCGTCAGTCCGATCCGCAGGCTGCTGCGCCGGGTGACGTTCTTTCACGGCGAGATTGAAGCCATTGATCTCGTCCATCGGCGAGTCGGTGTATCGCATGGGCATGAGCAACATTGCCATTCATTGCCGTACGATCACCTGGTGCTGGCCCTCGGGTCCACCACGAATTTCTTCGATATCCCCGGCTTGGCAGACCGCTCGTTCACCATGAAATCGCTGAGCGATGCGATTCTTCTGCGTAACCATCTCATCGCAAACCTGGAAGAGGCCGACTTTGATGGGTGTGGGGCGGCGCTCCGGGCGCCTTTATTGAATTTCGTCGTGGCCGGCGGCGGCTTCGCCGGAGTGGAAACGATTGCGGCCATGAACGACTTTCTGCGGGAGGCGGTGCGGTTCTTTCCGCATCTCCGGGAAGACATGCTCCGGATCATCCTGGTCAGTTCGGGAAAGGTCATTTTGCCGGAACTCGGGGAGAAGCTCGGCACCTATGCGCAGCGAAAACTCGCCGAGCAGAAGGTGGAAATCCATGCGAACTGTAAAGTCACCGCCGTGACGGACCATGACGTCACGCTCAGCGATGGGACGACGGTGACGACCAATACGTTGGTCTGGACCGCGGGCATCAGTCCGCACGCTCTCTTGAACACACTGCCGTGCCCAAAAGCAAAGGGCCGGGTCCTCGTCAACGAGTACCTGGAAGTTGCGGGCTGGTCGGGCGTCTGGGCCTTCGGCGACTGCGCGCTCGTGCCGGATCGCAAGACCGGAGCCTTCCATCCTCCGACCGCACAACACGCGTTGCGTGAAGGGCGGTTGGCGGCACAGAATATCCTGGCCGCCGTTCGAGGCGGCCGGATGAAACCGTTTCTCTACTCGACGGTCGGGCTGCTGGCCCCCATCGGAAAACGGACCGGCGTCGCCAACATTCTCGGCGTCAACTTTTCCGGCTTCATCGCCTGGTGGCTGTGGCGAACGATCTACTTGCTGAAACTGCCTCGATTCGAGAAGAAAGTCCTGGTGGCCTTGGACTGGACCCTGGATGTGCTTTTTGCGAAGGATCTGGTCCACTTCAGATTCCCACAACGAGTCGTTCCTCCCCTTCCACTACCGGTGGAAGAAGAGCTGGAAAAACCCAGCCTGAATCGTTCACGCCTCGCGTCGTAAAACGCAGACCAGACTTCGGACGACCAGCAACTGAGGACGAAGCCTCAAGCCCAGACCTCCGCGATGCGGCTTGCGCCGTGAAGAAGACTCCGCTATATAGAAACGGTAGAGAGTGCCGGCTCATGGTTGTCGCGGTAAGGGAGGAATGCTAATTATGAAGAGGATGCCGCTTGGAATTGTGAGTATTGCCTTCGCCTATCTGTTGGGAACAGCTGGTTGCGCGTCGGACCAGGCCGCGAGGCAGCCGACGTCAACAGACTCATCCGTGTCCTCGGTCACGACTGAGTCAGCCTCCGTGGGTCCGTCGGATTCCCTGAGGGCCTGCCTCGCCAAGATCTCCGGCGATTCCAGCAAGGGGATGAGGATGATCGCTGAACAAAGTTGTCAAGATAATGAAAAGCTTCATCAAGGCGTGGTCGGGACAGCCATCGCGAAAAGCGGCAATCGCGCATCGGCCGGGACGCAAGGTGATTCGCTGGAGGCCTGCATGGCGCGTATCCCCCTAGACGCCACGGTAGGTCAGCGAATGTTGGCGGAAGAAAGCTGTAAGCATGATCAGTTGATGCATCGGTAAGAGGCTGGAATCTGTCTCAAAATCACTTCGAAATCCTTGGCAATATCGTGTTCCGTTCTCTGGGTCAGTCCCTGGTGAGAGCCGAGAGCATACCGCAGCACCCGATACGTAAGGAAGAAGATGCGGCCTTTCCATTGTCCTTCAAGGACGCTGATGCTTCGTGCACGATCCTGGCACCTATTCTATTTGTTGTGGATCATGGTTGCGGGCTGCGCCTTTGGTACCGGCTCGGGTCTTTCCGATTCCCCCAGCGACGGGGCTATCTCCAGAGAAGTGGAGGTCAAGCTCGCAGGCGATCAAATCGGAGGGTTGTCGGAGATCCTGGTCACAACCGAAGCAGGCGTCGTAATGCTGGTGGGCACGGTCGAACGGGCGGAACAAAAAGCCAGGGCGGCGGATCTGGCCCGCCAAGTCAAAGGTGTGAAACGCGTGAAGAATGACCTTGAAATTCAGCGGACCAAAGCAAGCGAGGCACCTACACAATAGCCTCGGCACAGGCGCATTCCCCCCGCACCGTTCGCGTCTCCGATGGCGCCCGGACCTGCGGGTTTAGAGACCGCTCATTCCTTCCTGCACGGTATCCCCCTCTGCAGGCGAACCTTCCTCTACTATTGAAAAGGCTTCTTCTGGGAGGGTGATCGCATTAACCAGCAGATCGAAGGCCAATTTCGCCGTTCCCTTCGCTCCGGCCATCAAGGATTCAGCCGGCAAGTAGGCCACGTTCGGATCTTTCGCTGATCCTGTAACCTGGAAAATAGCGGTATCGAATCCTTGCCGTTCACCGGCAAATAGTTTCCCGAACAGCGGCACGCTTTTGAGAAGGTCGGAATATTGGCCGAACGGGCTCGCCACCACCACTCCGTCGAATTTATCGTCGATGAAATCATATCGCGCCGTTCCACTGATTTTTAGAATCGGACTATCCAGCAGGAATTCGCTGATGTTTATGATGCCATGCTCAACCCCGAACACGAGCTTCAATCGGTCGAACGGAATGCCATCCTTGGTGAGATCCGTCTCGCCTTTCAGCAACGCCGGCAAATTGATGAGGGCCAGCACTTTGGAGATCACCGGCGCATAAATGAGACGCCCTCGCTCAATCATGATGGAAATCGGCCGGCGGCTAGAGATCGATGAACGAAAGGCGCGGTCCTGTCCAAACTCCGCCTGGAGCCCTCCCCTGGCCGTTATCCACCCCCTGATTCGGGGTCGTTCTTCTATGAGAGAAAAGAGGTGGTCGATCGGCACGCCGCTGATACCGAACGTGCTGCTGACCAACCGCGGACCTCGTTCCGGAATATTCAGATTGATACGCCCGGTGAGATGGCCGTCATCAGTATCGCCGCTGATTCGGTCGATCTTCAAACTTCCGTGCTCGAACCGAATCCGGCATGACAGTCCGCTCACCAAAGATTGTCCATAATAGAGGTAATCGATCAGGACCATGGCGTCGAGCGAACCATCGGCCCACCAGGTTCTGAGGGCGGGTGACGAATCGGAAGAGGACGAGCCGTTAAGGTTCGCGGGCTTCAGCGAAGCGACATCGATCTGTGGGGATTGAACGACTAACTTTACCCTCGGAGCCTCTAACCAATCCGTAATGGATCCCGACAAGCGCATATCGCTGTTGCCGACGGTGAAGGTCAGCCGTTGAATGTCGATGTTCTTGCCGTCGAAACGCAGCCGCATAAAAAGATTTCTGATGGGATCTTGGAACTGCCCTTCGACCACCCCATTGTCAAAGCGTAGGTGGCCGCTCGTGACCCATGACGCGCGGTCCATGGCTCGGCCCTCCATTTTGAGCCCTGCTTCGATGATCCCGGCACTGGCCGAGCCGAGTCTCACACCTCGCGGTAGCTTATCCAGAGAAAGCGCGTCAGACCGTATTTTCGCTCCAAACTCCCATTCATTCGCCAGCCGGATCCGGCCTTCACCGGTCAATCTGAACGGCGGAAGGAGTAATTCGCAGCGCCTGACGGACAAGAGCAGGTCCTTCTGGAGCCGGCCTTCAAACCGTACCCCAGCCGGCGCCCCTTTGGCTTTGTCGAGCACATTGGCAACACGGAAGTCGGTCTCGTCCAGCGTGAGTCTCCCTTGGAAGTGGGGCATGTGAACATGACCGTCTAGGGAGACGCTCAATGAGACCGGACCTTCAACATTCAGCTTGAGTGTTTCACCGCCGGCTCCGTGCAACCAAGGAGCGAAATCTTCCCCATCGGCCGTGATCTTCAGCGCCACGTCTTGAAATGACGGCTCGTCCGTAAAAGTCACTTTGCCCCCGGCCTCCACTCGCGCATACCCGGCTTGGCCGCTCAGATGATCGAGGTGGACCTCCTTGGGGAGAATTCTTACGGCGGCTTCAATCTGACGAAATGGAACCGGCACGTTTTGATGGCGAAATCCAAGATTATGGATCGCTACGGAAACTTCCTCAATGTCCAGGTCTCTCTTACCCGGCCGGCCGGCCACATGCGCCGCTATTCCAACCTCCCCGGTAACTTGTTCATATTGAGATAGACTCAGCGTAATCTGCGGGAATCTTCCTTGATTGTTCAGCAATGCGATCAGATCCGTTGCCCGGACTTCTCCAGAGATGCGGGCATCGACCATCGGTTCCTGTCTCCATTCAGTGATGAGTGCGGCTCCATCGGAAAGACGAACCGGCCCATAGTTTCCCCGCAGAGCGGTCACACGGATCTGTTTGAGATCGTAGAACACGGTTGCCGACAGTTCTCGGACAACGGGATGGGTACCGCCGGGGAGGAAGCGTCCGTCCCGGATTTCCACGACGCCCGCAACGTGGAGGTGTTCAGCCTGTCCCAAGGGACCTTCCACATGCGTATCGTGCAGCGAAATAAATCCTTCGACGGCGTGCTCGGACAGTTCGTTCCGCAGGTCAGTGGGAATCCATTCCGCCGGCACCTGATTTAGAGTTTGTTTCAACGGCACGGAAGAAGACGACAGGTCTGCGGATACACGAGGCTCTCCTGTGCCGAGTCCGGTCAAGGTGACGGTTCCCTGCAGGGAAACATCGGAAAATCCGGCTCGCCAATCCGCCACAATAAGATCGTATCCGTCAGATCGAGGCACCAGTCGCAGGTGTCCGAGCAATTGGACCGGCGGGAAGGAACCACTTGGAAGGGGACGCAGACCAAACGCTCCGGCGACGTGACGAACGTCCAACCTATGAATACGGACGGCGCCCTCCGCTTGCGCCAAGGCCGGAGCTTCCGGTGACTCCCCATCCGCTCCGTTCAACAGAACAAGCGAGCCGTCGATATTCAACAAGGCGCTGCCGGCCGAGCCCTGCGGTATTTCTCCGGACACCTGGATCTTCGCCGAGCGTCCCGGTATGTTCTCGGTCACGGTCAGCTGCAATGAGGTCAAGCGCATGGGACCCGTCTGAACCGATCCCGATTGGTCCACAATCGTTATCCCGCCGTCCACGATCAAGAGGTTTCGTACGAAGGCAAGGAATCCAAACGGGTTTCCTTTCTTTTCTGAAGCACGGTCCGGCTTCCTTTCACCTATGGTCCATTGCCCCGATCGATCACGCCGCACGGTGACACGGGGGCTTTCGAGAACCACATGCGTCGCCACGGCCCGTCCCTCCAACAAAGGACCGATCTGAAGCGCGACGTCCACATGTTTTGCGGACAAGAGAGGCGCTTTGATTTGCCGATCAAACATCTTCACCTGGCGAAGATCCAACCGAGGGAGGGGGAAAAGTTTGAGTTCCAGATCCTGAAACTCCAAACGATGGCCGGTCCGCTGCTCGACCTGGTGGAGCAAGACATTCTTGACGGCCTGTATATTGAGAGACCATGAAATCGCCAACACGGCCGTCGCCATGAGAACGATCACGAGCGCCATGAGAAGAAAGAGCCTACCCCGAGACCGGGATACATTGAGAGAGATTTGTTCGTTCATCGACTGCTGCGCCAAGGAGCAATTTCTGCACGAGAGGCTCTGTCAATCGGCCTCGCCTGCCTGATTCTGTCACTCTACGGGAGGTGATTTTGGTATACAAGCAGCCGGAATGGAGAAGGGAATCCCTAAACCCAACATGCGCCTTGAACAGATTCGAGCTCGAACGGTGCGGTGGAGCGTACTAAGGAAGGTCTGATTTATTCTCCCCGCGCAATATGATACGGGTTGCGTGGTACTGAACTGGAGGCGCACCCGATGCAGCAACAGACGTTTGCGGAGGTCACGTTTGAACGGTATCGCAAGCCCACCCGCCGCGAGCAGTTTCTCAACGAGATGCACCGCGTGGTGCCCTGGGCGGAATT
>JACZCY010034552.1_pt1 | contig 11785 bp, 13 predicted proteins | sample 8641821 | NCBI WGS metagenome assembly JACZCY01 (sample SAMN15324609, study PRJNA640507) | soil metagenome | isolation source: intercropping sugarcane | place: China: Luxin town, Laibin City, Guangxi Province | collected 2019-07-25 | depth 10cm m | reverse complement strand
CTTGAGTCGCAGCCGAGAAACGATGGGTCGAGAAAAGGAGGAGACGATGAAGAATACCCTTCTCAGTTCGATTTTGACCATGATCCTTCTGATGGATGGTGCCGTCGTGTACGGTCAAGGTCCTGACTTACACGGCCAACGTCGAACAAACCCCGCAGGATCACCTGACATCACGGATGTTCCGAATGTTCACGGTGGATCGCGTACTCCGCGTGTACCGAGCGCCCTACCGGACTCCCATATTCCGCCACGAAGCCCGGATCTTGGCTCACCGACATTTCCCCTGTCTCCGTCCATAGGCCCTAGATCAGGTCTGCTGGGGCCGGAATCCGGTCCCGGCCCGGCGCGATTACGATCCGGTCATGAGTCGGAAAACATGAGAAAACATTTCGACCGACCGTCACGATAACCATGTATTCGTCGTTAGAAATAGGAAGCGATGATGTCACACAACGTCAAATCTACAAGGAGGGACCCATGAAGCCTAGAAATCCGATCGAGAGACGCGATGCTCGTACTGCAACCACGGCGACCGACGGCCCGAACGGATCAGGCGATCAGCACCACCGGTGTATAGCAGCACTGGCCTTCGCATTCTATGAACGGCGCGGGCGGCAAGACGGTCACGCTTTGGACGATTGGTTGGCCGCGGAGCGACAGATCCTTTTCATCAACGTTCCGAGGACATTTGAGGTCGCCCAACGAACACGACGCGAAGCCCGCATGCAGCGCCGCGAGAATGTCCGACTCAAGAGGCTGGTAGGCGAATGGATCTCGGAACTCAAATGCGATGAGGAGGTGTGGGCATGACCAAGCCACGCGTGTTGATTTTGGGTGGAGGGTTCGGCGGGATGTATGCCGCATTGGAATTCGAACGCGCGTTGGCGCGTGGAGCCGCCTTGGACGTGACCCTCGTCAACCAAGACAACTTTTTCCTCTTCACCCCGATGCTGCACGAAGTCGCGGCGAGCGACCTCGATATCACCAATATCGTCAGCCCGATCCGAAGGCTGCTGCGTCGCGTGGCGTTCTTTCACGGCGATATCGAAACCATTGATCTCGTGCATCAACGGGTCGGCCTGTCGCATGGACACGAGACCCATTGCCACTCGCTGCCCTACGACCATCTGGTGCTGGCCCTCGGCTCCACCACGAACTTCTTCAACATCCCCGGCTTGGCAGGCCGGTCGCTGACCATGAAATCGTTGGATGGTGCGATTGTGCTGCGCAATCACCTCATCGCGAACTTGGAAGAGGCGGACTTTGAGTGCGGGGCGTCGCTCCGGGCGCCCTTACTGAATTACGTCGTGGCCGGCGGCGGCTTCGCCGGGGTCGAGACCATCGCGGCCATGAATGACTTTCTGCGGGAGGCGCTGCGGTATTTTCCCCATCTGCGGGAGGACATGTTTCGGATCATCCTGGTCAGTGCGGGGAAATTCATCTTGCCGGAGCTGGGTGAGGAGCTCGGCACCTACGCGCAGCGCAAACTCATCGAGCAGAAGGTGGAAATCCATGCGAGCTGTAAAGTCACCGCCGTGACGGACCACGACGTCACGCTCAGCGACGGGACGACGGTGCCGACCAATACGCTGGTCTGGACCGCCGGTACCCGCCCGCACGCCCTCTTGGACACTCTCCCCTGCCCGAAAACGAAGGGCCGGATCCTCGTCAACGAGTATATGGAAGTGCCCGGATGGCCGGGCCTCTGGGCCTTCGGCGACTGTGCGCTCGTGCCGGATCGCAAGACCGGGGCCTTCCACCCGCCGACCGCGCAACATGCGCTGCGTGAAGGGCGCGTCGCGGCGCGCAATATCCTCGCCACCGTTCGAGGCGACCGGATGAAACCGTTTCTCTACTCGACGCTCGGGCTCTTGGCCCCCATCGGAAGGCGGACCGGCGTGGCCAACATTCTCGGCCAGAACTTCTCCGGCTTCATCGCCTGGTGGCTGTGGCGGACGATCTATTTGCTGAAGCTGCCTCGCTTTGAAAAGAAACTGCACGTGGCCTTGAACTGGACCCTGGATGTGCTCTTTTCGAAGGACCTGGCTCACTTTCGAACGAAGCGCTCCCGTATCCCGCATGCGACGGCAAACCAGCAGAAACCTACCGAATCCCTCAAACCACTCATCATCAACCGCCCAGCAACTGAGGACGAAGCCTCGCCCGGACCTCTGCGATACGGCTTGCGCCCTGATAGGGACTCCGCTATGTAGACAGCGCCGGCACTCGATTGTCTCCGCAAGGGAGGAATACTAATTATGAACAGTACGCCGCGTTGAATTGTGACTATCGGTTTCGTTTGCCTGTTGGGAGCGGCTGATTGCGCGTCGGACCAGGCTGCGAGGCAGTGGGGGTTAGGCTCCGGTGAGAACGGAGATCATACCGCGGCATCCCGATACGTGATGCGGCCCCACGTCCTTCATGGGGCGCTGATGCTTCGTCCACGATATGGTTGCGGGCCGAGGCTAGGGTCACTCCCAGCACGGAACCATCGCACCACTGAGATAGAATTAACTAGGATAGATAACTGAAGGAGGTGCCATCATGGGAGTCAAACTGCTACACATTGCCCTCATGGCCACGGTGGCGCTGTATGCCGCGTCACCGGGATGCAGCAAGTCGGCGTCTGAACGGCGCGCGGCTTCACCAACTTTGGGAGAACGGATCAAACATGATTCGGTCAGGGGGAAGGTCCAGGATATCGGAGCAAAGTATGTGTCCATCAAGGAGAGCAACGGTGAAACAACCCGCGTCCGCGTCGACGATCACACCAAGATGGACCGCGTGGAGGTCGGCGATCAGGTCAAAGCCTATGTCTCGGAAGACGGCTATGCCTCGACGATTCAGCGAGATACGGATTGATTTCGTTCTGTGACTTACCGATCTCTATCGTCGCATGAATCGCTCAATGACCTCGGCGGTTGTGGCGACTTCGCCGAAGATGCCGCCTTCCACACCGATCATGGCCAAGGCAGCCTTATGTAAATTGAGATCGCTCGAAGCGCAGGCGTCACCCACAGTAATGCAGCGATAGCCGAGGTCAGTTGCAGCACGTAACGTGGAGCTGACGCACACCTCTGTGGTGACGCCCGTCAAAATGAGCGTTTCAATGCCATGCTTCGTCAGCACTTGTTGTAATCCGGTGTGAGCGAACGCGCTATAGCCGGGCTTGTCGATAACGATCTCCCGTTCCAAGGGACGTAAGGTCTCCACGATATCGTGCCCCAATTCACCACGCACCAACAGACGACCGAGTGGACCTTTCGAGCCGATTTCCGCACCGGCTCTTCGACTGCGTTCCAGCTTGTACGGCGGACAATCAGAAAGGTCCGGCACATGGCCTTCGCGGGTATGTACGATCAGCAATCCGGCTTGTCGCCCTACGGCAAGCAGCTTTTTGATTGGACGAATAGCCGCGACCAACGGCGCAATGTCGAGTCCTGCCTGTGCCGCATATCCTTCCGGCAGGAGAAAGTCACGCTGCATGTCGATCACCAGCAAGGCCGTGCGAGCGGGCGTCAGTGAATCGAGGAGGCTCGTTGTAGATCGATCCATTCCATAGGATTGTTCGTGGAAAATTCCGACGTTGCCAAGCAGGGTCGCAACCCCTATGCCGAGCGCCTTCTTGCTCCCGCAAACCAGAATTTCACGCCGCGAAGGATGAGTTTTGCTCATATTCTCACGGTCTGTCACGATCGAGTGCCTTCCTCGCCATGATCAGCTCCTTATTCGCTGTATGCTTGAACATAGCATTGCTTTGGGGGAATACCTAGTTACCTACGGCTCACTCTCCAATACAATTCATATCTCTCACCAAGTGAAAGGTCAGATATCAGACGATCATATCGCGCATATCGCGGCCCATAAGACCACAACCATCTTACCGTGACCGACAACATTACAGTCAAAGTTAAGAGAGCCGCGCTGGATATTCAACATTCTGACAGGTGAAATATGGAAAGCGGGAACGGACCGGATTTCAGCAAGGGAGTCTCGACAGATCGTCTTCTCGACGGAGGAATGCTTCTGGGACACATCGGTCAGGAGGACGTGATCCTCGCGCGCCGCGGAGGCGAATTCTTCGCAGTCGGAGCCACGTGCTCGCACTACAGCGGGCCGCTCATTGAAGGATTGATGCTCGGCGACGAGTTGCGCTGCCCATGGCATCATGCCTGCTTCAGTCTTCGTACGGGAGAGGCATTGCGTGCCCCGGCGTTCGACGCCATTCCATGCTGGCGTATCGAACGAATCGGCGAAACCGTATTTGTGCGGGAAAAGCTGTCCGCACCCGGTCGGGCGCGGGCATCCGTTTCCCCGCAAAAAACGCCTGGCTCGGTCGTGATCGTCGGTGGAGGCGCCGCCGGCTCCGCGGCGGCAGAGATGCTCCGGCGTGAAGCGTACGAAGGACGTGTCACCATCATAAGTGCCGACGATGCGGCTCCGTACGACCGTCCGAATCTGTCCAAAGACTATCTCGCCGGTACCGCCCAGGAGGACTGGATTCCATTACGACCGCCGGATTTTTACGGCGAGCGCCGCATCGATCTCCTCCTCAATTCACGCGTTGCATCGCTGGACGCAAAACGCAAATATCTTCGGCTCGACAACGGCAGGTCTTTCGAGTTCGACGCCCTCTTACTCGCGACCGGGGCCGAACCTGTCAAATTATCCATTCCCGGCGCATCCGACGCTCAGCTCCATTATCTCCGCACGTTTGCCGACAGCCGGACCCTGGCCGAAAAGGCCGCGTCCGCGAAACAAGTCCTCATCATCGGCGCGAGTTTCATCGGACTCGAAGTCGCCGCATCCCTGCGCGCACGAGGCGTGGCCGTCCACGTGGTCGCCCCGGAGCAGCAGCCGCTCGAGCGGGTGATGGGCGGAGAGGTCGGCCGGTTTATTCGCGGCCTTCACGAAACGAACGGCGTGGTCTTTCACTTGGGCGAGACGGTCGCCCGGGTCGACGGACGCAAAGCAACACTGAGTGGCGGCGGCGCGCTCGAAGCTGATCTGCTTATCTTGGGAGTCGGCGTGCGGCCGTCGCTCGCGCTTGCCGAGCAAGCCGGATTGAAAACGGATCGCGGCATTGTGGTCGACGAATATCTCCAAACCAGCGTCCCGGGCATCTTTGCCGCCGGCGACATCGCTCGTTGGCCCGACCCACATTCCGGAGGGCTCATTCGCATCGAACATTGGGTTGTCGCGGAACGCCAGGGTCAGGTCGCGGCACGCAACATCTTGGGGCGCAGGGAGCGATTCAATGCCGTGCCCTTCTTTTGGACACGACAATACGGCGTTTCCATCAGCTATGTCGGTCATGCAGAAAAATGGGACGCGGTTGAGATTGACGGAAGCCTGGAAGCACAAGACTGTGCCGTCACGTACAAACTGGCGGGGCGGACCCTTGCGGTCGCAACCATCTCACGCAATCTTCAGAGCCTGAAGGTTGAAGCTGCCATGGAAGCTTCAGTTCGGACAGGATCGGCGGCTTGATCCACGCCCGGCGCGCTCATTCGGCCCGACCGCCCCTCCTTACCAAACAATGACGCTCAACTCATTGAGATGGATGGAGCTGGTCTCAAGCCGAGGCTCCACAGCCTCGATGAACCACTGCGAGTCGATTGCATCGCCCATCTCACGCGGACTGATTTGCTGAGTCATGCGAGTCCATGGGCCGAACCTTCTAGGTTGCTCTTTCCAAGTTACTTTTTTGCATTGTTTATCCTTTTTGGGACATCACCTGGATCATTTAGATTTGAGAGAAGCCATATCGATGGAAAAGCGATACTTCACATCGGACTTGAGTAGTCTGTCGTAGGCTTCGTTGACCTTCTGAATGGGAATGACTTCGACATCGGCGGTGATGTTGTGTGCCCCGCAAAAGTCGAGCATCTCCTGGGTCTCCGGGATACCGCCGATGGGTGAGCCGGAAAGGCTGCGGCGTCCGAACAGAAGACCGAAGGCGGCCACGCGGAGGGGCATCTCAGGCGCGCCGACGAGGGTGATGTTGCCGTCGCGGCGCAGCAGGTCGATATAGGCGTTGATGTCGTGATCGGCGGAGACCGCATCGAGGATAAAGTCGAAGCTGTCTGTGTGCTTCTTCATTTCGGCGACATTGCGGGAGACGACAATTTCGTCAGCCCCGAGGCGGAGGGCGTCTTCCTTTTTATTGGGTGAGGTCGTGAAGACCACGACGTGGGCGCCGAGCGCATGAGCAAACTTCACCCCCATATGGCCGAGTCCGCCGAGACCCACCACGCCGACCTTCTTGCCTTTTGTGACGCCCCAGTGACGCATGGGAGAATACGTTGTGATCCCGGCACAGAGCAGCGGCGCGGCTCCTGCCAGATTGAGGTTGGGAGGAATTCGCAAAACGAAGCGTTCATCGACCACGATGCTCTCGGAGTAGCCGCCGTAGGTAACGCCGCCGAGGTGCTTGTCCGGGGAATTATAGGTGAGAGTCAGCTTCCGACAGAACTGCTCAAGACCGGCCTGGCACTCGGGGCAGGTGCGGTCGGAATCGACCATGCAGCCGACCGCTGCGAGATCGCCGGGCTTGAAGTTCGTGACTGCGGAGCCGACCCTGGTGACACGGCCGACGATCTCATGGCCTGGGACGCAGGGGTAGACAGTCGGCATGACGTTCTTCCACTCATTGCGGACTTGGTGGAGATCGGAGTGGCAGATACCACAGAACAATATCTCAACCTGCACGTCCTGTTCGGTCGGATCTCGACGAGCGACCGTCGAGGAAGTAAGCGACGATGTCGCAGCGGCAGCGGAGTAAGCTTTTGCGTTGTACATGGATGTGTCCTCCTCTTTGACTGTCCCTTTATGAGGCCTTTATTCAATCTGATATCGTCGTCGCGCTCATTTACATTAGCCGACGGCCTCGCCATCGAGCTATGATTGTAGACTCCGGACGATCCTCGAAGCGAATGCCGCATGGACCATAAAGCATAGTTCCTCGCATGATTGATCGCGTCACGATTGAGCGGCGAACATCACTGCACGGTTTGGCCGCCGTCGATCACCATGGCGTGGCCGATCATGAAGGCGGCCGCGTCCGAGCACAGCCAGATGACGGCCTCAGCGATCTCTTCGGGCTTGCCCATCCGCCCGACCGGCTCTTCCGCGATCACCTTCGCGCGCCCTTCGGGTGTGCCCCCGGTGAAGCGACCCATCATCGGCGTGTCGATGTAGCCGGGACAGACGGCGTTGACGCGGAGATTCTGCGCGGCATAGTCGAGGGCCGCCGCCTTCGTCAAGCCGATCACACCATGCTTCGCGGCGGTGTACGCGGGACTGCCCTTGATGCCGATGACACCCGCTCCCGAAGACACGTTGACGATCGCGCCGCCTCCCTGCTTGAGGATCAGCGGAATCTCGTGCTTCATGCACAAAAACACGCCGCGGAGGTTGATGTCGATGATCCGGTTCCATTCTTCCTCCTCGTACTCCGCCGTCGGAGCCGGCTTGCTTGGCTCGATGCCCGCGTTGTTGAACGCGAAGTCCAGCCGCCCGAAGCCTTTGACGGTCTTGTCCAGAGCCGCCTTCACCTCCTCGGCCCGCGTGACGTCGCACCGGACGGCGAGTGCGCGGCCACCTTGCTTCTCGACGAGGCAGGCCGTCTCTTGATTGTCCTGCTCGGACACATCGGCGACCACCACGCCGGCGCCCTCACGGGCGAATGCCAGCGCCGCCGCGCGGCCAATGCCGCTTGCGGCTCCCGTAACGAAGGCGACCTTGCCAGCAAAACGTCTCGTCATACTCATGTCATCTCCTTCTTGTGTAATCGTTTAAAGCTCACGTTTGCGCTTCTGCATTTATTGGACACGCAGTCACTTTGACTCTGAAGTCCATTGTGTATGTACAAGGTAGGATCTTTACCCGGATCTATCACTAGCGCGGCGCGCCAATCTGCTTGCAGAACACGCCAAAGGAGTTTGGAGCAGCGGAGGCGCGAAGTCAGAATGCGGCAAGCTGTGACGGCGCGTTGGAGGAACCGATTGTGCAGGGAAGGACCGATGACCTTAGAATGAACGCCTGGTGGCGGAGCCTCTACGATTGTCACGACATGTCGCGCGACCCTTCTTTCGAAGAGCGCACCTAGATTCGTAACGCAGGATTGTCTGCTCCGCGATGCCGCAAACGCCATTCGCCAGGGGAGCATTCGCCAGGGGAGGTGGAAGCGTAGATCTTGTCTTGTTCCAGAAAGTGAGCTGGCAAGGCCGCGTGGCGTAACACCGCAGCGATCGAAATGTGGCGCTCTCGCAGTCGGCCCGCCAAGAGCTTGGAAACCTTGAACCGGTCGCTCATGACTTTGGTTGTGCTCATAGCTGAAAAATACTCGTGAACTAAAGTTTATCGAGTAGAACATGCTGCTACCGTCGTATTCTAATGATCGACGGCAGTACCCTCTGCGACAGATGTTTTGCGATCATCTCATTACGCGGACTGAAATTGACTAGTGAGAGAGTCGGACAGAGGGTCAGCCCCCTTTAAGTTGTTCGCTCAGGGCGCGTCGGTGACGCACCGGAATCCCAAGGTGGGGCCCCAATAGGTCATCTCATCCCATCCACGGTAGCTCGTCTGAAGTTCGAGCGGACTTTGTCCCCAGTCCCCGCCCCTCAGCACTCGGAAGGAACCCCTCGGCGGTCCCTGGGGATCGTGCGGTGGGGCGACCGCATAAAAGTCCTCGGCATACCAATCCTTGACCCACTCCCAGACATTCCCGGTCATGTCCAAGACTCCATAGGGGGAAACCCCTTCCTGAAAACTCCCAACCGGTTGCGGCTCGCCATGGTTCACCTGGTTCTCGCCGTTCTTGCCACGGTTCAGGATCGGGTCCTGACTGTTGCCCCAGGCATAGCGTCTCCCATCGACTCCCCGCGCGGCCTTCTCCCATTCCGCTTCAGTCGGCAATCGCTGCCCGGCCCACTGGCAATAGGAACGGGCCTGCATCCAGGTGACGCTGGTCACCGGATACTGGTCCCTGGCTTGGTCCTCGAAGGGGCCGCGGTTCTTGGGCGGCTGGCAGACTCCCGCCTCGACGCAGCGGCGGTAGCTGGCATTAGTCACTTCGTACTTGTCGATCCAATAGGCGCTCAGGTGTACGCGATGGACGGGCCGCGCATCTGGCAATCCATCGTTCGCGCCCATCAGGAACTCCCCCTCCGGCACCAGCAGCATGTCGTCGAGACCGACTACTCCGCGCTGCTTCAGCCGTTGCATTTCGGTCTGTTGGATGGGGGCGGAGGGCTCGTTCTCCTTGGCGGCTGGAGGGGCCGGCTCTCGCGCAGGAGGAACAGTCGAGACCCGAGGCGACCGGGACAGGGCGCCTGCCTCTTCTGCTTTTGCTTGGCCGGAAGCCGATGCTGCGGCGGGAGCCGGCGAGTCGACTCGCACGGTTTCAATCCGGACCGTGATGCGCGCCAGCTCACGGATGAGGTCGCCGTTCTTGTCGCCGGCTTTTGTCTCTCGACGGCCCTTGCCGATGGTGGAAAAATCAAATTCCGGAATGTTGGCGAGGAGCGGCGTCGCGTAACTGAGCGGGACGGCAAACGACATTCCCTCGGGGATGATCCCCGAGGGATGACTGAATTTGGTCGTTAGGATGCCGATGATCTCGCCGCGCCGATTGAATACCGGCCCTCCGCTGTTTCCCGGATTGATCGCGGCATCGACTTGAAACACGCGCCGCACTCCTTTGGTCCGCAACGCCGCGATTCGGCCTCGCGTCACGGAGATATCCCGCAGCCCGAAGGGGAACCCGAGCGTGATGACCTCCTGATCCAGCCGGACCGAACCGGCATAGCCCAGTGCCGCTTCCGAGAGCCCCACCGCGTCGACCTTGAGCAAAGCGAGGTCGTGCTCCTGATCCGAGCTGACAATCAGCGCGGGTGCGCGGACCTCGCCGGACGTGACCACGACGATGCGTCGCGCGCTGGCGACGACATGGTAGGCCGTCAGAATGTACCCCTCGGAATGGATGATGGCTCCGGTTCCAGAGGGCCGTTCGGGCGGCAGAAGCGCAGGCTCCGTCCCCCTGCCGATTCCGACCGGCAGCAGGAGCAGACCTCCGAGGATCACGAGCAGACGCGCGGACGTCATTTCTTGGCCACCGGGATCACCACGCTGATCGCCCCGGCATTGTGGCCAAGCTGGAGCCCTTCCTTGGGATAGCCCGTCTTGTCGATTTCTCCTTTGGGCTCGCCATGGCAGTCCAGACAATGCCGCGTCGCATAGAGCGGAAACATCAGGTGCAGCGCACCGCTTCGCGCCGTAACTTCGGTGATGGTCTTCTCTCTTGGATAGGCGGGATCGGCGAAGTCCTGCAACGCAGCCTGTTCAAATGGATCAGGGGCGTTGACGGGGTTTCGGGGAGCCAACGCGGTCTGCTTCAGCCGGACTCCGGTCTGCTTCGTGAATTGCGCCGCCGCCCGCGCGCCGAACACGGCCGGAATGACTCCGCTGGACGTGCCATCGGAGTGGGTGATCTGGCCCTGCACTTCCGCCATCACCTGTTTGCTGACGGAAACCAGCGATCGGAGAAGGCGAACCGCTTTCGTCGACAAACGAGCCGAGGCCAAATCGTTCAGGTCCAGGCCCGAACGGCTCCGGAAGACCTCGACGAGCTGCCGCTCGAAGGCTTCCGGCGTGAATCCCTTTGCGCCTTTGCCGGTGCTGTCGAAGAGAGGCTGGTTCGCGCTGATGACTGCGCGCCCCGAATCGAGGAGCACGGCCAGGAGCCGCGCTGTTTTTTCCGCCTCGATCAGCGTGTCGAAGGTGGGACTCCTGTCGCTCTCCCGCTCGCGGTTCGGAGCAGTGTCGGCAAACACTGTGGCGGCACCCAGCAGCCACACGACCATCCCCCACCCTAAGACCATCTGCGTCATCGACACCTCCCACCCACCCTATCATGGGAGAAAGCAGATGATCACTATCTCAAGATCTCCGGTCCGAATGGAGTCTCGCCGGAGATCCGAGACCGATCCAAATGGTAATCGTCGCCGGAAAGACAAGTCAAGGCGCGCCGACACTACTGGGCTCGATACACGTCAATGACGAAATTGTCGGCATCCAACTCGACCTCGACCGGCACGCCCTCCGCAAATGTCGAAAATTTGCTCCCCGCCAGACTGTCCACTTCAAAGACTTGGGTGCCTTCGGGCGTCGAGATCTGGATTTCGCTCCAGGATGCGTCGCTGTAGGTGAGCCTGCCCGCGATCACTCGATGGTCCGGCGCCGGCAAACCATCCGCGCGCGCATCGATCAACACGTTACCCGAATCGACCCACAGATTGACCTTGTCGCCGATCTTTGCGTTGTGCAATCCGACCCGCTCAACCCGCCTTGGGCTGATCGCCCGCGCTTGCAGGCCGACGGGCGGTTGCACGAACAGCATCCCGGACTGGATCTTAGCTACGACCCCCGTCAACCAATAATAGTGGCTGGCATCCACCATGCCCGATTCACCCGCCGTCGCCGGGACGGCCACACACAGCAACAGAACGCCGCCTGTCATCAACGCTATAGCCAATCGCATGATGCCCACCTCCTTACTGAGAGGCCCATGCCCCTAACCTCAGCCATAGTTCCTCCCTCGCCTCACTTTTGGAACCGAGGACGTATCAAAACAGCCATACTCTATCGGGATCACAGGGGAAAGAGCGATTACCCAGGGGGGTGGATTTTGCCTCACTCTATCGGATGAGGCCGGCGGAGAGACGCGCGACTAGGTTCTGTTGACATTCATTTTATCCAGAGCATGGTTGCGGCAAGATAG
>JACZCY010122082.1_pt1 | contig 11798 bp, 10 predicted proteins | sample 8641821 | NCBI WGS metagenome assembly JACZCY01 (sample SAMN15324609, study PRJNA640507) | soil metagenome | isolation source: intercropping sugarcane | place: China: Luxin town, Laibin City, Guangxi Province | collected 2019-07-25 | depth 10cm m | reverse complement strand
GCAAAAAGCGGAGGGAAGGGTTTGTTCGACAAGGAAATTGAGGACGCCTTGCTCACCGGTGAGATTGATTTTGCGGTTCACAGCATGAAGGATGTTCCGGCGCAATTGCCCGAAGGGCTCGAAATTCTCTGTGTTCCTCAGCGGGAGGATGCCCGTGATGCCTTAATCAGCCGTGAAGGATACTCGTTTCATGATCTTCCATTCGGTGCCATCATTGGGACTGCAAGCCTTCGACGCCAGGCGCAACTGTTACAGGCCAGGCCGGACTTGAAGATCACGATGCTGCGCGGCAACCTAGATACGCGACTGAGAAAACTCAAAGAGGGACAGTTCGATGCCATCGTCTTGGCAGCTGCGGGTCTGCACCGGTTGGGGTGGTCTCAGACCATCACGGAATATCTCCCCCCCATTCTCAGCCTGCCGGCGATCGGGCAAGGAGCCCTTGGTATCGAAGGTCGGACCAACGATGCATTCGTGCGTTCCGTCTTATTCCGACTCAATCATCAGACAACCCATACGACTGTGGCAGCAGAACGGGCTTTCTTGCACCGCCTAGAGGGGGGCTGTCAGGTGCCTATTGCAGCCCATGCAACCCTGTCCGGTGAGCAGTTGATATTGGATGGCCTTGTCGCCAGTGTCGATGGGAAAACCGTCATTCGCGATCAGATGTCGGGGACACAGCAGGAAGCTCACACCCTGGGTGTTCAGTTGGCTGAACGACTGCTGACTCGGGGAGGGGACAAAATTCTCCGCGAGATTTACGGATCAGTGTGAACATGGTACGACGAAACAAGGGGAAGGTCTATTTGGTCGGAGCCGGTCCTGGAGATCCTGGGCTCTTGACCCTTCGAGGGAAGGAGTGTCTTGAGCAGGCTGACGTGGTTCTCTACGATTATTTGGCTAATCCCGCCCTTCTTGCCCATGCCCGGGATCAGGCGGAGCGAGTCTATGTGGGACGGCGTGGCAAAGGAAAATACCCTGAGCAAGAGACCATCAATCGTCTGCTGATTGAACGGGCAAGTGCAGGCAACGTGGTCGTGCGGTTGAAGGGCGGCGATCCGTTTGTCTTTGGGCGGGGAGGAGAAGAAGCGGAAGTGCTCGCCTCGGCTGGGATTGAATTCGAAGTCGTCCCGGGGGTGACCGCTGCGGTGGCCGCCCCCGCGTATGCCGGTATTCCGGTGACACATCGAACGTTGGCGTCTACCCTGACGATTGTCACCGGACATGAAGATCCAGAGAAGCCCTCCACAGCCTTGGACTGGTCGCGGCTGGCGACCAGCCAAGGTACCGTTGTCTTCCTCATGGGCATGAAAAATCTTTCGACGATCGCCGCGACCTTAATGGCCGAAGGGCGAGCGAGATCTACTCCCGTTGCGATCGTTCGGTGGGGAACGAGAGCCTCACAACAGACCGTCGTCGGCACATTGGCTGATATTGCGGACAAAGCCGACGCAGCGCAGATGGAGCCGCCGACCGTCATTGTCGTGGGAGAGGTCGTTCGACTGAGGCCAAAACTCAACTGGTTCGAGCGGCGCCCGCTCTTTGGGAAACGAGTGCTCATGACACGAACGAAAGAGCAGGCCGGTGAGTTGGCTGTCCGATTGGCCAGCTATGGAGCTGAACCCGTAGAAGCTCCGGCGATCAAGATCGTTCCTCCTCTCGACTGGGCGCCCGTCGATCATGCAATCTCCGAGATCGGGATGTACGACTGGATTATTTTTACCAGCGTCAATGGCGTGAGCCGTTTCATGGCGAGGCTGTTGGCTCGCGGACTCGACTCGCGCTGCTTGGCGGGGCGGCGGCTTTGCTGCATTGGGCCCCGCACGGCTCAGGAATTGGAAAAGTTTGGCGTCAGAGCGGACATGATTCCGGCAGAGTATCAGGCGGAAGGAGTATTAGCCACACTGAATCGGCAGGATATAGAAAAAACCCGCATCCTCATCCCTCGAGCGGAGGTGGCCAGAGAGCTCTTGCCGGACGAACTTCGTGCTGCCGGCGCGCATGTCGATGTCATCCCCGTGTACCGAACGCTCACACCGGATCAACATTCCGAGGGATGGCGGCAGGAACTCATGGATCATCGGATTCATATTGCCACGTTTACCAGTTCTTCCACGGTCCGCAACTTTGTCGCGATGCTCGGCGGTGTTGAAGCGGTGAAGCCGTTGTTGCAATCCGTCATGATTGCGTGCATCGGACCCATTACGGCCAAGACGGCAGAGGAATATGGTTTGACGGTCTCGATCATGCCGAGTGAGAATACGATTCCAGCGCTGGTGGATGAGATCGCCCGCCATTATGGAAGCCGCGAGCAGGTGACCACGGGAGCTCTGCAGTAATGAATGCACGCAAGATGTACGATGGTCTTATACTAAGGAGGAGGGAGAGATGGTTCCTGTAAAGTCATTCATGATTCCCCGAGAAAAGTTCGTGACGGTACCTCGTGATACAGATGCTCAGACGGCCGCTCGCATCATGCGCGATCGAGGGATCGGCAGCTTGTTCGTGACCAACGATCGCGAGATTATCGGTATCATCACGGATACGGATATGGTGCGCCGAGTGGTTGCGGCTGGGGCGGACGCAACCAACACGACGGTTGAGCAAATCATGTCGGCGCCGATCATGACCATTGAAGAGAGCAAGACATTGCTCGATGCCAACGATTTGATGGCGCAATCTCATCTCCGCCATCTCGGTGTCACGCGAGATGGGAAGCTGGTCGGGGTTATTTCCGTTCGCGACCTCGTTGTGTTCTTGACGAACCTGCCACGAAAGTAAGGTGGGTTATGGGGTTTCCGATCCAGCGGCTCCGACGACTGAGACAACATGAATCCTTGCGTCGGATGGTACGTGAAACGGCGCTGTCCCCGTCGGATTTTATCTATCCGTTGTTTGTAGTCGAGGGACAGGATCGCCGCGAAGAAATTGCTTCGATGCCGGGCCAATTTCGGCTATCCGTCGATCTGCTGGTCAAAGAGGCGGGGGAGATTCAGGCCTTAGGTATTCCGGCCATCATTCTATTTGGGATACCGGCGCACAAAGACGAACATGGTAGCTCGGGGTGGGATCCGAACGGCATTGTGCAGCGGGCGATCAGAGCCGTCAAACGGCAAGTACCGGGATTGCTTGTAATCACGGATGTCTGCATCGACGAGTATACCAGTCACGGACATTGCGGAATCGTCAAGGATGGAAAAATTCTGAATGATGAGACGCTCAAGTGCCTCACGGTGATGGCACGCACCCATGCCGAGGCTGGAGCCGATATGGTCGCACCCTCGGATATGATGGACGGTCGTGTCGCGGCGATCAGACGCGAATTGGATCGCTCTGGGTTCTCCGATCTGCCGATCCTGGCGTATGCCGCCAAGTTTTCCTCCTGTTTCTATGCACCTTTTCGCGACGCGGCCTTTTCCAGTCCCCAATTCGGTGATCGACAGTCCTATCAGATGGATCCGGCTAATGCGCGCGAAGCGCTGCGTGAAATCGAACTCGATATCGACGAAGGTGCCGATATCGTGATGGTCAAGCCGGCGCTGCCTTATTTGGACATCATTGCGATGGCCCGTGCTCGGACGCTTCTTCCACTGGCGGCGTATCAAGTGAGCGGCGAGTACAGTATGATTAAGGCGGCAGCGAGGGCGGGGTGGCTCGATGAAACACGTGCCATGATGGAATCGCTGTTGGCGATCAAGCGGGCTGGAGCCGATCTGATCCTGTCGTACTTTGCGAAAGATGCCGTCAAGCTGCTTCGTTGATCGACGATGAAAGTGACCAGCGGATATTCGGACGAGGTTGTGCGGCCGTATCCGGTGGGAACCATCGGTAATTTCGACGGGCATCATCTCGGTCATCATGCACTCTTGAAACGGGTGGTGGAGACGGCGCGCCGCGCCCATGGAACGGCTGTCGTCCTGACGTTCGACCCTCACCCCGTGAAAATTCTTGCGCCTCACGTTGATCTGCGGTTCTTGACGAGCGAGGACGAGAAACGTGTTCGTTTTGAACAAGCCGGAATCGATGAAGTGATCTCCCTGAAGTTCACTCAAGCATTTGCGTCACTTTCTCCGGAGATGTTCGCTGAGCAGATTCTGTCTAAATGGCTCGGACTCAAAGAGATTTTTGTCGGACAACATTTTGCCTTTGGGCACAAACGAGTAGGACAAATCGACGATTTGACCGAGCTCGGCAAACGATTTGGTTTCATCGTCCATCCAATTCCCCCCGTGATGATCGATGGAAAAGTGGTCAGCTCAACTTGTATCAGACAGCTCATCGTCGCGGGGTATGTCGATCAAGCGGCTGTCTTGCTCGGCCGATACTATGCTCTGAGCGGGGTTGTATACCCCGGCGAGGGGAGGGGGCGAACATTAGGATGCCCTACCGCAAATCTTAAGTTACCTCCCGACCGCGTGGCTCCCGCCGACGGAATTTATGCCTCTGTCGCGATTATGGATCAGGAACGACATGATTCGGTCGCCTATATCGGTACAAGACCGACCTTTGATAGTGGCGAACGAGGATTGGAAGTGTCCATCCTGGATGGGATGCACGAGCTGTACGGACGAACGCTCACTGTTGAGTTTATCGGTCGTATCCGAGGCGACGTGCAGTTTGATAGTGGAGAAGCTCTCAGCCGACAAATCACGGCTGACGTGGGTTCTGCAAGGGGCATCCTACGTCGATATCATGAAACAATCGGAGGGCGATGAGTCCTTGCGACCGGTCTTAGACGGATCCATCGAATAAAATGGCCTGGCCCCCGCTGTTGCATCGTGTCGTTCGAACGGTCCGGCTTAGAAGCCTCTTTCAACGTGGACAGCACGTATTGGTCGCTATCTCCGGCGGCCCCGATTCCGTGGCGCTGTTATCGATCCTGCATCAACTTCGGTCGAGTGGGAAACTGACCCTCTCAGCCGTTCATTGCAATTATGGACTACGAGGGGCTGAGTCCGAAGAGGACCAAAAATTTGTGGAAGCCTTTTGCCGGGTGCTTGGAGTGCCTCTCCATGTGCGACGGGTTGAATTTCACACCGGTGGGCCTAAGACCTCGTTGCAGGCTGAGGCCCGTGATCTCCGCTATCGACTGATGCAGGAAATTGCCGAGAAGTGCGGGGCGGATCGTATCGCCGTAGGCCATACGGCAGATGATCAGGCAGAGACGATCTTGCTGTGGATGCTCCGTGGTGCGGGGCTGACCGGTCTTTCCGGTATGCCGGCGTTCCGCGATAACAAGATTATTCGGCCTTTGTACGACATCAAGCGGCAAGAAGTCCTGGCGTATCTCCGCACGGCAGGATTGTCGTTTCGGGAAGACTCCAGCAATTTTCAGATGCATTACTTGCGGAATCGAGTGCGGAGAGAGGTTATTCCGGTTCTGAATCGCCTGGTCCCTTCCTGCGTCGATGCGCTTTGCAAGCTTGCGGATATTTGCCGGGAGGATGATCGTTATTTGGATCAGCAGGTTAACGCCCTTTCCTCTTCCGCTGTGAAACGAGGATCTGCCGGGGGCTGGACGATCGATTGCGGGTTTCTTCTGGAGCTTCCGCACGCCTTTCAACGGCGTTGCATCCGGAACCTTTTTCGGCAGAATGATGATCAATTTCGCTCACCCGGGATCCGAACGGTTGATCGCATCATTCACCTGGCCTCGAAGAAGGGGTCCGGTTCGAGTCTCGATGTGAAGGGGGGGCGCGTTGTTGTCGGTGATCGCCGGCTATGGTTTGTTCCGTTTCAAGCAAAAGAAACTTCCTATGTTGGACAACCGCACGCCAGATGTCAGGAACTCTTATCTGTACCGGGAGAGCTCATATGGTCTGGAACGGGTCAACGACTTCAGGTACAACAACGGACATGTACCCAGATTGGTGCTACTCCTCTTCTGGGAAAGAATCGGATTCTCGTGGATGCGGATCGGGTGTCTCAGCCACTGATGGTACGGAACTGGTTGCCGGGAGACCGATTTCACCCCTCCGGTATGGGAGGACATTCGAAGAAACTACAGGATTTTTTCACGGATCTGAAGATACCGATTGCGGCCCGATCTCTCATTCCCTTGGTGGTGGCTCCCGAGGGAATCCTGTGGGTCGTCGGTTATCGGCAAGATGGCCGCTGGGCACCCACTGCCGCAACGGAACGCTGTTTGGTGTTCACTTCTGAGATAACCTGACTCTGAGGGAAGGGATTGAGTGAGATGGAACGTATGTTCGGACGCCCGATTGTCACTCAGGAGCAAATGCGGAGCCGTATCCGTGAACTGGGAAGACAGATCAGCGCCGACTATGCCGGCAAAGACCTCGTGCTGGTCGGAGTATTAAAGGGGGCCTATGCGTTTTTTGCTGATTTGGCACGAGCGGTTCGGATTCCAGTGCGGGTCGATTTCATCATCGTGACGAGCTATGGAACACAGGCGAAGACGTCCGGGAAGGTCAAGCTCGTGACCGAGCTGACCGAAAAGATCAAGGATAGAGATGTGCTGCTGGTTGAGGATATCGTCGATTCAGGATTGACGGTTCAGTATCTCACAAAGGCGTTGGCGAAGCAGAAACCGAGAAGCATCAAGGTTTGTACGTTGCTGAGTAAACCGGAACGCCGCGTCGTCAACGTGCAGTTGCAGTATATTGGGTTCCGAATTCCGAACCAGTACGTAGTCGGGTATGGACTCGACTACCAACAAAAGTACCGGAACCTTCCGTACCTGGCTGTCCTCGATAAGCTGAATGAGCAAGAGGAGTAGAGTTTTCCAACTGGCTGTTGTCAATGTGCGCAAGGCTATGTTAACATCACCACGATTTCTGAATACGTTGAGTCCAACGTTGTCGCGAAGGAGAACTGGATGAATTCCCGGGTCAAGAACCTGCTCTTCTGGGTGGTGGTCGGCTTGTTCATGATTCTCCTGTTCAATCTGTTCAGTGTGCCGACTCATGCACCTGAAGAAGAAGTGATATTCAGCGATTTTATGGCAAAGCTCGACAAAGGTGATTTTGAAAAGGTCATCATTAAAGGCAATCATATCAGCGGGGTCTTGAAGGACAAGACGCGTATCCGTACTTACTCGGCGGACTACCCTGACCTTGTGAAAGTCCTTCGTGAAAAAGATGTTCAGATTGAGGTCAAGCCACCGGATGAGAGTCCCTGGTATATCACGTTCCTCGTCACGTGGGGACCATTTATCCTCTTCCTCGGCCTCTGGTTTTTCCTGATGCGTCAGATGCAAATTGGTGGGAACAAGGCTCTCTCCTTTGGAAAGAGTCGAGCACGTATGCTGACGGAAGAGCGAAAAAAAGTCACTTTTTCCGACGTGGCGGGTGTCGATGAAGCAAAAGAAGAAGTTCTTGAAATCATTGAATTCTTGAAAGATCCCCGGAAGTTTCAAAAGCTTGGTGGACGTATCCCCAAGGGCGTACTCGTCGTCGGTCCTCCGGGAACAGGAAAGACTTTGCTGGCGAAGGCTATTGCGGGAGAAGCCGGAGTGCCGTTCTTCAGCATCAGCGGTTCTGACTTTGTGGAGATGTTTGTCGGCGTCGGAGCTTCCCGGGTGCGGGATTTGTTTGAGCAAGGGAAAAAACATGCTCCGTGCATTATTTTCATTGATGAAATTGACGCAGTCGGTCGCTTACGAGGCGCTGGCCTCGGCGGTGGCCATGACGAACGGGAGCAAACGCTCAATCAGTTATTAGTGGAAATGGACGGTTTCGACACAACCGAAGGGGTCATTTTGGTCGCCGCGACCAATCGCCCTGATGTACTCGACCCGGCTTTGCTGAGACCTGGACGCTTTGATCGGCAGGTGGTGGTGAATCGTCCAGACCTCAAAGGCCGTTCGGAAATTTTGAAGGTCCATACGAAAAAGGTTCCTGTCGCCGCGAATGTGGAGCTGGAAAAAATTGCCAGAGGAACGCCGGGGTTTTCAGGAGCTGATCTGGAAAACCTCGTGAATGAAGCGGCGCTGTGGGCGGCTCGTCAGAACAAGAAGGAAGTCGAAAATATCGACTTTGAGATGGCCAAGGATAAGGTCATGATGGGTGCCGAACGCAAGAGCATGATTCTTACCGAGGAAGAAAAACGGGTTACGGCATATCACGAGGCGGGTCACGCGTTGATGGCGAAGCTCCTTCCCGGAACGGATCCAGTTCATAAGGTGACGATTATTCCCAGGGGGCGGGCACTGGGAGTTACGATGCAGCTCCCCACCGATGATCGGCACAACTATTCCAAAGAATTCCTCTACAACACCTTGGCGATCCTTATGGGGGGGCGTGTTGCCGAAGAGCTTGTATTCAAACATGTCACAACCGGAGCCGGTAACGATCTTGAACGTGCGACGGACCTAGCCCGCAAGATGGTGTGCGAATGGGGTATGAGCGAGAAGTTGGGGCCCTTGACTTTTGGTCAAAAGGAAGATTCGGTGTTTCTTGGACGAGACTTTACCACCAAACGAGATGTCAGTGATCAAGTCGCGCTCGAAATCGACCTGGAGATCAAGCGCTTCGTGACGGAAAATTATGAACGTGCTAAACGTGTGTTGACGGAGCAAATGACGAGTCTGAAGGCTTTGGCGGAGGCGCTACTTGAAAAAGAAGTGCTCGACGCACCGGAAATTGATCAGATTTTGTTGCAATCCTCCTCTCAAACAGTTCCAGCCTAATGTATTGTGCCAACGGTTCGTTCGTGTTGGAGCCGTTGACCCTTGAGTGCTGCATTCACGAACCCACTACGTCTAATTCCTCCAGGATAAATTGTGATGGTTTGGATCTTCCTGTCATCGGTGGAATAGTTGGATCGAGTGTCACCGCGAACAATAACGACGCAACATTGGTTCTCTGCTAAAGGGCGGGAGATTCATTGCAAAGGGCGTCCGCTTATTATGGGCATCGTAAACGTCACGAGTGATTCCTTCTATGATGGGGGGCGATATATCGAACCTGAACGAGCCATCGCCCACGCACTGGAACTTGTTGAGCAGGGGGCGGACATTATCGATGTCGGAGGAGAGTCGACTCGGCCTGGCGCACGTTCCGTTAGTGAACAGGATGAATTGGCGCACGTTATTCCGGTTGTGAAAGGGTTGGTACATCGTGTGCCGGTCCCGATTTCGGTCGATACTACCAAGTCGCGAGTGGCAGAGATCGCCCTGGATTGCGGAGCATCGATCGTCAATGATGTGAGCGCGTTGCGGCACGATGCACGGATGGCGTCCGTGATTGCCCGCTCCGATGCGGGAGTCGTCCTGATGCATATGCAAGGATCTCCTCAAACGATGCAACGATCACCCCATTATTCCAACGTGGTCGGCGAAGTATTACACTTTCTTGATGAACGGTTGCAGGTGGCTCTCCATGCAGGGATTGCTCGAACGAACATCATTCTTGATCCGGGCTTTGGTTTTGGTAAGCTGTTGGTCCATAATATCGGCCTTCTTGATGGATTGTCGGCTTTCGCGGCATTGAATCGCCCGGTGCTGGTTGGCTTGTCGCGGAAGGCGTTTATTGGGAAAGTGGTCGAACGGCCTGTTGAGCATCGAGAATGGGGCACTGCGGCGACGGTGGCATTAGCCGTCGATCGCGGCGCTCACATTGTGCGTGTCCATGATGTTGCCATGATGATCGACGTAGTCAAGATGGCCGCGGCATTGAGCCCACGCTGGTCGTCTTGCGGACAGGAGCATGATGCGTAAATTATTTGGAACCGACGGCGTACGAGGGGTGGCCAATCTCGATCCCATGACCAGTGAAATGGCGATGCAGCTGGGCCGAGCCGCCGCGCATATCTTTATGCGGCGAGCGGGCCGCCACCAAATCGTCATCGGCAAAGACACCCGTATTTCCGGTTATATGCTGGAGTCTGCTTTGATGGCGGGAATTTGCTCGATGGGGGTCGATGTGCTGGTAGTCGGACCGATGCCGACGCCCGCGATCGCCTTTTTGACCAGGAGTCTACGGGCGGATGCAGGAGTGGTCATTTCGGCTTCGCACAATCCTTATCAAGACAACGGAATCAAATTCTTTTCAAGTGACGGGTTCAAACTCCCCGACGAAGTGGAAGCCCGCATCGAAGAACTGATCGTATCGGATGAAATCAGCCATCTTCGACCGACGGCAGACCTTATCGGTAAAGCCTACCGCATCGACGATGCGGAGGGGCGTTATATTGAATTTGCAAAGCGGTCATTGCCGAAGGACCTGGATTTTCAAGGAATCAAGCTCGTCGTCGATTGCGCGAACGGCGCAGCATACAAAGTGGCTCCGATGGTTCTTAGGGAATTGGGCGCCACGGTTGAAGTCATCGGCAATAAACCGGACGGGATGAATATTAATGCCGGTTGCGGTGCCGTCCATCCTGAGCTTTTGCAGGAGTCGGTACGTCGTTACAAAGCAGATCTTGGTATTGCCTTGGACGGCGATGCCGATCGGGCTGTCTTTGTTTGCGAGCAAGGAACAGTCATCGATGGCGATCATGTGATGGCGGCCTTGGGCTTGGACCTTCATCGAAACGGGCTCCTTGCCAAGCAGACCTTGGTCGGAACCGTGATGAGCAACTTTGGACTTGAGCTGTCGATGTCGAAAGCGGGCGTCAAGCTGATTCGGACGCCGGTGGGTGATCGATATCTGCTCGAACGGATGTTGGCTGAAGGCTATAACTTCGGAGGAGAGCAATCGGGGCACTTCATATTCCTTGATCATAATACGACCGGAGACGGCCTCATTTCGGCACTTCAGGTATTGTCATTGGTGAAGCGAACCGAGAAGCCGCTATCCGAGTTGGCTAAGGCGATGACCGCCGTGCCTCAAGTGTTGGTGAATATGCATGTCACGACGAAGCCGCGATTGGAATCGATTCCCGATATTGATTGTGCCATACAAGAGAGCGAACGCCGCCTGAACGGGTGTGGGCGAATCCTCATCAGATATTCCGGGACAGAGCCGCTCTTGCGAATCATGGTGGAAGGAGAACAGTCCACCATGGTCAAGGAAGTGGCTGAGAACCTTGTCAGGGTCGTACAAAAGCATATCGGCTGAGTGTTCCCTCCTTCCCGGTACATGAGGGAAGCTCATGCTCCCGTCTCTCGCAGCAGCGTTTTTCCTCGGTCTTCTGTGTGGGGCACAATTCTCCTTTTTTCCGCTTTCTGTCATAGTTCTGTTGGTCGGCATCGCCGGTGGATTCAGCATTCTCGAGCGAGCCGGTTCTATTGACTCACCCGATGCACTGCGACTGTATGCTAGCCTTCTTTCCGGAGTAGTGTACTGGAGTCTCACCACTTCAACGTCGGAGTCTCCCCAGATATCACCGCCGCTTCATGAGACTGTTCAAGTCTCAGTCGTTGGTCGGGTTGTGGCTCCCGTTCAGCACAGTGTGGGACGTCAGACGATCTTAGTTCAAACAGATGAATTGAATTCGGAATCGAGACGTATACGCCTTGTGTGGCGCGATCCTAGTCTCACGCTTCATCATGGCGACCGTATTTCGTTTCAGGGAACACTTCACCGTCCACGAGGGTCGTTGAATCCAGGTGGATTCGACTATGCCGCCTATATGGAACGCCAGGGCATCGCCTTTTTGACCACTGTGACCGGTGCTCAGGCGGTGACGTTATTAGAGGCAGGGCCCCCAATCGGGTTGTGGAGCTTCTGGAACCGAATCGACCATTGGAGGGCCACGATACGTGCCGCTGCCATCAGCACATTGAGCCAACCCACACGCGGGCTGTTTCTCGGCATGATCATCGGTGAACGAGGCTATCTCGAACAAGAGCTCCAAGACTGGTTCATGGTGACCGGAACAGTTCATCTGCTCTC
>JACZCY010026434.1_pt1 | contig 11803 bp, 6 predicted proteins | sample 8641821 | NCBI WGS metagenome assembly JACZCY01 (sample SAMN15324609, study PRJNA640507) | soil metagenome | isolation source: intercropping sugarcane | place: China: Luxin town, Laibin City, Guangxi Province | collected 2019-07-25 | depth 10cm m | reverse complement strand
GCACAAAAACCTTATATTACTAAAGAAACTGTTGAACAAAGCGGGAATATTCTTCACGGTACATTATCTAACGGATTGCGGGTAGTGATAGTGCGCAATACGCTGTCACCCATGGTTACCACGCAGATCACCTACCTTGCAGGCGGTTATGAAACTCCTGAAGGTTATCCGGGAACAGCGCATGCGCTTGAACACATGATGTTCAGAGACAGCAAAGGGATGACAGGGGCCCAGCTCAATGAAATGACCGGTAAAATGGGCGCCGAGAATAATGCCTTTACGACAAATGATGCCACGCAATATTATTTCATGGCGCCCTCCAATTATCTGGATATTCTGTTGCATATCGAGGCTACCAGAATGCGGGGAGACCTGCTGACTGAAAAAGACTGGAGCCTGGAAAAAGGAGCTATAGAACAGGAGGTATCGCGTGATATCTCAAGCCCCGGTTTCCTGGCTTATGAAGAGGCAGAAAAGATATTGTATAACGGTACCGGATATGCGTTGGATCCATTGGGTACCCGCCCTTCTTTTGACAAAACTACTTCCGCTGTGCTGCGCAATTTTTATAATGATTGGTACGTACCCAATAATTCCATTTTTGTTATCGTAGGCGATGTAAATCTTCAGTCAACCTGGGATAAGATTAAACACTTGTTCGGTCCTATAAAGGGACAAACTACTCCTGAACGTGCTAAAATAGAATTAGAAGCTTTTCAGCCACAGACCATAAGCAAGACCACCCCTTCGGGTAGCGGCTCTGTTTCCTTTATGTACCGCATGCCCGGCCAGCAATCCAGGGATTATGCTGCGGAGCAGATACTCATGGATGTACTCAATAATGCGCGCAGTACGCTTTCTGCGCTGGCGGTAGAAGGGAAAGTGTTGGGTTCAGGTGCAGGCGTGCAGGCATTCAGCCATGGGGGTATCGGCCAGGTATCCGTTGATTTTGCGAAAGGCGCTAACGTGGATTCGGCAAAATATGAGATGAATCATGTCATTGAAAACGTGCTTAAGAATGGTGTTCCTCCTGATCTGGTAGAAGCATCCAAACGTGCAGAGATAGCCCAGTTCGAATTCAATAAAAACAGTTCCACGTCTCTGGCTTCGGAATGGTCGAATGCTTTGGCATGGCAGGGATTACAGTCACCCTCAGCGTATGAGCACCAGCTCGAAGCGGTAACCGTAGCCGATGTGAATCGAATAGCACGCGAATTTTTACAGCCGGATAAACGGGTAACCATTATTCTTACCCCCAGTGAAAATGGAAAACGTCCCCCCAATAGCCAGGGTTTTGGAGGAACAGAATCCTTTGCGGGTAATAATAAATTGGATGTTCTCCTGCCTGAATGGGCATCTACAGATCTGAGCAGGCTTGAAATGCCTCATTGGACATTAGACCCGGTAACTATGAAATTAGATAACGGGATCACTCTGATCGTACAACGGGAAACAGTCAGTAAGACGATTACCTTGGCCGGGCATATTGATAACGATGCCGGAATCGAGGAGCCAAGAGGACAGGAAGGCCTCAGCAGAGTGTTAGGCTCCCTGTTTGATTATGGTACCACCACCATGGACCGGACGGAATTCCATAAAGCGCTGGATGAAATTTCCGCATCAGAATCTGCCGGAACGGATTTTAGCCTTGCAGTTCTCAGTAAATATTTTGACAAAGGGATGCAACTGCTTGCGGATAATGAGCTTCATCCTGCGCTGCCCTCAAGCGCTTTTGATATACAGCAGAGATCGTTGTCACGCTATCTGGCGGGTGAAATACAGTCCCCTCAATATAAATTAAGCATGGCGTTAAGGAAAGGATTATTCCCCGCCGGAGACCCTGCGCTTCGGGAGGCTACTCCCGGCACGGTGGATTCACTGACTTTACAGGATGCCAAAAGTTATTTGAATAAAACTTTCCGGCCTGATCTGACCACCATAGCTATAGTAGGAAATATTACGCCTGAAAAAGCAAAAACAATGGTGGAGAAATATTTTGGCGCCTGGAAATCAAAAGGTTCTAAGCCGGATGTAATTCCTGCATCTGTCCCAATGAATGATTCATCCTATCATTTGGTTCATAATGCGTATGCTTCGCAGGATCAGGTAGTAATGGCCCAGATGATGGATGTTTATTTAAATAGCTCTGTGCGTTATGCTTTGCAGTTAGGGAATGAAATACTGGGAGGTAATGGCTTTGCTTCGAGGCTGATGGCTGACATACGGGTAAAACATGGATATGCTTATGGCGCCGGATCGGGAATGTCTTTCAACCGTACCCGTTCATTATTTTTTATAGAGTATGGCAGCGATCCTGACAAAGTAGGGCCGGTAGATTCTTTAGTATATCAGAATCTGGCTGAAATGCAAAATGGACCGGTGAATGATACGGAACTGCTGAATGCAAAACAGTTTGAAATACGGTCTATTCCTCTGGCGGTATCCAGCGTGGATGGTATTGCCTCTTCCCTGCTATCCTGGAGCTGGCACGGCGAACCGCTGGATCAGCCGATGGTGGCTGCCAGGCATTATCTCGATCTCACTGCTGAGCAGGTACAGGCAGCATTTAAAAAATATATCCAACCTGCACATTTAGTGCAGGTGATAGAAGGCCCTCCGCCAACTCTTGCCGCTGCTACCCTGGCCGCACCCTCGGGTATAACTGCCGAAAGCATTATTCAGCATTATCTCCAGGCTATCGGCGGAGAAGAAAAGCTGAAAAGCGTCAAAGACCTGTCTATGAAATTAGCTGCCAATATGATGGGACACCAGTTTGAAATGGATCAGGAGTTCTTTTTGCCGGATAAACATTTAATGAAAATGCTGATGCCCGCTGAAAAAATGACCGTCATGAAAGTGATGGTCAATGGAGATAGTGTCAGCATGCAACGCATGGGGCAAAATATTCCATTACAAGATGCGGAAAAAGAAGAACTGAAACAAAATACCAATCCTTTTCCCGAACTGGATTTTCTCAGCGGGAAGGATACTTTGAAATTATTAGGAGTGCAAAAAATAAACGGGAAGGATGCGTATGAAGTAAGCGTTATCAATGAGAAAGGACATAATTCCACTTATTATTTTGATGCTGAAACCGGTTACGAACTACGCAAGGAATATTCTGTGAAAACACCTCAGGGAATGACCATTAAAAATATCACCGATATGAGCGATTATAAGCCGGTAGATGGCATTGAATTTCCTTATCACATTATTACACAAAATGGCCCGCAGAAATTTACTATGGCTGTGCAGGAGGTAAAGGTGAACAGTGGACTGCAGGAAAATGATTTTAAGTGACGGGGATGATCTGCTATGACATTGAAATTATAAGTGCGGGTGAATTTTAAATGCAGGAAACATAACTACGGAGATCCCGTTTACTTACGGATGATCCATTGAGTTAAAGGGAACTATTCCGGTAATGATTTTTTTATCCTGAGCCGGCTCAGATTCTCGTTTTTCGGGACGTTTACCCAAGACTGCCTCAAGGTCCTCCTTATAAATGACTTCTTTTTCCAACAACAAGCCGGCAATCCTGACGAGTGAATCCTTATTATTTCGTAAAATTTCCAGTGTTTTGTTATAAGAGCCGGCAACGAGCTGGCGGACTTCTTCATCAATCAGGCGGCCGGTCTCTTCACTGTAAGGCTTTTGAATACCCATGTTTTGCTGACCCGTAGAATCATAAAAACTGAGATTACCGATCTTTTTATTGAACCCATAATACATCACCATCATATAAGCTTCTTTAGTTACTTTCTCCAGGTCATCGAGCGCCCCTGAGGATACTTCTCCGAAGATGAGTTCTTCGGCGGCCCGTCCCGCTAATGTGGCACAAAGCCGTTCATTAAAAGCTGACTGGCTGTGTAATTGCTTCTCCTCCGGCAAATACCAGGCAGCGCCCAGAGACTTCCCCCTTGGAATAATGGATACTTTTACAACCGGATCAACCTTTTCCAACAGCCAGCTTACAATAGCATGACCCGCCTCGTGATATGCAATGATCTCCTTTTCCCCGGGGGAGATAATTTTACTTTTCTTTTCGAGACCGGCCACCACCCGGTCAATGGCATCAAGGAAATCTATTCTCCCGATGGCATCTTTTTTCCGGCGGGCAGCTATCAGCGCAGCTTCGTTGCAAATATTGGCAATATCTGCCCCGGAAAAGCCGGGAGTCTGGGAAGCCAGAAAATCGAGGTTAATGGAGCTGTCAATCACTAACGGACGCATGTGTACCCCGAAAATTGCTTTTCGTTCGTGGAGATTGGGGAGTTCGAGGTAAATATGCCGGTCGAAGCGCCCGGGCCGGAGTAATGCAGGATCAAGCATGTCTGCCCTGTTGGTGGCAGCCAGAACGATGACTCCGCTATTAGGACTGAATCCATCCATTTCCGTGAGCAACTGGTTTAGCGTACTCTCGCGCTCATCGTTTGCACCGGAATAGAGTGCATTTCTCCCTCTTGACCGTCCTACGGCGTCAATTTCATCAATAAAGACAATACAAGGAACTTTTTCTTTCGCCTGGCGGAACAGATCCCGTACCCGGGATGCACCCACACCTACAAACATTTCGACGAATTCGGACCCGGAAATGGAAAAAAAAGGTACCCCCGCTTCCCCCGCAACCGCTTTCACCAGCAGGGTTTTACCAGTGCCCGGTGGTCCCACAATGATCATTCCTTTGGGGATTTTGGCGCCCAATCTGGTATAGGAATCAGGATCTTTCAGAAAATCCACAATTTCTTTTACTTCCACTTTGGCTTCCTCCAGACCAGCTACATCATCAAAAGTAATGGTACTTTTATTCTCCCAATTCATCAGCTTAGCAGTTGACTTCCCGAAGTTGAAGATGGATGGTCCGCCCATACCTCCCCCGGTCAGCAGGCGACGAGAAAGTAATTGCCATAAAAATATAATTAAAAAGACCGGGATTAACCAGACCAGCATATCCATGAACCAGTTTGACCGTCGAATATAGGTAACAGGAATTTTTTCGGAGGCGGGAAACCCCTTTTGAACTTCATCCATTTTTCGTTCAAAAGCATCCACTGATCCAATCTCAAAACGGAAATGGGGCCCGTCTGAAACGCCTTTCCCAAATATAGGTGTCATCACTTCCTTAAAATAAGGATCGTCCGCAAATTCTTTTTTAATATATACCTGTGCAGTTTCATTATTCACTACTTCTATATGGTCCACAGCTTTCTTACTCAAATTACTTTTCTCAAACTCCTGCCACGTAATTTCCTTCACAGGGGAATATGAATGGAACAGGTTAGGAATAAGCAGTAAGAGTAGTATTACTAAATAGACCCAGTACCAGTTGAAACGTTTCTGGTGTCGGGAATCCGCCTGAGGAGACTTATTGTCACTATTATTATTTTCCATGGAGATTGTTTTCAGATAGCGTAATCAGCGTTCCCTGCCATTTCTCCCAATGGATTAAAGCCGGATCATATTTATCCCGCACCTTGTCTTCTCCGGTCGGATAGCCGATTGGAATAATATTTAGCGGGATTACATTCACAGGAATCTGTAATTGCTGCCGAACAAATTTTATTAATTCCTTATCAGGGTAAATAGCAGTCCATACCGCTCCGAATCCTAATGCCTCTGCCGCCAGTAAAATATTTTCTGAAGCGCAGGCACTGTCAAGGACAGCAAACTCTTCTTTTCCCATGGCCGCCTTGCCGGGTTCTGCGCATACAACAACAGCGGTGCCTGCTTCCGGTAACATTTGGGCAAACGGAAGTCCTGCTGCCAGGCTATGTAGGATTTTATCGTCTGTAATGACAATAAATCCCCAGGGCATCATTTGTACAGCAGCCGGCGCTGCCATAGCTGCATGCAAAATCCGGTCAATAGCTTCTATTCCGATCTTTTGACCAGTATAATGGCGTACGCTTTTTCGTTCTAAAATAGTTGACATCGCGTCTTGCGGTATTGTTTCCATAATAGATCTTTTTTCGCTGATAATTACCCGTGATTTCTCTGTAAGCAATGATATGATTGTTCATAGCTCTTTCCAGTTCAAGGCACCGTCTGCCTGCCGGAATTTGCAACAGCTCATCCCGCGCATATATCTCAAATGAATAGTGATGTGGCTCACCTGCGGCAAGGCAGGGACCTACATAAACTTTTCTCTTAAAGCTGTTGATGCCTTCTACTCCCCGGATTTTATTTTCTTTATTCTGCATTTATGCATATTTAATCATACGCCAAAAGGGTATGTTTCCGGGATCTGCTGCCCGTCAGGCAGTATATGTAATGGATGCAATGCCTGTGTTTGATCCAGGTAAACAAATGCATCATAACGTAATGGTAAAATGGTCGGTACATAGTTCCCGTATTTTTCATACCGGGGGTTATATACTACACCAATTGCCCTGTGATCAATATGATTTTCAAGCCACAAGTCCTCAGTAAAATCATCCATCAGCAGCAGTTTATTATTGCTGCCGGCCTGGTGAAGCAGATATTCCCAACTCTCTTTTCTTGCCGGCGGCACTTCTACAGATCGCATGGGGGCGCCCCATTTCCTGCCGGCCATTACAGTCCCGCGATAAGAGCCGAATCCTACCAGCGCCACTCCCTTTTCATGATGCTCGGTCCGGGCCAATACGCCAATATTAAACATGCCTTCCGCCGCCATATCAGTGGCCCGTGCGTCGCCAATGTGCGTATTGTGCTCCCATACAATAGCCTTGGACTGACCGCCATGAAAATTGAGCAAACGGTCGAGTGTTTCTGACATGTGGCGGTCGCGAATATTCCATGAATGAGGGCCGCCTCTGATCATGGCTCTGTAATATTTTTCGGCATTCACGGCTACGAGGGCATTTTGTTCTGCGCTGAAAACATTTTCCCGGTCAGTATTATATTGAGGCAGTTTCTGATGTATTTCGCGTAACAGGTTCACTACTTCCGTTTCGCATAATTCAGGCACGAACTGGGAAGCGCGGGCATACGATTGACCTTCTTCTTTCCTGTATGGTTCAAAACAATGCCAGGCATCTTCAGCAACTTTCATGGCGGCAGGATCGGTTTTGGAAAGATAATTCATGATGGCTTCCATGCTTTCCCATAGGCTGTACACATCTAATCCATAAAAACCTGCTTTCTTATCGGATGGGATGTCTTTGTTATAATTAAAGAGCCATTCTGCCAGTGCCACGATTTCCCAGTTCGCCCACATCCAGGTGGGCCAGCGGTTAAATGCAGTTAATACTTCCCGCGCACTGTTTCCTGAACCGGAATAGTTCTTAATATACCTGTTTAACCGGTAACAATCCGGCCAGTCGCCTTCCACAGCAATAAAATTGAACCCCTTTTCCCTGATAAGCCGTTGAGTTATATAAATGCGCCAGGCGTAATATTCATGGGTGCCGTGAGAAGCCTCTCCCAGCATTACAATACGCCCGTCCCCAATTTTTTCAAATAAGGGATCAAGATCTTCCAAGATCTCCAGAGGGTATGATTTCTCTTTTATGAATTCCATAGCCTCTGTCTCTGCCGATGCGTCCATCCTTTTTGTAAAACGAACCATAGACCATCCGTTATCAGAAACAAAGAAACCTGAAATGCAGCCGAATTCCAATGATGACTGTCACCGGACTCAATGATGATGATCAAGGACTGGCCGCATAGCATAAAATAATTTCGCAGCCAGATTGTGTGGTTATGGATATTCGTTTTCAAAATGAAGTGAAAATACCGTTTAATAGCATTGTGCTGAAGGGAAATTTGCTGATCCCGGAGAAAGCAAAAAGTATAATCCTGTTCTCGCATGGTGGTGTAGGCGGGCGTTTCAGCAGCCGTAACAGGGTAGTTGCCAATGATCTGAATAAAAATAATGTAGGTACTCTGTTATTTGATCTGCTTACTCCGGATGAGGATATTTGTTCGTACAGCCGTTTGGATATCGGGCTATTGGCAGACAGATTAATTGCCGCCACCGAATGGTTAAAGGAACAGGAGTATGCCGACGGTTGCCGGTTAGCCTATTTCGGAGCCAGTACAGGTACTGCTGCTGCATTAAAGGCTGCGGTTTACCTGCCATGGATAGCTGCCGTGGTAAGTCGCGGCGGCCGGCCTGATCTGGCTATGGAGGTGTTGGAAGAAGTAGAATCTCCTACGCTCTTAATGGTTGGCAGTCAGGATAATGAAATACTGAAATTGAATGAAAAGGCTTATGCACTAATGAACTGTGAAAAAAGACTGGAGGTGATTTCAGGAGCTACTCATTTATTTAAAGAACCAGGAAAAATGAATGAAGTAGCAAAAATGACATACGCCTGGTTCGAAAAGTATATACTAAGTCAGCCTGTGCATCAGGATAAAATTATTCAGGAATAAAATAACAGGTCTTCATTGTAAGAAGGATATAAATGCTTTTAAAAGGGAACTTTTAAAAATTCGGATATGTTTCATGACAGAATTGAAGCCGGCTTAGCACTTGCAGAGGAATTAAAAAAATACAAAAATGACCCGGTACTGATACTGGCCATACCAAGAGGGGGGGTGCCTGTGGCTTATGTTGTAGCCAGAGAGCTTGGATTTCCATTGGATATTTTACTTACAAAAAAAATAGGTCACCCGGCAAATAAAGAATATGCCATTGGAGCTGCCAGCCTGACCGACAGCTATATCGTTCCCCACCCTCATGTTTCAGAGAAATATACGGAAGGACAGATCATTCGTATCCGGGAAAAGTTACAGGATATGTATAAAAAATTTATGGGTGATAAAGAACCGGAAGATATCAAAGGAAAAACCCTGATAGTGATTGATGATGGAATTGCTACCGGTAATACGCTGACAACAACGATCAACATGCTTAGAAAAGAGAAGCCGGGTAAGATCGTGATCGCGGTACCTGTCGCCTCTCCCGCCTCCCTGCAAAGGCTTTCGCAGGAAGTAGATGAAGTGATCTGCCTATGGGTGGCTGAATCCTTCCCGGGAGTTGGCGCATTTTATGAAGATTTCTCACAAGTGAGCGACGAGGATGTAGTGTATTATCTTTCAAAACTGGATGGAGAAAAAAAGAAAAAGGCAGATTAGTTTTATATTCTACCTGAGAGCAACAACCTCATGATCAGGAGACCTGAATCCGCTTCCAAAATAGGATTCATGAATTTATCAGTTGGATTTTTCTAACGAATATCATGCACCCGATTGATAGCCGTCATTGCCCGTTGGGAGGATGTTTTTCAATTTTGCCTGAATGATTTTTACATCGGACATCTTTAAGACTTACTTGAAGATTAACCTGTCATATTTAATATAAAAAGATTTTTAAACAAAAGGCCATGTTGGGTATTTTAAAGGAGGACACAATTGAAAAGATTCTCGAAAAGAATGTGGTAGGGCGTATTGGATTTTCAGATAAAGAAAGGATGTTCATTATTCCGGTAACTTATTTATATACAGGAAAATACATTATTGCACATTCGAGGGAAGGTCAGAAAATTTCAATTCTTCGGAAACGTCCCGATGTATGCTTTCAGGTAGAAGAGATTGATAATCTGAGTAATTGGAGGAGTGTGCTGGCATGGGGAAAATATGAAGAAATAACCGATAAGAAAGAAAGATATTATGCATTGGATCTTCTTCTGCGAAAAATAAACAGGACGCGCGTGAGCGAAACCGCTCTGCCTGAGCACTCCTTCGATGCAGGCGGACATTTGGTTATCCCCGATGAATTGAAAACGATTGTTTACCGGATCCATATAAAAGAAGCGACCGGTCGCTTTGAAACCGGGGAGGATGAATAGTATCCGAATTAAATCGTTTCATCTTTTTGTCTTATAAAATAGTTCTTATTGGTGAAAGCGTGTTACGGGAAATTGAAAGCAGGGAGATGCGTCAATCATACTGAAAGTACATTTATGGTCATGAATCCGGTTGAGACATGGACGAGCAGAGAAGGATCCTCTTATCCTTTAGGAGTTTTTTATATAAAAGAAGAGGATGCTTTTAATTTTGCTATCTATTCCAAACATGCCACCGCTGTTACCTTATATCTTTACGAAGAAAATAGTTATGAAGTTCCGGTTCTCTCGTTTGACTTAAATTACCTATTGCACAAATCAAATCGTATCTGGCATATACGCATTAAAGCATCCGGATTAAAACATGCCCGGTATTATGCCTATAAGATAGATGGGCCTGATCCGGTGAATCAATGGACATGGCATGCTTTTGATAAGGATAAGGTGCTGCTGGATCCCTATGCCCATGCTGTTTTCTTTCCACCTGCCTTCAGCCGGGTAGCAGCTTCCGTCCCCGGCCCGAATGACGGTAAAGCTCCTTTAGGGGTACTCATCCGGGAAGCCGAAAAGTTTGATTGGCAACAGGATGAATTTCCAAAGCACGAACATGATCTGATCATTTATGAAATGCATGTCAGAGGATTCACTTATCATCCCAGTTCAGGTTTGGCTCCTGAAAAAAGAGGAACCTTTGCGGGCATAATTGAAAAAATACCTTATTTGAAAGAATTGGGTATTACGGCCGTTGAACTGATGCCTGTGCAGCAGTTTGATGTCAGTAACGGAAATTATTGGGGTTATTCCACCCTCAACTTTTTTTCCCCCCATCATACCTTTGCAAGCAGCCCCGATGATACAGGACAGATAAATGAATTTAAGATGATGGTACGTGAATTGCATAAAGCGGGTATCGAAGTGATCCTGGATGTGGTATATAATCATACTGCCGAAGGTGGCACCACGGGTCCTGTTTACAGTTTTAAGGGAATTGACAACAGCACTTACTATCTCATCAACGAGGATCTTTCCCAGCCTTATTTTAACTATTCCGGTTGCGGTAACACCATACATACGCGGAACAGCTATGTAAGAAGAATGATACTGGAGAGTCTTCGTTACTGGAGAAAAGAAATGCATGTAGATGGTTTCCGGTTCGATATGGCATCCATATTTTCACGTACAGATGACGGATCTGCGGGCCGGGATGAGCCTCCTGTCTTTGAGGCTGTCAGTTCAGACGCTTACCTGGCCAATGCGCGTTTTATCGCAGAACCCTGGGATGTAGCAGGCATATATCAGCTTGGTAAAAAATTCCCTGGTGTACAATGGATGCAATGGAATGACGCCTTTCGTGATGATGTAAGGAAATTCGTCAGGGGTGATGAAAATATGATGGCACGGCTGGTTACCCGCATTTATGGCAGCGATGATCTTTTTTCCGACGATCTGCCCAATGCTTATCATTCCTATCAGAGTATTAACTACATCACATCCCATGATGGTTTTACCTTGTATGATCTGGTGGCCTACAATCAAAAGTATAATGAGCCAAACGGACAATTAAACCGGGATGGGTCGGACTATAATTTTAGTTGGAATTGCGGTACAGAGGGTGATAAATTGCTTACTCCGGATATCTTAAAACTGCGTAAGCAGCAGGTAAAAAATTTCTGTACATTGCTGTTTATTTCCAATGGCATACCTATGTTTGTAGCCGGTGATGAATTCCTGAGATCACAGATCGGGAATAATAATCCTTATAACCAGGATAATGAAACCAATTGGATCAATTGGGACCTCCCTGAAAAAAACAAAGATATTTTTCGATTCTTTAAAAAGATGATCTCTTTCCGTAAATCCCATCCGTCATTGTGCAGAAGCCGGTTTTGGAGAGGCGACGTAATGTGGTATGGCACACAGGGTCAGTTGGATACAGCCTATTATGTAAAAACGCTGGCGCTCTTCCTGAATGGCAGAAGCGAGTCCGATCAGAATTTTTATATCATGATCAATGCTTATTGGGAGGCCAT
>JACZCY010062839.1_pt1 | contig 12091 bp, 14 predicted proteins | sample 8641821 | NCBI WGS metagenome assembly JACZCY01 (sample SAMN15324609, study PRJNA640507) | soil metagenome | isolation source: intercropping sugarcane | place: China: Luxin town, Laibin City, Guangxi Province | collected 2019-07-25 | depth 10cm m | reverse complement strand
TGCTGCGCGACCTGGCTGAGCAACTCCACGTCCTCCGGCGTGAAGCCGGCATCCCGCAACCGGCCGATGTTGAGGGTTCCCAAGATCTGGTCGTGCGACAACAGCGGCACGCTGCAGTACGATTTCAATCCCTTGGCGAGCAGGCGACGCGCGATGTCCGAGGCCGCCGACTTCTCGATAAGGTCGCGCTCCAGAAACACCGCAGGTCTCTTTGTCTCGATGGCGACACATGACGGCGACCAGATCGCCGACTCGTTGTGTCCGCGCTCGATGAAGCTCTCGTTGGTGGAAAAGTCCAGTACATAGATGCGCCATTCGTCGGTCTCGGCATCGCAGAGCAGCAAACTGGAGCCGTCGTGCTGGATGACTTTCCTGAGGCAGACGCTGACCGCGGTGAAAAGATCGTCGAGGTCAAGGTGCGACACGATGGCATTGTTGATTTCGAGGAGAAGATTCGAACGATCCCGTTCGCGGGCCAGCTCGCGCCGGGCCTTCTGTGCCTGTTCGTAGTTCAAGGCGTTCTCGACGGCGATGGCGACCTGGTGCGCCGCCTGATGCAGGAGATCGCTTTCGCTCGGCGTGAAATCCTGCCCGTGGATCCGCATGACGTCCAGCGTTCCGAGAACATTGTCGTGGGACACCAGCGGAACGGAACAAAACGCCTTGACCCCTTGATTCAGCATCTGCCGTGCAATCTCCGATTCGGAGGCCAGCGCTTCCAGATCGCTTTCCCGGTAGATCACCGGAGTTCTGGTGGTAAAGGACCGGTTTGACGGGCACGTACAGTCGGCCGATGCGTGGCCTTCCTCGATGAACTCCGTCGCTTTCGTGAAGTCTAGGATGTGGGCACGGTAGCGCCGGGTGTCGGGGTCGTACAGCAGGAGCGTCGATCCGTCGTGCTGAATGACCCGTCGGAGACATCCGCTGACGGCGTTGAAGAGATCGCTCAAGCCCAAATGCGAGACGACGGCGTTGTTCACTTCCAACAGCAGGCGCTGCCGGTCTCGTTCGCGCGCCAGTTGCTGCTGGGCGGACTGAGCACTTTCGTCGTGCAACACATTGTCGACGGCGACGGCGATCTGCTTGGCCACCTGCTGCATGAAGGCGATCTCGGTTTCTCGATAGACTTTCTTTTGCACGCTCCCGAACCCCATGGCTCCGAGGCGGCGCTGGGCCGTCGTCAGCGGCACCACACAGAAGGATTGCACACCGTTCTCGCGAAACAGCGACATGAGTTTGGGAAACCGGTGTTCCTGGGACACGTCATCGACCACCAACGGCTGTTGAGTCCTCCACACGAATCCTCCCGGTGCTTCGTCCACGGGTGTTTCCATGCCGGGATGAACAGTGGACGGGGCAACCGTGAACAACAGCCAGAGGCGCATCACCTCACGTGCGGAGTCATGCAACGCGACATAGATAAAGTCGAACGGGACGATGTCCGGGAGCCGCTTAGCCAGGTCGTTCAGCAACAGATTCAGGTCACGATATGAAACGATCGATTGCGTGACCTGCAAGAGCAGCCGCAGCCTGTCACGATCATGAGCCAAGTCTTGCTGATGAAGGACGTTGTCCACTGCCGCGGCGACGAATTGGCCCACCTGCTGAAGAAATTCCAGATCCGCTTCGCCGTAGGCCGCGTGTTGGAGACTGGAAAATCCCATGGCCCCCAAGCGCCGCACGGCGGTGGTGAGGGGGACGATGCAGAACGAATTTACGCCGTCCTCCTTCATACACTCGGTGACTTTGGGCCAACGGTATTCTTCGGCGAGATCGTGCACGAGAAGTGGTTGCTGCGTCCGCCAGACCGTTCCGTCGGGAGACTCGTCGATCGGTCCTTCATGTCCGCCCACGAGGTCGGCCGGTACGTTGGCTTGGATCGTGTGCAGCCGCATGGTGTCACGTGTGGGGTCGTGCAAGCTCAAGGCGACGAAATTGACTGGTACGACGCGCGGGAGGAGCCGGGCAAGGTCCCCGAAAAGCTCGTGCAAATCACGATGCGCGGAAATCGCCTCCGCTACCTCCAACAGGGTGCGATACCGTTCTTCCATCGTTTCGCACGACCGAACAGGTGCCGAATCCATGGTGCCTCAGTATGGCTCATCGGCTGGCACGACTCAAGGTACCCACTATCGGCTCGACGAGGTCGCACCTGTCAATCAGCTTGTGCCTTGATGAAGCCGAAGTTAACCATGGAGGTGGGAACAGTACCCTGCGAAGAGGAGCGACAGCCGGTCATCCCTGGTCTTTCGGCCAGTAGTCCCGTTGAAATTCCTTTAAGACTCCGTCAGGGCCGAACGTGAGGACCTTATTCCAACCCTGGGCGCCGCCGTAAGCCCGGGACTCCCACCGTAAAATTTCTCCACCGTCTCCAGCGTTCGCTCGCTTCGTCGGCTGTCCCCATTCGCGCACATAATAATCTTTCGTCTTCACGCCGACCTCCTGCCGCATCTTCGCGTCAAACGCCCCCCAGCGTTGCTCCAAGGTCCAATAGCATCCGGAGAGGAGCGGCACAGCAATCAGGACAACATAGAAAAGCCGGTTCAATCTCCTCATGGTATTTCTCCTTTATATGGGGCGATTCTCATTGTCCTCATACCTTCATTGGGCAAGCTCGGCAGCTTCTGATCGCTGTGAAATCGAAAGCTTGTGACCAAGCGATGAAAGAGAGGCCGGTAGGCTTCATACAACTCAGGCGTCGACGCGTATTCCAACACGTACATGTCCGATTCGTCCTGAACGATGACGAAATTCTCAAACAGGGTCGGGGCGGAAAACTCCGACTCCCATATCGGGACTGCAATCCGGTCACGAATAACTATGATATGCGCGGGACGCCGATCAACCAGACAGTTCTCATGCATCAGCATCTCAGTCCATTGATTCGTCTGCAATCGGTCAATCTCTTGTTCGATCGCAGCTCCCCTTCCCGGATAACGACTGATGCCGAGGAGCACGACGGAGTGACGCGACTGGTCGACCAATCCCACGAACAACGCCTTGAGCGCAGAATCCGTCGGGTCCACGGGGGTGACCCAGGCAGCCGGACCTTCAAAGCTGAAATCTCCGTCCGAGAACCGGAAGGCGATAATGCGAAGGTCATCCTGCACCGGCGTTGGGCCTGTCGAGGCCGTCTTCAGGATTGCAGCACAGTGATCAGGCGTCTTCCGTGCGGATCGGGCATCTTCCCGGATGTCCACGGCGCGCTCCTGAAAACCCTGCGCGTCAAACGCGACCTGGTGTTGTTCGGCTGTCGCGCATTCGACTGAAAGTACCGAGGCTAGCGTGATGACATTCAAGAGTCGGTTCAATCTGATCATATGTGTTCTCCTTCCACACAGGTACCATTCGTTCCGTCGAGCATGCTGCGTCACTGCGCCGCTGCCCCGACTAACGTATGAGCCGACTGGTGTCTGGTCGCAAATGCAGCAATCGTTTTCAATGCATTCACGTCTTGTGAGTGATTCAACCGATCGAGAGCGTGCAGGGCGAGCGAGACATGTGTGTCTCGAGTCGCCGTGACACGAGCCAAGATACGTTCTTCTTTTAGTAACCTCCCCATATCAGCTAGCAACCACATCCTATCGGCATGTCCGCTGCGTACAATTTGCCGCAACAGGTGCTGTGCTGCCTTGCAGCCGGCTCTCGAACCGTAGCGTTCAAGGTAAATCAACGGCAACAGCGAGCGACCCATGACGAGAGAGGTTCCGAGCGGCTTTCTCAAAACAAGTGCATCGCCGATGAAGTCGAGGAGGTCGTCATGGATCTGAAATGCGATCCCAAGATGAAAACCGTATGTTCGCATCGCCTCGATTTCATGGACATCGCCTCCGCTCACGATGACCGGCAGAGTCGTGGCCGCGGCGAATTGCGAGGCAGTCTTGCCGTGCACGATCGCGAGGTAGTTCTCTTCCGGGTCCGATTGGTCCGATGGCAGAAGTTCACGGATCTCGCCCAGGCAACAGGCTCGGGCGTAATCATTCAGCTTGTGCAACGCCGCAAGTACGTTGCAGGGTTCACAGGAGGATTCCAACTCCTGAAGAACGGCAAAGGAGCGTAGGATCAAATAGTCGCCCAGCACGATGGCCGGGCCGATCCCCACCCGTCTGTGCAATGCGGGGAGGCCGCGACGTTCGTCTGCTTCGTCCGCGATATCGTCATGAATCAATGAGGCGCCATGGAGCAGTTCAATCGCGGCGGCGACCATGGTCATGTTCCTGGGCTCGTGGCCGGTGGCCGAGGCTGCAACGAAAACGAGCAACGCTCGCAGCATCTTTCCCTGCTCGAAATATGGAGCAAGCACCGCAGTGGCCTGAGTCTTTTTTAAGTCAAACACAACCTTGTCGCGGGACACTCGAAGATGGTGTTCATAGCGATCGAGGATTTCGTCCAGGTCTTCCTGGTGAGTCATATTGATGGTCATGTCTATTTTCCTTTCAGTACAGTAGGTCTTGCTTGATTATCGGTCGGGACAGGTCATTCGTTCGACTATATACGGCGTACCGTTGCGGACATCCTCACAGCTGCCTGTTCTTAAGCGGAAGCGATGCTCACGAGCCCCGCAGCAGACGCAACGCCGTATTTCTATCGAGAGTGGGCCATTGATTCCAAACAGATATTCATAGGGGTCCAGGACCATGAGTCCTCCGCATTGGATGCACAGCATGTATCCTCCTTGCATGTTGAAGGGGTCATGAGACGGTGGTCGATTCGGCCGTCGTTTTTCATGCGATTGCTCCATCTGAGCCGTCCAGTGTTGTGGTCTGACGATGTACCGAGTGCGATGCGGCCGCACTGCTCCATCTTGAGATAGGATTCGAATCTCCTCTGTCACCGCATCGCACCGGAGCACTGCCAGGTCGAAATCGCCAAGGTCCCATTGTCGTCCAGAACAGTTCTACGACTGTCTTTCACCATGATTCTATGACAGCACTCGCAGCGCGTGGGCGCAGCAATCGGAATCGCGAAACGCATCACATTCATCACAGGCCTCCTTGGTTGAGAATTGGATGCGATGTCCATTCACTGTGTGTAACTGCCGCATCGTGAAAATATTCCCGCCATGCGGAAGTGTTTTGTGAAATATAGTTGGCTATCCGTCGGCCTTAAGAGAGTTACGGCAACGCATCGCCGGTGAATGAGGTGCTCGCAGCGACACAGGGAGGTGACTCGCAATCAACCCGCAGTCATTGAGCCAAGCTTGGCCCGGGCTTCGCCTGCGCCTCGTGGCGGTTCTCCAGACACATGAAAAACCTGCCACGCCGGCGAAGCGACTACAATCGTGTGGTCGAATCCAAGCTAACGACCGCCGATGACTCCCCCCAATGCCCCCCCGATGTTGGGTGACCCCATGCTGCCGGGTGCTCCTATGTTGCCGGAAGCTCCTAGACCGCCGGATGTCTCCATCCAACCGAATGGCTCCCTGCTACCGAATGTGCCCATGCGACCGAACGAGTCCAAGCTACCGGATGAGGTTCTTCCGCTGGGCAATCCAGTTTGAACTCCGCTAAGGCTCCGAGCCGGCCCGTCCCTCACAGTTTCCGGGGGATTCCCATGACTCGTACTTCCAATATTCTTCGGAATTCCAATCGCTCCAGTGTTTCCACCCATCGATTTCTGGGCCAGGGATGCGTCGGCGAAGAGCAGCATGCTGCCGGCCATCAATATGTATGTGCAGGTTTGCCGTATTCTCATGGGATCCTCCTTCGAAGTAAGGTTATAGGTAGATTACCGTTTCCCCCTCAGTACTGTAGGTTTTGCTTGATTGCCGGTCGCGACAGGCTATGCGTCCGACCATCATATGGCGTACCGCTGCGGCATTCTCGAAGTTGGCTGTTCTTCAGCCGCAGCGGATACTCACGAGCCCCGCAGCAGATGCAACGCCATATTTCGATCGAGACTGACCCTCTGACTTCAAACAGATCTTCCCACTCGTCCAGGACCGTGAGTCCTCCGCATCGGATGCACAGCATGTGTCCTCCTTGCATGTTGTATGGGCATGAGCCGGCGGTTGATTCGGCTGTCGATTTCCGTGTGATCGCTCCGTCCGAGCCGCCTGCATGTTTCTGCTTCCTTGTCACTTCGCTGTGAGCCGAATAGACTTCTCGACGCCTGTCGGGTTGTGCTGCCTGTCCACGATACGGAGGGTGATCACATGTTCACCTGGATCCAAGCCAGGTAGTAGGTACATGCCGTTCAGGTCGCGTACACCTGGCCCGCGTTTGTCATCCACCCAGACGTGGAAGTGATTCCCGCCCGGTCCCAGCGCGACCTCATAGGTCAGCGGGTATTCTTGCTCGGCATTGATCTGTGCGCGGTCGGTCGGGGATACAATCTTAATAATCGATGTCTCCGCTCCGTTGGCTGTTGGAATTGAGAGCAGGGCCCACGCGGCAATCGGAACAGCGAAACGCATCACGTTCATGACAGGCCTCCTTGGTTGAGAATTGGGTGCGATGTCCATTCACTGTGTGTAACTGCCACATCGTGAAAATATTCCCGCCATACGGAAGTTTTTGGTGGGAATAGATTCGCCCATCCATCGGTCTCAAGAGAATCAAAGCAACACGCCTGCGACAGTCATCGCGGCCGAGGGGGACACGTCGCCGGTGAATAGAGGTGCTCTCATCGACACAGGGAGATGACCATGACGTCTCAAGCGATCGCCGATCGAAGGAATGAATGGTTTGTGCCTTCTCGTGGTCCGCTCAACGTACGGGTGCTGATCGGACTGCTCTTTCTCCCCTATACGGGGATGGTGCTGTCCTACACGATCATCGGAGCAATGCTGGCGGAACGTATTTACTGGGATCGGGTATGGGCGATGGCAGCAATTTATTTCTTGGCCCTCGGTATCGGGGCACATGCGTTGGATGCGGTCGGCAGCAAGAACGTCAAGCCGTGGGGGACCGTGATGTCTGACGGGCCACTCTGGACCGTAGCCCTTTCCTCGATCACGATCGCTTACACCATCGGGATCTATTACATGGTGTTGTACACGCCTCTTCTCGCGCTGATTGCCTTGGCTGAAGGGTTCTTTCTGTTCGCCTACAATCTGGAGTGGTTCGGCGGCCGATTCCACACCGACCCTTGGTTTGCCGTCTCGTGGGGAGGCCTGCCTGTTCTCGCCGGGTATATTCTTCAGACGAATCGGCTTTCCCTGACGGCCCTGGTCGTGGCAATCTCGACGGGCTTGTTGAGTCTCGTGGAGATCAAGACGTCACGGCCGTATAAGGCGTTAAGGCGTCGTCTTCCGACAACAAAGACGGAAGGCGATGAGGAACAGAGAGAGCTGCTTCAGCGGTACGAGGTGATTCTCAAAAGCCTCAGTGCGGCGGTCCTCCTTCTTGGGATCGGACTGTTGATGTGGCGTGTCACGAGTTCTGTGTGCTCGCCGTCATGATGGCGGATCCATAGGCGGTCAGGTATTCCAGCCGGATGTTCTCGAAGCCCTGTTCATTGAGCGCTGCGGTCAATTCTGGAATCCAGCGCGTGTTCTGGATCAGGCCGGGCAGGCCGTAGTAAATTTCCTGCCATGCGGGACAGAGTCGAGTTCCCACTCGCTGCAATATCCAGAAATACAGCCGCCATATCGGAATCAAGAAGGCCTTGGGCGGATAGGTAAAGTCATGCATGAGCAGAAGACCGCCCTTCCTAAGCATGGCTTTGGTGATGGGAATCAGGCGTTCTAAGTCCGCATATTTCGCCAGATAGGAAGAGACCACGCAATCGAACGGTTCGGCGGATCGGTAGTCTTCAGCCCGGCTCAACACGAAGTCCACATTGACCAAGCCAAGCTTGTGGATTTTGCTTCGAGCGATTTCGAGATATTCCTTCCGCAGTTCAACGCCGATCACCCGGCAATGGGGAAACCGTTCGGCGATCGCCAACGTGGAAATGCCGGTACCACAGGCCAGGTCCAGAATACGTCGCGGGTTCGGAGGCAACGACTCGATGATTCTCCGCTTCCACCGGCGGTCGACACCGAAGGTTGCGTAATGAACCACCGCATCGTAGGTCGTCCCTGTGCCGGAGAAAAACCGATGGACCAATTCCACTCTTGCATCGTGCGCTTGCATGAGAAACCCTCCTTTCCATACGCCCTCTCCTATTCTGACCTTCCGCTCATGGTTTCTATTCCCGATGTCGCGTTGATTTGGTGGCCGCACTGCTGTTAAGTAGGAGCCGTGTCGCCGGGATTGAGCGATATCGCAACGCGACTCACAAGAACCACATCACCCAATTGCATCGGGAATAAATCGGCTCAGAAATGGGTCTTATCAGAAACCTGCAACCGGAGCGGTCGTCTGAGCAAGACGAGCCTTCACGGTTTGAGGAAGCCATCCTCCCGCATCTCGATGCGGCTTACAATTTGGCGCGCTGGCTGACACGCAACGACCAAGATGCGGAAGATATGGTTCAAGAAGCCTGTTTGCGCGCGTTCAAATCGTTTGACGGCTTCTATGGAGTCAACGCGAAAGCGTGGCTGCTCACGATCGTGCGGAACACCTGTTACACATGGCTCGGCAAGAACCGAGTGCAGGACCTGTCTACCTCGCTCGATGAAGACGTGCACCAAGCGGAAAGTCAGGTTCCGGACCCGCAGACGCTGCTGCTCCGTTTTGAAGATAATCAGGCACTCCGGCAAGCCTTGGAAGACTTACCGGCGGAGTTCCGCGAAGTGTTGATCTTACGAGAACTGGAAGAGCTTTCGTATAAGGAGATCGCCGATGTTACCGGTATTCCACCGGGGACGGTCATGTCTCGTCTGGCCCGCGCGCGAGGTCGGTTGAAACTCTCGCTTGCCGACCGCATGAACAAGGAACGTTGACGTGAATTGCCAAGAAGTCCGGACGCTCATTGACGGCTATGTGGACGGAGAGTTGGATCCGATCCGCAACCGGGAGGTCGAACAGCACTTCCGGACTTGTCCGGCCTGCTCGGCCGTGTACAACAGTCATCGGGCGTTGCGAACGGCATTACGAACCGGTTCGCTCTATCGGACGGCGCCCCCGGCTCTGCGGAACCGAGTTCGATCATCATTCAAGCTGACGCCCACCAGGAAATCGCTCACGGGTTTACCGCAATGGCGCTGGGTTGCTGTCGCGGCCTCCCTTGTGCTTGTGAGTGTCCTCACGTGGCGCGTAGCGCTTTTTTTGCCGACTGAAACGGCGGATGACCGATTGATTCAAGAAGTCACTGCCGGCCACGTACGTTCGTTGATGGTCAGTCATCTGGTAGACATCCCGTCTTCCGACCGGCATGTGGTCAAGCCTTGGTTCACCGGCAAGCTCGATTTCGCCCCATCCGTTGCTGATCTGACCGAACAAGGGTTCTCCCTGGTCGGAGGGAGACTCGATTACGTGAACGGTCGGGCGGTGGCCGGACTGGTGTACAAACGGCGGGAGCATGTCATCAATGTCTTTCTCTGGCCATCGTCCGCCGCGGTAGAAACAAGGCTGCTGGCTCACCAGGGATACCATCTGGTTTGTTGGACTCAGTCCGGCATGACCTATTGGGCCATATCCGATTTGAACAGCCGCGAGCTACAGGAATTTGCGCATCACATTCAAAGTCCCCCCTCACACTGAGAGCCGATCATCCCTGTTCTTTCGGCCAGTAGTCCGTTGAAACTCCGTCACGACATCGGCGGGGCCGAATGTGAGGTCCAGATTCCAACCCGGGGGTGCCGCCGTAGCCTCTGAACTCCCACCGTAAAATTTCTCCACCCCTCCAGCTTTCGTTCGCTTCGTCGGGTGTCCCCATTCGTGCACGTAATCTTTCGTCTTCACACCGATCTCTTGCGCATCTGCGCCTTCATCACGGTGTGTTGATTGATCATCGGCACGAGCCACTCGGTGCGCATCATCATCGAGCGGCGGCCATATCGGGCTCGTGTGCTTGAGCACATGGCTCCGCCATCTTTCGATTCTGGTTAACGGCCCCTGAATCTGACGCGAGCTGAGAAAGTTGTCCCGATACATTCATTGTTTTTTTGCCTTGATCAAAACGTCGCCACTCGATCCACCACTGTACTGCGAGAAGCAGGAGGCCGGTCGCGCCCAGGACAAAACCCCAGAAACCCAAATAGAGCGCCCAGAGCAGAGTGCCCACATCCGTCTGCCCGAACACTTGACGCGCAAGCAACTCCAATCCGAGACTGATGAGGAGCAGCCCGCCGACGATGCCGGTCGGCCACCCGATATGTTGTATCCTTCGGTTTTTTCGAATCTTGGCGTTCATGAGATCACCGTTTTTATACCAATTAGTCTGACTTCCGGTTTAGGAACCGTTCTGTTGATATATGTGATATGTGCATTCGCATGACGACAGACTCCTAACCAAGCCCTTCGACGAAACCCCGCCGCCAAGTCTGGTACGTCGGTTCCCATCCCAACTCATGCTTCGCCTTGGCGTTTGATCCGCCACGGATCTGGGTCATCATCGATACACCGCCCTCGCCGATGGCTAGCTTGCCAAGCCACACCGGCACTCGATAGGGCGGCTTCGCACCTACGGCGTCGGCGAGTGCAGGAAGCCACGTTGTGACTGGAGCCGGCTCGTTGTCCACCACATTGTAGAGCCCTGGACTACCGCTCGAAATGGCGGCAACCGTCGCGCTCGCGGCGTCATGAACGTGGATGAATGACCAGATACCGGCCCCGTTGCCGACGATCGGTAGCATCCGCTTTCGAACGAGTTCGGCAACCGGCCCATCCTTCGCGATCCCAGTGCCGGGTCCGTAGAAGAGTCCATAGCGCAAGGCGAACGCCTGGAGGTCCACGGTCTTTTGGACTGTATCTTCCAGGTGCCGGATCGCCGCCAAGGTCTTGGCAAAGCTCGTGGGCGGGTTCGGATCAAGCGGGTCCTGTTCGGTCTTGACCGGTCCGCCTTCACGCGCGAACGGCCATCCGCAGAAGCTCTGCGCGATAAACCGGTGTGTTCCCACTAGCCGCGCTGCTTCGAGTAAGGTGTCCGTGACCTCGGTACGGAAGCGATTGGTCAGCACAAACTCCTCGTCAAGCTTCTTAAAGTTGCCGACATGGGCGAGGGCCGTCAGCTGATGAATGATGACTTCCGGCTCGGCCTTCCTGATAGCTGCCGTTAGCTCCACCTTGTTGAGCGCGTCGGCCACGGCGATCTTTGCCCCCATGGCCAAGAGCGCTTGAGCCTTCCGGTCATTGCGAACGAGCGCAACCACCTCATGTCCGTCTTCAACCAGTTTCGGCACAAGGATCCTGCCGATGGCTCCAGTACTGCCCGCGATAAATATCTTCATGGTATTGAATCCTCATCTGCAATACATCTCAACGCAGAACAACGTCAGCTATGGCGCATGTCCTTTACTGTCGCCCCCCCGTCTCATTTATTTGCACGATAGGTTGATTGATCTCGCCGGCGTAGACAATCAACTTGAATGGGTTGAATTCCTGGTACTTGTCCATGAGTTTGAGGTAGCCCAGTCGACGAGACTCGTTCAATCGAGGACTGTCGGGTAACTTTGTCTGTGCCCATCGGAGGTAGTTTGCGGCCAGTTCATGTCTGCCGTCCTTCATCATGCGCTCGGCCGCGTCGGCGAGCTGTGTGTCGGAGAGCCCGAAGTAGTCCACCAGCGCCGCGCCATGGTCCGAGTCCGTCAGCATGTCCAATCCTCGCAAGCCGTTTTGCCAGTAGCCGCTGTATTGCTGGAATAGACGATTGATCATGTTTTCTCGGATCACGAGATAGGCGAGATGTACATCCGATGCACTGTTCGCAAGCGTGGGTGGGATCAAGTTGGTTTGTTGGATCACGCCACGTTCGGTACCGGACTTCACGGCACGCAACACTTCATCGCGCAACCACGTCAGTTGAATGCGTAAGTCGTCCAACATAGCCGTGGATGAGAATATGCGCGTCAGTGGCACATGCCCGTGCAACAGATATCGAGGCTTCAGCAGGTTGACCTGGTTGATCGCCTCGACGAGGCCGTCGATGCTTCCTTCCGGGACGAACGGGGCGCCCAGGTACGGCATCAGAATGTCACCCACGAAAAGTACGTTCTCGTCCGGCATATGCACGAGGAGGGCATCGGGGGTTTCTCCACCGCTGG
>JACZCY010163814.1_pt1 | contig 12139 bp, 11 predicted proteins | sample 8641821 | NCBI WGS metagenome assembly JACZCY01 (sample SAMN15324609, study PRJNA640507) | soil metagenome | isolation source: intercropping sugarcane | place: China: Luxin town, Laibin City, Guangxi Province | collected 2019-07-25 | depth 10cm m | reverse complement strand
TGGCTTCGTCGATGATCTCGCGTTTGTCCATGCCGATCAGCGGCCGGAGGATCGGTAGCTCCGCTGCTTCCTCAATCGCACACAAATTCTGAGGCGTTTGGGAGGCCACTTGACCTAAGCTATCACCGGTCACTAGGGCCCAACACCGCTCTTTTCTCGCCAACTCCTGGGCGATTCGGAGCATCATCCGTCTGTACAGTACGATGCGGAGGGGGGCAGGTGCGCTCAGGATGATCTCTCGCTGGATTTCCCCAAAAGGAATCACATAGAGGCGTGAATCGTATTGAAAGGTGCTGAGGTGCCGTACAAGTTCGTGAACTTTTTCCTCCGAGGCCCGGCTGACCAATGGCCGCCCTGAAAAGTGAATGAAAAAAGCAAGGCAGCCGCGCTTCACCATGCGATAGGCGGCCACAGGCGAGTCGATCCCACCAGAAATCAGACAGGCGATCCTTCCGCTCACGCCGACCGGCATGCCGCCGGGACCTTCGATCTTTTCCGCTGAGCAAAACGCCTCCTTCGACAGGAATTCCGCATAAATGGTCAAGTCAGGGTTCTTCAAGCTGACTTTCTTTCCGGTTCCTGCACAGACCGCCGCACCGAGCGCTTTTTCAATGTCCATCGAAGTCAATGTCAGGCGCTTATCGGCTCGTCTGGCTGTGACTCTGAACGTGGTGAAAGAGTGCGATTCAATCTCTTCGAGGACGGCACCTGTGAGCGCATGCAGGTTGGGATTAGCCAATTGGAGCGGAACCACACGGCCCGGCAAAAAGTTGGCGATTCCGCATACACGCATGAGCCGGTCTCGAACCACTTCAGGGGCGGCTTGGGGCGGGAGCCAGATGCGGATTCGACTGTGAAGGTTCTCGACTTGCCGAACTCCGACATCCGAGAGGGCGGTCCGAATGTTCTTAATGAGACATTGCTCGAAGTAGTCACGATTGTGCCCTTTAAGCGCAAGCTCGTGATAATGGACGATGATACAGCGCATATTAGTGGTGAGGGGTAAGGGGTGATGGATGAAGGGCTTTTGCAGATCTATATGGCAATGGTGAGATCAACAGCCTCTTGCCAAGCAATGAGCTTCTTATGAGGCTTCTCCATCCGGGAATCCCTTACCCTCACTCCTCACTGAGCCTCTAAGAAGCGTTCGGCGTCGATTGCAGCCATGCAGCCGGTACCGGCTGCGGTAACGGCTTGGCGATAATGAGAATCTTGCACATCCCCCGCCGCAAATACGCCGGGGACATCGGTGGCTGTTCCATGAGTGGTCAGGAGGTAGCCCGCGCCGTTCATCTTCAGTTGGCCGGTGAAGAGCGCGGTGTTTGGATGGTGGCCGATCGCCAAAAAGAACCCGGCACAGGGCAAATCCCAGACTTTTCCGGTGACGACGTTTCTAACGCGGACACCGGTCACGACATCTTGCCCAAGAATGTCTTCGACGACGCTGTTCCAGACAAAGGCAATTTTTTCATTCTTCATGGCCCGGTCTTGCATGATTTTGGAAGCCCGAAGCTTGTCCCGACGGTGAATAATCGACACTTTGGTGGCGAACTTGGTGAGAAAAGTCGCTTCTTCCATCGCGCTGTCTCCGCCACCTACGACAACCAGTTCTTTGCCTTTGAAGAAAAACCCATCGCAGGTCGCGCAACTCGACACGCCATAGCCCCACAATCGTTTTTCGTTTGAGAGGCCGAGTGTGATCGGAGAGGCGCCGGTCGCGATGATCAACGTCTTGGTTCCAACGGTTTCCTCACCATCCACTACGACTTTAAAAGGCCGAGTCCGGAGATCGACCGATGTGACATCACCGGTTTTGAAGACCGTTCCGAACCGCTCTGCCTGAGATCGCATCTCTTTCATTAACTCAGGTCCCATGATGCCCTTTGCAAAACCAGGGTAGTTTTCAACTTCCGTGGTAGTCGTGAGCTGACCACCTGCCTGCCAACCTTCCACAAGGAGAGGAGCGAGATTCGCACGAGCAGCATAGATGGCTGCGGTGAGTCCCGCCGGTCCCGAGCCAATGATGACGACGTTGTGCATGCGGGACTGTATCACAGATAGGAAGGAGACGGTAGAAGGCTATAGTGTGGCGTGTGCTCCACAGAGCGGGTCGCTGAACGCTCTCATCGACTTGCGCCGGGCGTTTGAAAGGCGACAGACCTGGAGTCTTCCCTGTCTGCGCGGTCAATGAAGGGGCCGGATGTTCTCAAGAAGTTTCAAGACATCCTTGGCAAGCTGTTTTCGATTCTTGGTGCCATCCAGAACATAATCTGCCAGATGGCGCTTCTTCGCCAGAGGCATCTGGTTTCTGATGCGATGCAGTGCCTCGGATCGCGAGAGTCCGTTTCGTTTCTTGAGACGGGCCATCTGGGTTTCGCGATCGGCAGTCACAACGATGACCTTATCCATTCGTTTGTCGATGCCGGCTTCGAAGAGCAAAGGGACATCGTAAATTATGACGACATGCGGGTTTCTTCGGGCAGCTTGTCTGGTGAGTCTGGCCTGTTTCCGAGCCACACGAGGGTGGATGATTCGTTCGAGTTGTCGCAGCTTCGTCCGATCATGAAACACAATCTGCCCGAGAGCTTGTCGGTTGATGGTCTGATCACGGTTCAGGACGGACCTCCCAAATCGGCGCACAATGTCTCGCCAAGCCGGTTTGCCCTGCCGGACAACCTCACGCGCCAATTCATCGGCATCGATCACGATGGCGCCGCATTTCTTGAACATCTTCGACACGGTGCTTTTTCCAGTGGCGACGCCTCCCGTGAGTCCGATCAGGATCATGGCGGCGGAGCTTATCATGCCATAGGTTCGGCGAGAAACCTGTGATTGACAACCCTGGGTTTTCGCTTGTATGAATCTCTCCATGCGGCCGGGTCTTCTCATCGCAATCAGTCTCTGGTTCCTCAGCCCCGAGTTCGGCATTGCAGGGACCGCCGCCGCGTCTGGTTCAAGGACAATTACGGTCTCGCTGGACGGCACGGGAGATTTCTCTTCGATTCAAGAGGCCGTCGATAGCGCCGGGAAGGGCGACACAGTGTTGATCAAGGCCGGGGCCTACGATCAAGATTTGACCATTCATAGCAAAGAGAAGATCAAGATTGTCGGTGCGGGAGTCGACAAAGTCGTCTTGCTGGGACGAAGTGAGTTGGTCGGCGTGCTGCATGTGGGGAAATGGCCGTATGGGGCGACGGATATTGAGATCAGCGGTCTCACGATCAAGGAGCATGGAGGGCATGCTCTCGGTATTTTCAATGGAAACCGCATTACGCTGCGTCAGGTTCATGTGAAAGGAATGGTCTTCGGTCAACAAGTAGAAGATGTTCGAATCGAAGACTGTGTGATTGGGGAGAGTGAGACGACAGGTGTACACCTGTCTGATTCTCAAGTCCTTCTAATTGGAAATTTAATCCATGATAACGACCACGGTGTGAATGTGACCGGCAAGTCTTCGGTTCGGCTTGAGCGCAATATCATCACCGGAAATTTGTTCGAGGCGATCGTGATCAGTGACCAGGCAAAAGCGGTCTTGATCAATAACACCCTGGTCAAGAATGGTGGTGGGGCGGCATTCCTGGGCTTGTCGACGATTGAGGCATCGGGAAATATTCTGAGCCTCAATAAAGTCGGCTTTCTCATTGCAGCTTCGAGCCAGACCAAGACCTCGTACAACGCACTGTTCAATAATGAGGCGAGCTTCATGAGAGCCGGATCCCCCAACATTCATGCGCCGGAACTCCAGGCTGAGTCGGATATGACGGCTGATCCGCGCTTTGTAGATGCCGAGCATGACGATTTCCGATTGAGACCAGACTCGGCGTTGCTCAATCGCGGAGCGTTTCGTTACCTTGGAGCGCTTCCTCCGCTTTTAGTCCCCGCACAGAATCGCTAATAACTCATTTGAAACAATGAGATAGCGTATGCCCGCGATGTGGAGTAATGCGCATGGTATGCTACCTGTATAGTGCGCATCCTTCCGGTCAATTCCTTCAATTCAAGTAACGTCATCATTGCGCCGAGAAGGATTCAACGAGGAGGTCTCCCGTGGCTAGCTTTCGCAGTAACCTCGAAAAGCCCTCAGGTGACGGCATTCCCTCGCTCATGGATATGGAGTCCGGCAAGTTGGTTGGGGCCGTGCTGCCTATGTCTGAGCAAGCTCAGATCCAGATGCGGAACAGCATCGAAGTCATTGAGTATCTGTTGAATCAGGAACGAGTGATCTGGAGCTAGGCATTCATCTCCTTCGCCACCGGCTTTTCAGCGCAATCTCCCCTCAGTATCCCCTCTATCCTCGACAATTCGTGTAGGACTCCCGCGATCATCTCGACTCACGATAATACCTTCTTCAGATAAATACACGTGAGACCGAAAAAGTATGAGTCCGGTCCTTGCGTTAAGTCAGCACGACTTGATTCTCGTCTGCAGGGGGTGCATTTTAGCCCTTCACGCTTCTCACTCGTGCGCACGGTAAGAGGTTCAGTGGGGAAAACAGTTCGGACATCTTCTCGCTTTCAAACTCCTCGTGGAGCTGAGCAGCAACGGCTTGGCGAAGATGCGATTCGTAAGCAACACTGGAAGCGGTGGGGGCCGTACCTGAGCGAACGTGCTTGGGGAACGGTGCGTGAGGACTACAGTCCCCACGGGACGGCGTGGGAAGCTTTTCCTCATGATCATGCCCGTTCGCGCGCCTATCGGTGGAACGAAGACGGGCTAGCCGGGATTTCAGATCGTCACCAATACATCTGTTTTGCCGTTGCTCTTTGGAATGGACGCGATCCCATTCTGAAGGAGCGCGTATTCGGTTTGACCGGTAATGAAGGGAATCACGGAGAAGATGTTAAAGAGTATTATTTCTATTTGGATTCAACGCCAACCCATTCATATATGAAGTATCTCTATAAGTATCCACAGGCGGAGTTTCCGTATGCCAAACTCGTAGAAGAAAATCGCCGTCGAAGACGCGAAGAGTTGGAATACGAGCTGATCGATACCGGGGTTTTTTATGAGAATCGCTACTTCGATGTCGTGGTGGAATATGCGAAGGCGACGCCGGAGGAGCTTCTCATCCGTATTCAAGTGACGAATCGAGGGCCGGATTGTGCCGAGTTGACGCTGTTACCCACTCTTTGGTTCCGGAATACGTGGTCGTGGGGAATCGATGCCCGTCGGCCGAGAATGCGTGAAGGAAAAGTTGTCGATGAGAAGAGCGTGATTGAATTGGATCACGAGTATTATGGAGAGCGACGCCTCTGGTGTGAAGGAAAGCCTCCTGTGCTCTTTACTGAGAATGAGACGAATACGCGCCGATTATACGGTGACCAAGATGGTGCTACATATGTGAAAGATAGTTTCCATGACTACATAGTCCACGGTCGAGCAGATGCAATCAATCCTGAAAAGATCGGCTCAAAAGCTGCCGCCCAGTATCAACTATCACTGTCTCCGGGCGCATCGAAGATCATTCGCCTGCGTCTGACCAATAGAACAGAGCCGATGGGGTTTGAAGTTCAAGCGTTCAATGAACTCTTCGCGCAACGTATCCACGAAGCCAATGAGTTTTATGATGAACTGGCTCCGGCTGATCTTTCCGAGGACGCAAAGTTGGTACAACGACAGGCGTTCGCTGGATTACTGTGGAGCAAACAGTTCTACCAGTATGACTTGAAACGCTGGCTCGTCGGTGATCCGGGGATGCCGGACCCTCCCCATGAACGTCTCCATGGACGGAACTCCGACTGGACACATCTTTACAATGCCGACGTGATCTCGATGCCGGACAAATGGGAGTATCCCTGGTATGCGGCTTGGGATCTGGCATTCCATTGCATTCCCCTCGCTCTTGTTGACTCAACCTTCGCCAAAGAACAACTCATTCTGATGCTCAGGGAATGGTACATGCACCCGAACGGTCAGATTCCAGCGTATGAGTGGGCATTTGGCGACGTCAACCCGCCGGTTCATGCCTGGGCTGCATGGCGAGTCTATAAGATCGAGAGAAAGCGAAGAGGAGTCGGCGATCGGGTTTTCCTCGAACGAGTGTTCCACAAACTGTTATTGAACTTTACATGGTGGGTCAATCGAAAAGATACCGAAGGCAAGAACATCTTTCAAGGTGGGTTTTTAGGACTCGACAACATCGGCGTCTTTGATCGGAGCGCCCCGTTACCGACCGGTGGTCATATCGAACAGTCGGATGCGACAAGTTGGATGGGGATGTATTGCCTGAATATGCTTTCGATCGCATTGGAGTTGGCGCGTGATAATCGGGCATACGAGGATGTGGCCAGCAAGTTCTTTGAGCACTTCGTCTACATCTGCCGAGCCATGAACAACATCGGCGGGGAAAAAATCGAGCTCTGGAATAGGGAAGACGGATTTTTCTATGATGTGTTGCATCTGCCCGATGGACGAGCCTTTCCGCTCAAGGTTCGATCTCTCGTCGGACTGATCCCGCTCTTTGCCGTAGAAACGTTGGACTCTGAGTTGGTCGATAGCCTCCCCCGGTTTAAGCACCGCATGCAGTGGTTCATTGAAAATCGACCGGATTCCAGCGCTCACGTCGAGACCCATTCATATGACGGAGGGGTACGGAGGTTTTTGTCACTGGTCAATCCCATACGACTCAAGTCGGTGTTGCGGTACATGCTCGACGAAGAAGAGTTTCTCTCCCCGTACGGCATCCGCGCGCTCTCACGTTACCATAAGGACCGTCCCTATGTGCTCTCCATCATGGGCAGAGACTATCGTGTCGATTATGAACCTGCCGAATCAAGCACGGGGTTATTCGGCGGGAATTCGAATTGGCGAGGCCCCATCTGGTTTCCGGTCAACTATCTGCTGATCGAGTCGCTTCAGAAATTCCACTATTATCTTGGCGATGAGTACAGGGTTGAGTATCCGGTACGCTCCGGTCAATTCGTCTCTTTACATGAGGTTGCTTCCGAACTGTCGCGTCGGATGACTCACATTTTCCTCCGCGACAAAAACGGCCGACGTCCGGTCTATGGAGGCACGAGCAAATTTCAGGAAGATCCCTTCTGGCGAGACGCGATTCTTTTCTACGAGTATTTTCATGGTGATAATGGTGCCGGTATCGGAGCCAGCCATCAGACGGGATGGACCGGATTGGTTGCCAAGTTGATTCAGCAGTCGGGGGAGTAGGGGGGCGGCACGGACTGAGCAGTTTCTTCGCTCGCGCAACGCGCATACAAGATCTATTGAAAAGTTGAGGCTGCGGGCGGTGCTGGTCCGGAGAAAGGCCGCGTCTCGGCGCGGCCTGGGTTGGGCGGGTGAAAACATCGTGCGCAGTCAGAAACCACTCATTCCGAAACGCGAGGATGTGGGACGAAGATGAAAATTGAGGCGGATATCTGTCAGAACCTGGGTCGCGGATTGAGCCTCGAATGGCTGGAGGCTAACGGTCGAGAGGGATTTGCATCTGGAACGGTGTCCGGTGCCAATACGCGCCGGTATCATGCGCTGTTGCTGACGGCGCAACAGCCGGGGGTCAATCGGTACGTGCTGGTCAATCATGTTGAAGAATGGCTCTCTCTCGATGGCGAGCAAGTTTCCCTCTCAACGAATCTCTATCCGGATACAGCCCATCCTCAGGGATATTCCCGTTGCACCTCCTTCGTATCAATCCCCTGGCCAAAATGGATCTATACGTTCAAACGCAAGAAAATTCAGCGTGAAATCTTGTGCATTCGGGGGCGTGACATCGTTCTTGTTCGATGGAAGTTAACGGATCCACAGGGCGATAATGTGGCTCTCAGAGTGAGGCCGATGCTGACCGGCCGCGACTACCACGCCCTGCACCACGAGAACGAAAAGCTTTCCACGAAGGCCACGGTCAACCCAGGATGGGTGATGTGGCAGCCATACCAAGATCTTCCAATCGTGCACGCCTTCCACTCAGGAATCTATCGTCATGCCCCCGATTGGTATCGGCATGTGCAATTCCCTCTAGAACAGGAACGAGGGCTCGGCTTTGGAGAAGATTGGTGGTCACCGGGAGAATTTTTATTCACATTGGAGCCGGGCAAGGAGTACGTGTTGGCATTTACCAGTGAAACGGTTGACAGGCTTGATATTGCGGATCTCGCTCACAAGGAACATGTCCGGCGTCTGCGGATGCAAAAGTCTGCGCCGGACGTTGATCGATTGGCCGACGCATTGTGGCAGGCGGCGGATTCATTCCTGGTCCAGCGAGGTGCTCAACACACAATGATAGCGGGGTATCCATGGTTTACGGATTGGGGGCGAGACACCTTTATCTCGCTTCCCGGCCTCTGCCTTGTTACCGGGCAGCATGAAATCGCGTGGAAGATTATCCAGACTTTTTCCTCCTATGTTTCGAAAGGCATGGTGCCCAATCGCTTTCCGGATCTGAGCGAAGAGCCGGAATACAACTCCATCGATGCGTCATTGTGGTTTGTCCATGCCATCGATCGGTACCTGACATACAGCGAAGATGCAACACGTGTCCGGTCGATCGCTTGGCCGGCGATTAAACAGATTCTCGACGGCTATCGCCACGGCACGCGGTACGGCATCCATATGGACGTCGATGGTCTCATCATTGGTGGAACGCCCGGTGTCCAACTTACCTGGATGGATGTGAAAATCGGCGATTGGGTCGTCACGCCACGGCACGGAAAGCCGGTAGAGATTCAGGCTTTGTGGCTCAGGGCCCTGGATGTCGGCGCGCGACTTGCTGCTCAATTTGGCGAAATGAATTATGCCGCGCGCTGTCAGGAAGATAGGGCACGAGGGGTGGAGTCTTTCCGCGAAAAATTTTGGTACAAAGACGGACGGTATTTGTACGATACGATCAATGGGCCGGCGGGAGACGACGCATCAATTCGCCCCAATCAAGTTTTTGCGATCGCCCTGTGTGATGATCTGTTGATGAGAGAACAGGCAACACAAGTCCTCCGAATCGTCAAAGATCATCTCCTCACGCCGGTGGGACTGAGAACGTTGTCGCCGACGGACGTTCGATATCGTCCTCGGTACGAAGGCAGCCCTATGGAACGAGATAGTGCCTATCATCAGGGAACTGTCTGGCCGTTCCTGTTGGGGCCTTTTGTGACGTCATGGTTGAAAACATTTGAACGTATGGGTGAAACGCGAACGGAGGGTCGGGCTTTTCTCGATGGAATAGAAGCACACTTACAGGAAGCCTGTCTCGGGCAGGTATCGGAAATTTTTGATGGGGATCCTCCGCATCATCCACGAGGATGTCCGGCGCAAGCCTGGTCGGTTGCAGAGCCTCTCCGTGCACTGGTTGAAGACCTCGGGGTACACATCCAGCTGCAGCAGCCCGCTCGACTCGCCGCAAATAAGCGTTGCCACTCGCAGCAGTAATTGAACCCGAGCCGTCGGCTTCTTGCTCTCTTGACAGAGTTTGGAGGCATCCGTAGTCTGGTTGTGCTGGATACATTGGGGGGCTCAGTACAATGGCATTCTTCATATCGCGCAATGGTCAGCCGGTTATTTCATACATAATGATGATGATGTTGTTGTCTCTTGTAGGCTTAGCGGCACCCTGCGCGATATCTGCCGAATTATCGAAGGAGTCGGTGTTACCGCTTAGCATGGCGAACAAAGCGATTCAGGCGGCATTGGAAGCTTGCAAGAGGGATGGGTATCGAGTGAGCGTTTCGGTGGTTGATCGTGCCGGCGTCCTCCGCGCGATGGGACGCGCCGATGGAGCCGGGTCGCATACGATCGATAGCAGTCGGAAGAAAGCCTATACGGCAGCAAGTGTGCGACGCTCTACCAGTGAGTTAGCCGATCTCATTATGAAGATTCCCACGTTACAAGGGCTTCGTGACATGAACGGGGAAATTCTGATTCTGGGTGGCGGACTTCCTATCGAATTCGGTGGAGAAGTGGTCGGAGGAATTGGTGTTGGCGGAGCACCGGGCGCCCATCTGGATGATGCCTGCGCTCAAGAAGGACTCGACGCGATCGGCGCAGCTCCGAAGGTTCCTACGTCGAAGTGAAAGCGCCACCATGGCCCGCCGTCTTTGGAAGCGTGGTCCTTCTCGGCGTAGGATGTAATAGTAATACTCCCGAGCCGGCTTCGGTTGAAATAGAATCCACACGACTTCGGCTGACGATTGTGAGAATGGCGACGGATCCATTCCTTCAGCGATTTAATCTCACTCTGAACGTCAAGGGAGCAAGCGGCTGTTCTTCTTCAACCGAATTGTTTCCGGATACGGGCTATGCCGGTCGACGTAATATTTATCAGGCGTCAAAGGGACGGGTGTATGTGGTCGGCCAATATGATGCGCGTGTCGTCGATACACAGAACTGCCAAACAAGCCTCAGAGAGTTTCGTCATCTTGATCGCGACGTTATATTCATAGGAAGCTTCGACCAAGATGAGGAAAAGCGATGGAAGTATTTTTCCGCTGCTCAGCGGCAAGAACTGCCGTTCGAGAAACGTTGATGTTGGCTCGAACCCAGAAGAATCGCTGAAGAAACCGCATCAGTGACCTGATCATGGTGTGGCGATTCCAACGTTCTTCCTGCAACACGAGAATCATCACGATATGCAACAGCCGATCATTGGATACCACCAAGACGACTACGGCGATTGGGTTGCCGATCTGGCCTGTGGTCATGGACAACACGTACGTCATCAGCCTCCATTCACGAGTCGGCCTTGGGTTCTCACTGTCGCCGGACGCGACCAGTATTTGGGTACCCATTTGAATTGCAAGAAGTGCGACGAACCGCCTGCCGAACCTCCCCCGACTTCGGGATAAATTCTGCACCATCCGTTTCTCTCCGTTGCGAACGCTCCATTTGCTTGGCCGGTAGCGGTGTCGATGATACCGTGAGTCGCAGAGATCGGGATATGGGGGCATATCATGGAATGACCCTATGAAGGAAGGTTGAGCATGGCCACTGTCGCAAAGCCCGCACGATCCGGCGTCGACCGCAGAGATGGGTTTTTCATCCATCGGATCCAAAAGGGCTATGCCGTCTGGATCGGATTGCTGCTGTTCCTCTATTCAACCCTCTTCTTCACACTCGCCTTCTATGGTGCCCACCTCAAGCCCATACTGGCGCTCTACGGCGGTGGTTCATTGGAGGAGCGTCAGGTCGCCGCCGCTGAAATGCTGATGCTGAGCCAAACCATTTGGATTACTGTTCCGGTCCTGTTCTTCGGCTCGGCGATCTTCAGCCTCATCATCACACGGCGGGTCGCGGGCCCATTGTATCGGCTCGATGAGAGTATTCAGGAGTGGGTCAGGGGCAATCTCCGCTGGAGAATGCGTTTTCGTCCGAGCGACCGATTGGACGAGCTGGCAGAGACTGTCAACCAGGCTTTGGAAAATATTGAACAGTCCTTCGCCCACATTCAGCATCAGACTCACATGGTCCAAGCGGCGCTGTTGAAGATTGAGCAGGCCAGGCCTTCAGGAGTTGAAGAAGCGCGGTGTGCCGTGGAAGATATTGCCGAAGTATTGCGGCGGTTTGACTTCAGATCTCTGAGAGAAACGCACGTGAAGATTCCATGATTCGGCGACTCAGGATGGATTCCGGATTCACGTTGATCGAGTTCATGATGGTCCTGGCCATACTCAGCATTCTAGCTGTCATGGCGATGGTATCGCACAGACATTTTGCGGAGAAGGCGAGGCTTGTGGAAGCAGAGGTGGCATTGGCCGAGATCAACCGTCTTGAAACGCTCTATCATGCCAATCATGGAACATATTCGGGTGATGCCGCAGCGATCGGTTTTTTGTTGAGCCCAACTCTCAAATACTACAGAGTCATTGTGCAGTTACAAGACGGCGGAAGATCCTTCCAAGCCATGGCGGTCCCACTTGCCGGTACGATGTCACAGTCAGCCCTCGTCTTGACGCAAACTAAGGATGGAACAGCCCTGCAGAAAGTCGATCTGCTGACCCTTGCCGTGCAACAGGGTGGAAGTGCAGCTGGCCTGAGCGGAACTTCTCCAACGGATCAGGGAGCGGCAGGGGCTAGTGCCGGGACAGGAGGCAATCCGGCTAAAGGCAATTGTCGACAGGGGGGCGAAGCCACAGTTGCGCAGGACGGATTGCTCGATATGAACTTCTGCTTGAAATGATGTGTCGCTGCAACACCTTCAGTC
>JACZCY010082925.1_pt1 | contig 12144 bp, 15 predicted proteins | sample 8641821 | NCBI WGS metagenome assembly JACZCY01 (sample SAMN15324609, study PRJNA640507) | soil metagenome | isolation source: intercropping sugarcane | place: China: Luxin town, Laibin City, Guangxi Province | collected 2019-07-25 | depth 10cm m | reverse complement strand
TTCCATGTACACAGTATCGCATGAAATGGCCATTAGTGTTAACAGACCCTAGAACATGAACTTAAGTCCTACGAAATACGTGACGTGACTGCTTGTATCCCCAATCGGGAGCTTTCTTATCCAGCGCACTTCAGCAAGCGTTGGCGTTTCAGCAATTGTTATGGGCGTCGGCACATAGATTTTTAATACCTGCTCAATATCCGGGGCTTGGTCCATAAGCACCAGCATGCCTCCATTACTAATATTCAACGATAGCGCTTTTCCCCCTTTAACAAGATTACCATTCCCTGCTTCTGGCGCAGTCATCTCGTAAAGGATCGGCCTCAGTAGTGCCGCACGCTCACTGTGGTTTTCGTAGCTATCTCTTATCCGCCACTCCCATTCCATTGGCGTCACATCCATTCCTCCCCACATAAGAAATATTTGCATTATTTCCATTACATATTAATTGGCTCGTCTGAAGCAGCATATTAACTATTCGGATAGTGGCAGAGCAGTGATCAAACTAGAAGTCATTCAAATCCTGTGAAATGGCATAGAATCCGCGCCGTGACCGCCTTCAGGAAAAGGAGGATGCATGGCCTGGCGCCACCTGACCGATGCGCAAGGAGACCAGATTCGCCTGCAGCTATCCCTGGCGACACGCCAACCGCAGGAAGGCCGCCCGCCCGCACCGGCTGATTGCGGACCGTGAGTATGATCGCGCACTGCCAAGCGGGGCCCTGTTGGTTCGTCGAGGAATTGAGCTCATCATTCCAGCCAGGGGCAAGAACCAGCGAGCCACTCATCAGGATGGGCGACGGTGGCACCGCGCCCGACGCCGCTGGATCGTGGAACGCACGATTGGCAGACTGGCAACTTCCGGCGCCTGACCGTCCGGTATGATAGCCTGATGGAAACCTATCACGGGGTCCTTCATCGGCCTGTGCACTCATCACGCTTTGCAAGGTTTTAAAATGACTTCTAATCTCAAATCTATTTGGAATATATTTATCGCTTTCTGAATCGACAATACCGATGATGTAGGCTGCACGCTCAAAGGTATATGTTGACTACCTCGAAAGGGTTAGGTACTATTCCCGCATTATCCTATTCTTGTTCCGTCCAGCTAAAAGCTAATTGCTTTCGATATCACATGATTCTGACAATCTTGCGATGTCTTAACGTCTTATGACAGAAGCAGTTAAAGGTATTGACCAAACAGATGTCCTTGCTGATCAGAGGGCAGGGTCTGGAATAGTAGTACTGTCGGCATCTATGCAACTTCTACATATGAATCGGCAGGCTACGGAACTTGCCAAAAAGATCAATGCTGTCGACCATGGGAGAACTACTACGATCTCAGCGCATGGAGTCCTCCCGACGGCTCTGACTGAGCTTTGTGCGGAAATTATTAAAGCCCTTCACATACGCACGGAAGCCAAGGATTGGGAACAATTTGAACTCAAGCGCGTAACAGGTGACCCTAATCAGCCTATCCTTCTAAGAGGCTTTGGCTTACCGGATCGAGGAGGCATCCAAAATGCCAGGCTTGTGGTTACCATGGAAGAGCTGGGGCGGAAACAAAACCTTAATACAGAACATGCTCGAGAACGTTTTCAGTTAACCAACCGCGAGCAATCAGTCGTTGAACATTTGGCAAAAGGATGGACCAATAAAGAAATCGCTAATGCCCTCCAGATTACTGAACAAACTGTAAAAGAACACATTAAGCACATCATGCGAAAGACCAACGCTACCACCCGTACTGGAATTCTCGTCCAAATCTTCAATTCTTGAAGATTTTGCCCAAGGCCATCCTGATGTTTTTAATCTCCTTTCTCTGTGTCAATAGTGCAACAGTGAGTTGAGATTGACACATTAGCTACCAGGATGAGTCCATCTACTCTCTTCTTTTAACTGTGTTCCAGGCGACATTTTTCAGGCTCGCCATTTGCAGAGACAACCAGTCGGAGGTATGGATGAAATGAATTATGATGCGCTCAGAAAAGGGTTGGTGGTGGGGTTCTTGGGGGCAGTAGCCTTTGCTTCAGGTTGCACAACCAGTCCTTCACCTCAATTAACGGAACTAAAGAATAGCGGCTTCATGTCACTTTGGAATACCTATGCCAATTGCAAATCAACCTCCGACCTAGCCCAGGCAACTTCAGATCTGACGCAACTGCGATCAACTAGCCAAGAGGTGAATGAAGGGTTTATCCTACCGCTACCAACTCATCTTGAGCGTCTAGTGGCCAACCCAACAAATCGGGTGGCAGTCGATATAGAAGCGATGGCTACTGCTTGTGCCCTACATACCGGAGAACTAGCCCTTAATCAAGGGCAGACTGATATTGCTCGTGATCTCCTGGTGTCGGTTATCAAGCACCATAAGGAAGACGGCTCTTATTACGTTCTAAAGGCAAAGATGTTGCTGGCAAAACTCGGCCAAGGGGTCACCGTTTCCTTCAACGTTCGCTAGCCCTCTCTTCGTCCTCTTTGCAGCTTTCGATATAAATCGACGTATAGTTTTGCTGATCGATCCCAAGATAGATCGACCTCCATTCCCGCATGGATCATGGATTGCCATATCTGCCGCTCTTTGTACACATGGAGCGAGAGCAAGAGCGCCGAGAGCAGAGAGTCAGCCGAAGCTTCAATGAAATGGAAGCCAGTTGCGCATCTAGATTTGACCGTTGATGGTCGAAATGGAACAACGGTATCCGCCAATCCTCCGGTACGACGCACAATTGGTACCGTGCCGTATCGAAGGCTATACAACTGACTTAATCCGCATGGCTCATAACGAGACGGCATAATTAACATGTCCGAACCAGCTTCAATACGATGCGCCATCCCTTCATCAAAACCAAGGCATAAACCAATGCGATTAGGATATCTGGCTTGGGCTGCAATAAATTGTTGTTCCAAATGACGATCTCCCATACCGAGCACTACGATTTGTGTGTCTAAGGACATGAGCTCAGGAATCACATCCATCAGGAGATCAAAACCCTTCTGGAAGGTCAGGCGACCGATCACAGCCGATAAGGGAACATCATGATTCGGCAGTCCAAACTCTCGTTGTAGCGCTCGCTTGCAGGCTTGTTTTCCCGACAAATCAGCAGCCGTATACTGCGCAGGCAGGTAGGAGTCGCTCTCGGGATTCCAGGCAGAGACATCAATGCCGTTTGTAATCCCTTTGACGCCATCAGCACGGCTTGCCAGTACACCTTCAAGGCCACATCCATATTCTGCAGTCATGATCTCCTTCGCATAAGTAGGACTCACCGTAGAAACAGCATCTGAAAAGATGATGCCGCCCTTCAGACAATTGATCGACCCATAGAACTCGAGGCCGCCCGGGGAAAACAGTGATGGGAGAAGTCCCGTCTTCACAAACTGTTGGCCTGGGAAGATTCCCTGATATCCCATGTTGTGCAGAGTCAAGAGTACTTTCAGCCGCTCAAGTCCCTTATACTCGTGAGGAAGAGTTTTCAGATATACTGCGCACAGGGCTGTCTGCCAATCGTGCAAGTGCAGCACATTAATCTTCTTCTCTCTAGTTTCGATCAAATTGCGCGCTACTTCGAGGACCGCACGGCAGAATAAAATAAACCGGTCTAGGTTGTCCGGATAATCGCGATGATCTTGTTGGTAGAGTCCTTGGCGATCAAAGTAGGGATCATACCGCACAAACAATACCCTCAACTGAGATAATGCACCTATTACCGGTACGTTTTCTTCTTCCACCGTTACGTCCACCGGCCTCCCATCCACTGGAATAGAAAGTTGCATGGCCAGGTGACGAGACCCATCGGTTGCTCGACCTCGGTAGCCCGGTATCACCAATGTCACATGATGCCCCACCTTCGTCAACTCAATCGCCAACGCGCCGACCACGTCGGCCAATCCTCCGGTCTTGGCATACGGAACGGCCTCTGAGGACGCCATCACGATGTTTAATCCATCTGTGTATGCTGATGTCATGCGGAGTGTTCGATAGAAGGTCTAGGGTCGGGAAACTTCGTCAAGTCGGGTCTTGAATCGATCCTCATAGGCCCAGGATTTTGCAAGGGCATGCAACTCCTCCACTTTGAGTTCCTCCTTGTAGACTAGGCAATCATCGAGAAATACTAGAAGCCAACCACGATCGGGATACGCAAAATACACTCCTTCGCCCGCATGCACACCGGCCTTCCATCCTTTCGGAGCCTCTCCTGTCGCCACACGCGATCGAGGAATAACACTAAAGTCCGGCATCACGAAAAAATAGGTGAACTCACTGTGATAAAGCGGCGGTTTCCCCCAGGCATTGACGACTGCCCGGGTGGTGATTTGATCCAGCACAAGATTGTTGGCGTGTACCAGCTGTTCCTGCTGTTCCAGCGTCGGCATATTCTTGCAGCCAATGATCAAGGTGAGCATTAAAACTCCACTTAAACACCGTATCGCTTTTAACAGGACCACGGAAATATTGATCATGCTGTATCCCAGTCTCACATGAGCCGTCGGGACTTTGGCTCAACTGGTTTCACCGGCTGACAGACATCACACTGGCACAATCTCCTTAGCAATGAATAAGAATAGATACCGGTATCGTGGCCGTCGCTCCATTTGAACTGAAACGCGTAGCGTCCCACCGATTCGATGTCCTGGAGCATAATCAAGACCGGCACATCCTCCGCTTTAAGACGTCGCTCACCCGTCCACTCATCGACACAGGCTGCACAGGGACAATGCTGCCGAAGATAGCGAACCGGATAGACACCCTTGTGGCCATCGCTCCACTGGATTCCCAGCACTCCCTTGTCGAGCCATTCCATATCTCGAGGCTCCAGAGCAGTGGCTGCCATGTTTTCATCTCTCATCGTGTCTTACTCATCCTGGTGAGTCGAGCAACAGAAGTCTACTGATGGTAGTCGTTTTCCGGCAACAACCGTGACGTACCCTTCAATCGCTTCCTCCACCTCATTCCGTACTTGCCCCACAGCTCGCAACCGCGTGAGTATCGTCGGAGCCAGCCGAATGGCTTGTTGGAGGAACAAAAGGCTGCCTCGTGAGAATGCGACACATCGAACTCGTTGACGTGCGGCACAGGTCAGGCACACGAGGCCTCCGGCGATCGGAGAAAATTGAGGGTTCCCGACGAAATGCGTCTTCCCGCAGGCGGCGCAATGATCGGTCTGCGGGCGAAACCCCGTCACTCCAAGCAGTCTGATCTGAAAAAGGAGCGCTGTAAAAGTCGAGTCTTCACTTTCGTGGAGCGAGGCAAGGCCCTGCTCCAGGGTATCAAACAAGAGCGGGTCCGGATCTCCATCCGGAGTGATCGCTGCTACGATGTTGACCATTCGCGCCGCCGAGGCCATCAAACGCAGGTCTTCCCGCAGCACTTGAGATGACCGTACCAGATCGACATGCGAAATCCTAAATAGGGAATCCCCGGCTTTCTCAAACAGATTCAGACAACACACGCTGAACGGTTCAATCGCAGCTCCGAAGCGGCTTTTCTGACGACGGGCACCACGAGCTATGCCTCGGATTTTACCCAAATCCTTGGAATACAAGGTCACGATTCGATCGGCGTCGCCCCACTTGCGGCTCCGCAAGACGATTGCCGTCGTCTTCATCAGAGACATCGCTCTCTCCACTCTCAACCGCAACAGAATCGTGGGGACATCCTTATCACCGGAGATACTCTAAGAAAAGAGTGGCCAAGGTCAGGTAGATTGTAATACCGGTGATATCATTAGCCGTCGTGACAAAAGGACCGGCCGCAACCGCCGGATCAACTCCCACACGTTTGAGGAGAATCGGCATAATCGTCGCCATGCTGGTCGACACCAGAAATGCGATGATCAGCGAAGCTCCGACGACCATGCCCAAAAACCCTTGATGCAAAACCCAGGCGACCAGTGTCAGTGTCACACCGCAGGCCAATCCCATGACCAGACCAATCTTCGCTTCACGAAAGAAGACAGGCCATACATGAGTGAGTTCCACAGAGCCGGTGGCCAATCCTCGAATAATCAACGTCGAGGACTGCAACCCCACATTACCGCCCATGGCAGCAATCACGGGGATAAAACTCACGATCGCCACAACTTCCTGGATCGTATAACGGAAATACCAAAGGATCGCACCGGACAAGAGACTGCCGACCAAATTGGTGAAGAGCCACGGCAATCGCAGTTTCGCCGAGCCGAAGCTCGAAGACTTCGAGCCCGTTTCTTCTTCAATCGCCCCAGCCATCTTCAACATGTCTTCGGTCGCTTCTTCCCGGATCACATCGACTACGTCATCAACCGTGATGATGCCCACGAGTTTACCGTCCCGTTCCACAACCGGAATAGCCAGCAAGTTATAGCTGGCCACCTGACGCGCGACTTCTTCTTGGTCCATGTCGATCGCCACACTCATGACCTCTCGAGTCATGATATTTTTCAGTGGAGTCGTCGGAGGGACGGTGATCAGTTGCCGAAGCGAGAGAACACCAACCAGACGATCATCTTTGTCCGTCACATAAATATAGAACACCATCTCGGCATCGGTGGCCTGCTGTAACCGACGGATCGCTTCCTGTGCCGTGGCATCCTCCGACAAGGAAAAAAATTCCGTGGTCATAATCGCGCCTGCCGTATCCCTCGGATACTTCAGGATATCGGCAACCTCGGTCGAATCCTCGGTTTTCATCAAGGCGAGAATTTCTTTGCTGCGCTCTTCGGGAAGGAATCCGAGAATGTACGCCACGTCGTCGGGACCAAGATCTTTCAAGAGCCACGCGATGTCGGAATGCAACAGATCCGCGAGTACTTGCTGGATGCTTTCGCCGTCGAGTTCACTGAGCGCTTGTCCGCGCTTGCCTTCGCCGCGGACCAGCTCAAAAATCTCACGCTTTTCCTTCGGAGAAGAGAGATGGGTCACCACTTTGGCGATGTCCGCGGGATGCATACGTCCCAACATCTTAGAGAGATTCGTAATGGCTCCGCGCCGCAGTAACTTCTGCACCGACTGGATCACAATGTCCGATTTCGTCTGCCCGCGTTCGGTTTGATCACGCAAGATTTCGCGCAGCACATCGCGTTCGGACGGACGAGGTCGCTGATCCGGTACCCGTGGCTCTATCGGTCGTTCCGCCTGCATATCCGTTCCGTCAGTACCCCAACTGCACTAAGGTCTGCTCGTCCTCCCGCCACGCCTTCTTCACCTTCACCCACAATTCAAGAAACACTTTCATGCTGAATAATCGTTCCATGTCCAGTCTGGCCTGTGTACCGATCGATTTCAAACGCCCTCCCTGTTTACCTATCAGGATGCCTTTCTGTGTCTCTCGCTCCACCAAAATCGATGCCCGAATCTTCGCCAATTTTCCCTGCTCGACGAACTCATCGATTTCGACCGCAACTGCATACGGCACTTCTTCCTCCGTCTCCTGCAACACCTTCTCACGGATCATCTCAGCCGCCAGCGTTCTCATTGTTTGATCTGTCACGACATCGTCGCCGTAGGCTCCTTCTCCGGACGGAAGATAAGAGACCGTTACGGCCAACAACCGGTCAACATTGTCGTCAACCTGGGCAGAAACCGGCACAACCTCCGTCCACGCGAAGAGTTTTCCGTAACGATCAAGAATCGGGAGCAGCTTCCGCTTATTGACGAGATCGATTTTCGTGACGACAAGAATGACCGGGCGCGGCTGTTTGGCCAACACCTCTTTCATATGTTTAATAGCGGTCAGATCTCCTGGGCCCGGCTGACTCGTCGCATCCATGAGCATGTAGAACAGATCCGCGCCTTCCATGGTCTCCACGGCAGTGCGCACCATTCGACGATTCAGCAGGTGCTCGGGTTTATGAAGCCCAGGCGTGTCGAGAAAAGCGATTTGTGCTCCTTCCACATGCACGACGCCCATAATGCGGGTCCTTGTGGTCTGAGGCTTACTTGAGACAATCGAAATTTTTTCTCCAAGCAGGTGATTGAGCAGCGTCGACTTGCCGACGTTGGACCGGCCAATGATGGCCACCGTTCCGAACTTCATGGCTTCGAGAAGGGTTGCGGTTTTTTCTCGGGATCCGGCGCTAATTGATACACAGTTTCGCCTTTGCGCACATAGCCCAACTGCTCTCGAGCCAACTGCTCGATCTTGGCGGGGTCATGCTGGAGACGGGTAATATCCCGCTGCAATATGGCATTTTCTCGGCGTAAGGCCGAGAGTTCTAGCTCTAAATTTCTGGCGTGATCACGCATAGAGAGATACCGAGTCAGGCCCATTTCTCCTGAAAACAAGGCCACGAATAGCCAAGCACAACCACCAATGCCGATTACCTGCATGACGATAAGTACGCGCTGTCGCCATTCCAGCCACTGCCGTCCGCGATTCTGTTTGATAATCATCTGCTCATCCACCGCCTACGGAACCAGCTAGGTCTTGGCCTGCACGGCCTCTCGACCACGATAAAGCGCCGCGGCTCCCAACTCTTCTTCGATTCGGAGCAATTGGTTATATTTTGCCACACGATCCGTTCGAGACAAGGATCCCGTCTTGATCAAACCGCTGTTGGTCGCGACCGCCACGTCCGCAATTATGGTGTCTTCAGTCTCACCGGACCGGTGTGAAATGATCGCCGTATAGCCCGATCGCTTTGCAAGTTCGATCGCATCCAAAGTTTCCGTCAGAGTCCCGATCTGATTGAGCTTGATCAGAATCGAATTCCCGATTCCTTCCTTAATGCCCTTCGAAAAGATTTCGACGTTGGTGACGAAGATGTCGTCCCCGACGAGCTGCACTCTTTTGCCCAACTTCTCCGTAAGAATCTTCCACCCCTTCCAGTCCAGTTCGCTCAACCCGTCTTCGATCGAGAGGATCGGATAACGATCCAGAAGCTTACCATAGTAGCTGATCATCTCATCCGACGAACGTTCCGGGTTCTTTTCCGCTTCGAGAATATATCGTCCCTTATCGTAGAACTCACTCGCCGCGCAGTCCAATGCCAAGGCGATCTCCTGACCGACCTTATAGCCGGCGTCTTCTATTGATTGTGAAATCAGACCCAGCGCTTCTTCGTTCGATTGCAGATCCGGGGCGAACCCACCTTCATCCCCCACGGCCGTGTTGAGCCCCTTCTTCTTTAAGAGTGCCTTCAACGAATGAAAGACCTCCGTGGCCATGCGGAGGGCTTCGCTAAATCGGACGGCGCCTACCGGCATGATCATGAACTCTTGGAGGTCCAAACGATTATCGGCATGCGCTCCGCCGTTGATGATATTCATGAGAGGTACGGGAAGCACCCGAGCATTCGCCCCTCCGAGATAACGATAGAGTGGTTGCCCTGTTTCATTGGCCGACGCCTTCGCAACGGCTAACGAGACACTCAAAATCGCATTTGCCCCCAGCTTGCTCTTCGTCTTCGTTCCATCTAAGGCAATCATGGCTTGATCGATACCGGCCTGATCGAATGCTTCCTTGCCGAGTAATTCCGGGGCAATGACCCTGCTGATATTCGAGACCGCTTTTGAGACGCCCTTTCCCATCCACCGCTTCTTGTCACCGTCGCGGAGTTCGATCGCTTCTTTCTCCCCCGTTGACGCTCCCGATGGAACGGCCGCCCGCCCCTTCGCGCCGCTTTCGAGCGTCACCTCGGCCTCAATCGTCGGATTGCCCCGTGAATCGATAATCTGCCTGCCTCTGATTTCCCTGATCGCGCTCATGCGTTCCTCTCTCCTAACTTATACAAATCACGAATTTCTTATCTCACATGCGCGGGCGGCGCCGACTTGGTGACTGTTTCACCCTCCCAACCCGGCCGCGCCAAGACTCGGACTTCCTCACGCGCACAACACATAAGGGACCCACTAAGGGATGGGTGAAGCGAGGACAAATGGGCCGGTCGGCGACAGAACCCGCGATCACCCCAACTTCTTCTTCAACAACTCGTTCACCTTCCCCGGATTCGCTTTTCCCCCGCTCGCCTTCATCACCTGTCCGACAAGGAAACCCAACACTTGTTGTTTGCCTTCCTTGAACTGCGCAACTTGCTCAGGATTCTTGCCAAGGACCTCTGCGATGATCTTCGCCAGTGCTCCTTCGTCAGAAACCTGCGTCAACCCTTTTTCCCGAACAATCTGTTCGGGGGCTTTCCCACTGCTATAGAGTTCCGGAAAGATTTCACGGGCGACTTTTAAACTGATGGTCCCTTGGTCCACCATCCGCAAAAGACTCACCAGCCGTTCAGGCATGACAGGCGACGCTGAAATATCTGTCCCAGAGTTGTTCAACTCTCTCATCAACTCTCCCATCACCCAATTACTCACGGTCTTGGGTTGATTGAACTGCTTCACGCAAACCTCGAAGTAGTCCGCCATACCCTTCGAGGCCGTCAGAATAGCGGCGTCATATTCAGGCAACCCATAGTCCGACACAAATCGCTTCGTCCGCACGGCCGGCAGTTCGGGCAAGTTGGCACGGCATCCTTGGATCCATTCATCATCCAACTTCAACGGCACCAGATCAGGGTCCGGGAAGTACCGATAGTCATGGGCTTCTTCCTTGGAACGCATGACCGCCGTTTCACCATGTTCGATGTTCCAGAGCCTCGTTTCCTGGCGAATCTTGCCTCCCTCATTCAACACTTTGGTCTGCCGTTTGATTTCATACTCCACCGCATCCTTCACATACTTGAAGGAGTTGATGTTCTTCAGCTCGACTTTCGTCCCAAACTCCTTCCGCCCCGAGGGGCGCAGTGATAAGTTCGGCTCACACCGAAAGCTCCCCTCCTCCATATTCCCGTCGCAGACATCAAGATACATTAAGATTTCCCGCAGCGCTTTGAGGTAGGCCACCACCTGGTCAGCCGAACGCATGTCCGGTTCCGTCACGATCTCCAACAGCGGCGTGCCGGCGCGATTCAGATCTACCCGGCTCTTACTGGTACCGGTCTCATGGATGTTTTTCCCGGCATCCTCCTCCAAATGTGCGCGACGGATGCGGATTTGTCTTGTCCCGTTACCATCACGAATCTCAATCCACCCATGCTGGCAAATGGGGGACTCATATTGAGAAATCTGATACCCTTTGGGCAGATCCGGGTAGAAATAGTTCTTCCTCGCGAATCGATTGTTCGCCGCGATCGTACAGTTCAGTGCCAAGCCTGCACGAACCGCCATTTCGACCGCCGTTCGATTGATAACGGGCAAACTACCCGGCAGACCGAGACAGACCGGACAAGTCTGGCTGTTGGCCGACAGACCGAATGTCGTGCCGCACCCGCAGAACATCTTGGAGTTGGTCCGCAGTTGTGCGTGGACCTCCACTCCGATGACCGTCTCAAAGATCATCCTCGACCAGGCTCCTCATCGATGCGACCGCGTTCGCGCCTCGCGGCTTCCCGTCCAGCATCGAATGCTTCTCGCAGAACCGACCGCTTCGTCTCGACAAACTCCTTGCCCTGATCGACCACTTCTTCAAATGCCTCACCGGCCCGGCCGGCAAGATCTCGAAGATCGTTTTCCGCACGACGGGCATAACCCCGGAGTTGGTCGCGCGATTCGTTTCCTGATTGAGGCGCCAACAACAGCCCAGCCACTGCGCCCATCGCTGCACCGCTCAGAAAAGCCAATAAGATCGCCGCTGATGTTCCTCGTTCATCCGCCATTGTGTGTCCCTCCTTCCTGTCTCATTCGTTCTCGTACGACTTTGGTGGCCGCCTTGAAGCCCGCAACCATGCTGATCACATTGTTCAAGAGCGTGCCGCTCGATCCACGAACAACATTATGGACGTGTTGCACGGACTCGCCGACTTCACCCACCGCGTGAAGCAATACCGCCGCGTGCTCGACCCCCTCACGCGCCTGGTTCGTCACATCGTTCAAGTTCTGGCTCATGGCGCGCAGTTCAGCCACGAGAGCCGGCACCTCGGCGTTCATCTTTGAGAGGAGCTGTTCGGACTCGGCCACCGTTTTGCGGACTTGCATCAATACCGGTACGAGATACCCGACCAGCACGGCGAATGCCACAGCCACGAGGAGCGCAGCGATTTCGACGATCGTCATAGTTGCCAATCCTCCTGGTCTTTCATCCCGAATGTTCTCTTCTGCCACCTCTACCGTATCATGGGGTTTTTGGGATGCCATTGTGTCCCTTCCTCATAGGCTTGTGCGGTCTGCTGC
>JACZCY010079715.1_pt1 | contig 12232 bp, 13 predicted proteins | sample 8641821 | NCBI WGS metagenome assembly JACZCY01 (sample SAMN15324609, study PRJNA640507) | soil metagenome | isolation source: intercropping sugarcane | place: China: Luxin town, Laibin City, Guangxi Province | collected 2019-07-25 | depth 10cm m | reverse complement strand
CGACCTCGCGTGCCTGCAGAATCTGTCCGGAAGGTACCTGCGTGGGCGGGCCGCCGCCGAATGTCACAGTCTGCGCTTTGACTTTGTCATTGATACGTGCCACTTCCACATCGTGATGAGGGAACTGACAAGCAAACATTCCGCAGAGAAGGGGGATGGTCATGAGGCCCAGTGACAGCCGGCCGATACGCGGGCTACCCACACAAGGCTGCGGAGTCGAGCGTCGAACGTGCGTGGACAGGGTCATGATGTCCTCCCTGAAATCGTTACCAAGCGTCGTGATGCCGAACACGGGATGATCCGAGCCGGATTCACGTCATCCGATGACCGGGGATTCATGCTAATACTCCTCCACGTCCCGTCCGTGAATGGATTGCACCGGTCGAGCATTCTCTCCGATAATGCCTGCAAACCGCTTCTGTTGATCGGCGGATATCTGAACGGGTTTTTCCAGCAGAATCCACTGTACTCCCTCGGTACAAGGCGGGGTGGTTAAGGAACCCTTGTACGTATAATGGTGAGTATTTGACGGGAGAATCTCCGCGACGTTTATGGAGAGCGGTGTGGACACGTCGGTCGTCGTTTTAGGCATCCAGTTCCAGATCTTGGCAATCCACGGATTTGCGGCACCGAGCTCCAGAAAGACACTGACCACGACGATATGCTCCGTGTGATCCTGGTGCACGAGATGAAGCTCCATCGGGTAACGGATTCCCTCAACCTCGTGTTCACTGGGATCATGAAAGTGAAACTGCCGAAGGCGATAGGTCCGGTCGTTCACATGCAGCACGCTGTACGATTTATAGTCCACTTGGATCGTATGGCCGTTGTTGGCGACGTGAACAGGAGTCGGTTTGTAATCGAACGCCAGCGTTTCTTGCGTACTGGAATGGTGAGGCGCATGGATGTTGATGGGCGACTGCTTGGAGCCGGCTTCGCACGTCATATATTGCGGGCTCAACATGGCCCAATGTTTAGGCCCTTCGATCCCCATATAGCCCCAGTGACTCTGTAGGCGAGCGTCCCGTTGCGTCTTGTCCATCTTGTCCCGGTCGCCCGGCGGCTTCTCCTCGGTCGCGGCGGCGGTGCCGAACAGCAGACCGATCAGGCCGACGGCGAAATAATAAGAGAATCTTTTCGCGCGAACAGCATTCTTGATCATGGTGCACGTCCTTCCACTGAACCGCCGCGTCCAGGCGGCAGATGCAGGACATCCGCCGCCTCACGCGAACGACATTCAGCCGCATTATTGAATCAATCCGATACTCGGACCATGCATGATCGCCGATTACATTTTCTTCGCTTGAACCGTCCGGTTGACCGTGCCGCCGAATTCCAGCGCGGCAAACGGTACGGTGGATGTCCCATTCAGTTCCGCGAGTCGCGCCAGCAGCCAGGGCTCGGGCTGCCCGAAGCTCAGCCGCCGAACGGCAACGGGCGACGATTTCAGGTGCGGCTGACCGCTGATCGGGTCCTTCGCGTACCAGGTGTGCTGGTTGGCTGCATTGGAACGGTGGCCGTAATGGAACGGCACGAACACTTCCCCGGGTCGGACCGTATCGACCACCATCGCCGGGCCTTCCCAACGACCGTGCGACGACGTGATCTCGACCAGGTCACCGAGTTCGATCTTCAGACGATCGGCGTCGGTGGGGTGAATCTCGACGTAAGCATGCGGCGCCCGTTCGTTCAGCGCCATCGCTCGGGCTGTCTTGGTGCGGGTGTGGAAGTGATAGACCACGCGCCCGGTGTTGAGCAGGAAGGGGTACTCCTCAGAAGTCGGGTTCGGATGAGGCCGCCAGTGCACCGGCTTCAGGAATGCCTTGCCTTTGGGGTCGATCCGCTCGTAGTCGCCGCGGGTGTTGTGGTTGCCGGTCAAGAAATCGGCTCCGTACGTTTCGCACTCATCGATGCCGGTCCAGAATTTGAGGTCCTCATACAGGCGCTCAGACCCGCTGGGGTGCTGCTCGTTACAGGGCCAGCGCACAGCGCCCATTTTCAGGATCAATTCATAGGTCATCCCGGAATAGTCGCAGGGCCGGCCTTTCGACACCTTGCGCCATTCCTCGAACGCGTCCTTGGGCACCTTGAACGGGATCAGCGGCGCGCCGTGCCGATCCTTGAAGCCCAGCCGGTCGGAGACTTCGACGAAGATGTCGAAATCGCTCCGTGCTTTCCCCGGTGGATCGACGGCCTTCATGAGGTAGTTGACGCTCCGGTCTGCGTTGGTGATGCAGCCCGTCTTCTCTCCCCACATCGCCGCCGGGAAGTAGATGTCGGCCAGGTCCACCGTCTCGGCATCCAAGAACGGGTCCTGGACCACCACGAAGAGTTGACGCAGGATCCGCTCAGTGCGGTTCTGATCGGGCGCGCTCACGAGCGGGTTTGTGCCGACCACCCACATGAACTCGATTTCGCCGCGCTCGGCGGCCTCAAGCATGGACACGAGGTCTTTCGGGACCTCGGGATGAAACGTGTCAAAGTCCAGTTTCCAGTGCTCGCATAGGTCGCGCATCTGCGCTGGGCTGTGGGGATTTCGATAGGCGGGGTAGGAGCCGCCCGCCCCCGTCTCCCGGTTGGACATCGCGGAGGGTTGGCCTGCCATCAGCAAGGGGCCGGCGCCTGGCTTGCCGATCGCTCCCATGAGTAAATGCACCGTGTTCACCAGCGAGGACGCGGCCGTGGCTTCGACGCTCTGGTAGACCCCCATCGCGGTGGTCGACACCACACGCGGAGTCGTGCCGATCCACTCGGCCGCCGTTTCAAGATCCTGCCGGGGAATGCCGCAGATTTCGGCCACGCGCTGGGGCGGATACTCGCGGACGGCTGCGTCGAGCTGCTCGAACCCGACCGTGTGCTTCGCCACAAAGTCACGGTTCACCCGGCCGCGCGCGATGAGCAGATGAATGATGCCGTTCAGGAGCGCGGCATTCGTCCCGACGCGCAATTGGAGATGCAGGTCGGCGCCTTGTCGCACGGTCGGCGACCGGCGCGGATCGGCGACGATGATACGCCCGCCGTTCTTCTGCTTCGCGGCCAGCATGCGCTCCCAGAGAACGGTGTGGACTTCGGCGACATTGTGGCCGTACAGGCACAGTAGATCGGCCTGGTCCACATCGACATAGGAAGCCACAGGGCCGTCCGCACCGAAATTGGCCATGCAGCCGGTGGCGGCGGTTGCGGTGCACAAGCGGGTGTTGCCGTCGATGTTGGCCGATCGCAGACCGCCCCGCCAAATCTTCCCCAGCGTGTACAGCTCCTCGACCATCAATTGCCCGGAATTGTAGCAGGCCAGGTTCTGGTGCCCCTTCCGCCAGGCGGCTTTGAATCGTTCGGTGAAGAAATCCATGGCTTCCGTCCAGCTCACCGGCTGCAGCGGAGCGCCTTTCGTCCGGCGGATCATCGGGGTGGTGCCACGGGCCTTCGAGTTGTTGGCGACCCAACCGTGCTCGCCCTTCGGACCAAGGTGACCGAAATTGACCGGGTGATCGGGGTTTCCGCGGACACCCACGATCCGGCCGTCCTTCACGGCGATGTCAAGGCCGCAGCCGTTGGCACACAACACGCAGGCCGAATGCACCCACTTGTCCGGTTCGCCTTTGATACTGAGATTGGTATCGATCCTTGGCTGCATGTGATCCTCCCTCTTAACCAGAACGCGAAGCTCCCTCTGCTCACCAAGCTCTTTTCCTTGCGCATTCCCCGCCTTGATCACCGGCTGCTGCGCCGCCAGCGCCAAGGCCTGATCCCCGATAGCCGCAGCCGCTGCGGTCCCTGCGGAGATTTTTAGGAATTGCCGTCGTGATAAGGACATAACATGCCTCCTGGTTTATGAATGCATTGCACCGCTATTTTTCTAGAGGTGGTTCTTGCCCGCTTTGTCCGCCGACTCTCTCACCGGCCTCGCTCGGTATCGCGGTTCCTTTTTCCAAAGGTTTTTCCAAGCCGCTTTGTCCGCCTATCCTCTCGGCAGGAGAGTTCGGTACAACGCTCCCCTTTTCTAGATGCTCTTTCACTCCGGCTTGTCCGCCGACTCGTTTACCAGTCCCAAGCTTGGATGCATCTGTGGTGCACCCTCCAAGTAATGCCACCACCAACAGGAGTCCGCATACTGAGAACCGTTGAGACCTCATGGATTTCCCTCCAAATTATTCGCCCCGACCTGAATGGACATATGCTCTCTTGCACGATTTTCTCGGTAACGTGAGACGCAACACGTCGAAAGCACGCGGTGCGTTCGGTGTAATCGTGTGACGTACCCATCAGCCGCTGCTGCGGACAAACTTTGAGCAACAGACGTGCCCGTTCGAGCAGAAGACAATATCAACGAGTTACGTAGTTTGTTTTGCCGACGATGGACAAGTTGACGAAATCGGACGGACAAATTGACCGTCGTGACGGCGAGATGCGACATTGATTTTTCCACCAGCACGGCATGCACCGGCACTTATTCAGGTGGGCAAACCGATGCGCTACGCGCTGAATGAAAGGTTCAACCGCAAGCTTTGAGAGGAGTGTTTAATGGCGCACTGACTTCCGGCGCTGCCGAAAGCGCAGCGGGTGATGCCCGGCGCGCTTTCGACTGCAACGTCTACTTTTTGCCTTTATCAGGCATGTTCAAGAGCACTACCCTTATGGGCTGCGATATGATCGGTCTTGTCGCTTTGGATTTCATATTGAGGATCGTCTTCCGAGGCGTGATGCACATGGCCCTTGTAGTCAAAGTCTCTGATGTGGATCGCGATAATGGTGCCCGACACCCGGCCAGCCTCGGAATTCCATCTCACATGATCGCCGATCTTGAATCTCTTAACCATCTTGCGTCCTCCTCACTCCTTCCAGAAGCACGTCTTTCAGTACGATCGCATCATTGTGCTCCTCGTCATGGGCACTGTAGACGAGCGTGACCCTTTGTTTCTTGGCCAGAGCTCGGATGCGATCCAACTCCTCGGTGTGTTGCCGAAGTTCGGCCCTGTAGCGGCGTTGGAACTCCGGCCAGCGCTCGGGATCATGCCCGAACCATTGCCGCAACTCTGTGCTCGGGGCGATCTCCTTCATCCACTCATCGAGAGCGGCCTTTTCTTTGCTCAGCCCCCGAGGCCATAGTCGATCGATAAGGATCCGTGCGCCGTCGTCGGGTGAAGTCGGTTCGTACGCGCGCTTCAGCCGAAGATGCGAGACTGGAAACGGTGGTGTTGTCATATCGGTGTTTCCTCCTCGAACGTGACCTCCGCTTGTTCAGCCCTCATGTAAATTACTTTCCGTATGCGCTCTTAGATCTCAAATTGTTACGGGATCAACGGATGAGGCGAGTATCTCGCGGATCCCATGTTCCGCGGCTTCGCGGATCGCGGGCCAGTTGCGCCGACCTGTGGCCAATGTAATGTGTTGGGGATCGATGTGCGTGAGGATCAGGCTCGCGTCGTGAATCGTTTTGGCTTCGATGGGAACGAAGAGAGCAGCCACATCGCCATTGTATCCGGCAGAACGGTCGACCCGACCCTGAGGTGTGAGGCGGCCGTAGAGCGGCTTTGCCGTGTAGTGGCCCCGAAGCCGATCCCGTACCTGGAGATCGTGAAAGTCGCGTCGATGCAGTCGATAGCGAAAATAATAGGAAACTCGCGGAACCCGCCGTAACTCGTCGAGATCAAGATCGTCCAGCATCATTCGGCTCCCAATCCCGGATGGATGTGCCCAACGTCTACTTTGCCCCAGGCACCAGGACCACGGCAGCCTCGGTCGTCAGCAGTCGGAACGTAAAGGTCTCCTGCAAATATAATTCGACGATCGTCTTGGAATGGCTCACGTACCCGATAGAGATGTCCTGCCCGATGTCTAATTCGAAATCACCGCCGCGGGTCGTCAGCACCACCCCCCCTTCGATGGCTGGAGCCCAAATGATCTCTCCATCGACGAGATGCTGAATATGTCGAAGGACCGGATACCCTTCATCGCTACCCTCGCTGACGGCCTGGTACGGCTCCGCGCCCAGCAAAAGAGCATAGGGGCCGTTGACGCCGGCGAGACGCAATTGGCTCACCGCCCGTGCGACCGCACTCGGATAATTCTTCACGTTGGGAGGGAGCGTCACCACCGGATTGCTGGTGCCCTGACGGGCGCCCTGAATTCCAGCGGCAGCATAGCCATCGAAGACCGCACGATCTTCCGCGAAGGCGATTGTTCGCGCCGCATCCTTCAGCGGCAACCAGTCCGAATCCGTTGCGCCGCGTTCCACGTCGTCAATCGCCTGGCGCGTGAGTTCGAACGGAACACGCAATTCGACGAGCGCGTTCGCCTCGCGCTGTGCAGCCTGGATCCCATCGCCGGGTGCTTGGATCTGGCGGAGATGACCGGTGCCGACAGCCGCGAGGTCGAGGCCCATCGGACCCCGCACGTCCACGACCCGCCGAGCCGCCAAGTGACGCTTGAGAGTGCGAGACGCCTCTTCTTCGATTTGAGCCCAAGCTTTGTCGGAGATAGGAGCAAGTTCCCGATGGAGATTATTCATATCCTGCCTCTTTTTTCAGCGAACCAATACCGAGTGAACCGTCGGGCGGAGACGATCGCGATGCGGACTTGTCCTCAGCGTCACGTTCGTTGGAGGTCGGGCCGGCCATCGAAGGGGCCGCTTCCCCCGTTGAAACATTTTCCAGGAACGTCACGGACGGCACAAAAAACAGCGTGCCGGTCACGGCGCGACTAAAGTCCAGCAGCCGGTCATAGTTGCCCGGTGGCCGACCAACAAACATGTTCACGAGCATCTGCTCGATCCTTCGTGGTGAGCGGGCATAGCCGATGAAATAGGTCCCGAATTCCCCCTTCCCCACATCCCCGAACGGCATGTTGTCGCGCAGAATCTCCAGTTGCTTTCCGTCTTCGATAATCGTCGTCAATGCATTGTGTGCCGAGGTCGGCTTCACGGCATCGTCGAGTTCGACGTCGGAGAGTTTGGTCCGGCCGATGATCCGCTCCTGTTCTTCAACAGGGAGCGCGTTCCAGCCCTTCACATCGTGAAGGTACTTCTGAACGATCACATAGCTTCCACCGGCAAACGCGGCATCCTCCTCGCCGATGATGGTGGCGTCGACGGCGGCCTGTTCCACCGGGTTCTCCGTCCCATCGACGAATCCGATCAGGTCACGATCATCGAAGTAGTTGAAACCGTGCACCTCATCCACCGCGGAAACGGCGCCGTCGAGCCGCGACATGATCTGCGTCGCCAGCTCGAAGCAGAGATCCATGCGCTTCTTGGACCGGATGTGAAAGAGGATGTCACCCGGCGTTGCGACCGCATGATGACGGCCGTGGATCTCCCGGAACGGATGTAATTCTTTCGGTTTCGGCGCTCCAAAGAGTCGGTCCCATGCGTCGGAGCCGAACGCCATGACACATGACAGCCGCCCGTCGAGGTCACGGAAACCCACTGCGCGCAGGAGCGCGGCCAAATCACCGCATAAGGTCCGCACCGCAGCTTCATTGTTCCGTCCGGGATTGACGGTCACGACAAGAAAAATAGCGGCCCGCGTGAGCGGCGCAACGACGGATTGCGGAACGACGGATGGCATGCGTGACTCCTTACTGACCTGTTCGCGGGTCCTTGGTGTGAAACGCAACCGCGTCGGTCGGCGAAAGCCGCCGGTCGCCCGAGTTGCGCGGTCGTTCGTCGATGGAAGATGCCGGCATCACGTCCAATCTCCGATCAAGTCAGCTTGTAAGACTTGGCGCCCGTTCCGGCGAGTCTCCCGCCGTCAACGATGAGATATTCCTCACGGATCGGGGTTCCTCCAAAATAACTCTCCAAGATTTCCAGCGTGCCGGCGGCATACCGCGCCTGCGCGGAAAGCGACGTGCCCGACATGTGCGGCGTCATGCCGTTGAAGGGCATGGTTCGCCACGGGTGGTCCCCCGGCGCCGGCTGGGGAAACCACACGTCACCGGCATAGCCGGCGAGGTGACCGGACTCGAGCGCGCGCACAACGGCGTCACGGTCGACGAGCTTCCCGCGCGCGCAGTTGACGACATACGCACCACGCTTCATTTTGGCGAACATCTTGTCGTCCAACAAATGTTCGGTTGAGGGGTAGAGCGGCACTTGGAGGTTGACGATATCGACGACGCGGACGAGCGATTCCACATCGGGATGGAAGGTCAGACCCAACTCTTTTTCGGTCGCCGCATTCAGACGGTGGCGTTGGGTATAATGCAGATGCAGGTCGAAGGGTTTGAGCCTACGCAGCACCGCGAGACCGATCCTGCCCGCGCCGATCGTGCCGAAATGCAGGCCTTCAATGTCGTAGCTGCGGGCGACGCAGTCGGCGATCTTCCATCCGCCGCGAACGGTGATCTCGTGCGACGGCAGGTAATTGCGGACCAGCGACAGCACCATCATCACGACATGTTCCGCCACGCTGATGCTGTTGGAGCCGGTCACCTCGGCCACGGTGATGTGGGCGCGGGCGGCCGCCTCGAGATCGACGTGATCGGAGCCGATGCCGGCGGTCAGGGCGAGCTTCAGCTTCCTGGCCTTGGCGATCCGTTCCTTGGTCAGATAGGCGGGCCAGAACGGCTGGGAAATGACCACTTCCGCGTCAGGAAGAAGCTTCTCGAATTCCGAGTTCGGGCCGTCCTTGTCGCTGGTCACGATGAGCTCATGGCCGAGCTTCTCCAGATAGTTCCGAAGACCCAGTTCGCCTGAGACCGACCCGACGAGTTCGCCCGGTTGAAATCCGAGAGGACCCTTCGGAGTAGGCGCGGTTTGGCCGTCGGCATAGGCGGTGATGGTCGGAATCTCATGCCGCGCATAGGTCGGCGGATATCCAGTGACCGGGTCGGGATAAAGAACACATAAGACTTTCGCCATGGTCGCGTCTCCTTCTCACACAGACATGGCTATGACCCGCAGTTGGGGATGGGTCAGCGGATGATCTCGCGGTTATCGAGTTTCTGCGGAGGCAACCGATCCACCACCTGCAAGTGATTGATCACTTTCTTGACCCCTTGGACGCCCTGAGCCGCTTTTTCGGCCGCATGCTTCGAGCGGCCGTCGAGGACGTCGCCCTTGAGGGTCACCTCGGCCTGACGCACGGAGATCCTGACGGTTGGATTCTTTTCGAGCGCAGGCGTCTGCTTAAAAGCTTCCCAGACATCCCGTCTGATCTTGTAGTCGGGTGCAAGCGCCAAGTCCACGATCACGCTGTTTCTCACGCTCAGCACGCCCGGTACCGTGCCGGCGATCGTCTCGGCCCAGCCCTTTTCCTCCGGGCTTGCGACCTCGCCGAATAACGTGACGTTGCCCTTGTCGACAGTGACGTGCAGCATTTCCCAATTGATGCGACCGTCCTCCCGCAATTGCAGTTCGATCTTCGACCGGACCGTTTCATCGGATACACTGGATTCCGTCGCGGAAAAAAGTGCTGCCGGCACGGCAACGCCTATCCACAGTAAGACGCTCGTCCAGATCACCATCTCATTCAGCTTCCGCATGGTTGTTCTCCTCGCTGTGTCCATGAATCGTGTGTGCCTCTATAAAAACAGGGCGCTCACCAAGACACGGCCGCCTCGCGCCTCGGCGGCGCTCACAAACGTGACGCGCTTTATTCAGCGCGCCGCGAACCTCGTCGATCACGAGGCTTTCGCCGGTGCGATCTTCTTTCCGAATTTTTCGATCTCCTCTCCGACATCCTCAATCCCTTTGCCGACCTCGTCGGCCACCCAGTCTGCGCCTTTCATCATTTTTCCGGCGAGTAAACGCGTGCCCTTAATGGTCTTGGCCCCGGCGGCTTCCGCTTTATGTCCGGCCCAGATCAAGCCTTGGTCAAAATGCGCCGCCGCGGCTTGCAGATCCTGCCCGACCTTGTGGGCCGCTTGCTCCGCCCGATTCTTCCAGGATTCTTTGGCCTTCAAGTGATGGTGGTGAGCGAGGGTCTGGTGAGCACGAGCGAAGGCCTCATCGAGCCGCTTCACGGAGGTGATGGTGCCATGCTCTACGTCTTCGGCCAGTTTGGCCAATTCATGGCCGGATTCATCCATCAGCTTCTTTCCCTCCTCCGTAGCCCGGCCCGCTTCCAGTTTCAGAAAGGCTGCACCTTTGCGGATATGGGCGGCCGCCTTTTTCAGATCTTTTTTCAAAAATGATTCGTGAGCTCGATGGAAATGCTCTTCCGACTCGTCATCTACGACAAGCCACACTTCCTCGTCGACAAGGATATAGCCCTCAGGAGCTTTCGACGGTGTTGATTCGGATTCGGCTCCGACTCCTCCAGGCATCATTCCGATTGTGACCGCCATCGCAAGTCTACACAGGGTCGAACGCATGATCGTGCTCCTTCCGCGCGCATGGACCAGACGCGCTTCCGTACCGGTTAATATGTACCAGCCGCCCAGTGCCTCTCAGTCTCATCCGGACTGTCGAGTCGGCTGTTGTTCGAAGAACCCGTTCGACCGAGTTCCCATACGTTCTTGAATCTCCCGAGGCGACAGCCCACGGACATTCAAGGCGAGCATGACCAGCCAGGCGCCGTTGAAGATCATGTCGATCGCGACGAGCGTCCCGATCAGCCACAGGGCGGATTCCGGCCATTGAGCCCACACGAGAATGCCGAGCAGAAACGTAACAATCCCGCTCACGAGCAGCCATCCCCAACTCGGGGGTCTGAGCATTATGGCGCCCATCGTCCGGAATACTCCCACGACCAGAAAAAACGAGGCGAGCAGCAGAGTCAGCGATTGTGCTCCGGCCAAGGGATGCACCGTCATCAACAGACCGGTGATGACATAGAGCACGCCGACCAAGAGATCCAAGAGGAATCCGCTCCACTTGGACGCGGACGTCTTAAAGGCATGACCGGTCTGGAACACCCCGCCGATGAGGAGCGCCACTCCAAACACAAAGACGGAGGCCAGCGTCGTGAGAACCGTATAGGCCAGGGCGATCGTGCCAAGCACCAGGAAGGCGATTCCCGAGGCGAGAAAATATCCCCAATGCTTGTGCACCGTCTCAAGGCCGACAAGAATCTGATTTTGAGCACTCTCCATGGTCGAGTCGGGATTCATGTGTATTCTCCTCCATGGGAATCCTGTAGCCTCATGCCATGAGGCCACAGACCGTAGTGTTTGAGAACCGGCGACGGTCGACGGTACGGCAGACAGCGAGTCAACTTCCCCGTCGGTTCCCTCCCGGTAGCCTCATGTAATTCTGATCTCGGTGCTCTGAGGTTTGGCTTTCTGGGATTTGGGCACGTGTACCTTCAGGACACCATCTTTGAAGTCGGCGGCGACTTTGGTTTCGTCGGCATCTTCCGGGAGCATGAAGTTTCGCGTAAAGCTTCCATAGGCCCGCTCGACGCGATGAAACTTTTTGTTCGTTTCTTCCTTTTCGTACTTCCGCTCGCCCGTCATCGTGAGGACATCGTCATGGACCGCGAGTTTGACGTCCTCCTTTTTGACCTCGGGCAGCTCGGCCTTAATGAGGTATTCCTTTTCGTCCTCCGTGATGTCCACGAGAGGCGTCCATTCGGCGACGGTCATTTCCTCCTTGCCGCCTTTCGGGACGGCCGGGGAACGACCGAAGAATGTTGCCAACCGATGCTCCATCTCCTCCAGTTCCTTGATCGGATGCCAACGTGTCTTGAATGGGTCCCAACGGGTCAGCGGGTTCATGATAGGCCCCTCCTTTTTTTGTGGATTGTCTACGCGGTAGCTTGTGCGCCCGCAAACTACGCAAACTATAAAAACTCTCGAAAGGCGATAACTCGGTAAACACCTAGTATTTTTTTCGATGAGGTTCGGCCGTTTTGAACCACGTCGAAGGCAAGCGGTACGCTCGGCGTGATCCTGTTACGTAACTCATCATCGCTGCTGCGGACAAACCTGGAGCAACAGACGTGCCCGTTCGAACAGAAAACAATATCAACGAGTTCGTAGTTTGTTTTGCCGACGATGGACAAGTTGACGAAATCGGACAGACAAATTGACCGTCGTGGCGGGAAGCGGTAGGAGGTGGTGACATCAATGCGATTCGGGTAACCAGACGGCGAACGTCGTGCCCTTGCCCGGCTCACTGTCGACCGAAATCTTGCCGCCTTGCCCGGTGACAAGCATCTGGCTGATAGAGAGGCCGAGCCCTGTGCCTTCACGCCCCTTGGTCGTAAAGAACGAGTCGAAGACTTTCCGCATGACGTCGGGTGCCATGCCGGCCCCTGTATCCGCAACTTCGATGACGACCCCCGGGCGG
>JACZCY010098031.1_pt1 | contig 12262 bp, 21 predicted proteins | sample 8641821 | NCBI WGS metagenome assembly JACZCY01 (sample SAMN15324609, study PRJNA640507) | soil metagenome | isolation source: intercropping sugarcane | place: China: Luxin town, Laibin City, Guangxi Province | collected 2019-07-25 | depth 10cm m | reverse complement strand
GCGCTATCCGTAGCACATCACGCGAGAGGAATAAATCAGACCTTCCCTAGGTTGTTTTCCTCTCTATTTGATACGGCTTTCTGGTCCGCGATTACTCTGATGTCCAAAGGCTAGGCGGCTCTTGTGAGCGGCCGTTGCAGAGCTCCGCGGCCGGCGACCTCCTCAAGGGACTCCGCCCCAGAGAGGTGACGTCTTCTGTTGGTGACGATGCCAGGATCGACCATTTCCCCGCACTGCACGCACCGCCAAACGACAAGCCGACGCACGCTTTCACGGAGATCGAAGAAGTCGTCCTGCACCATCAATCCTTGGCACCGTTCGCATGCCATAGCGCCCTCCTACTAGTTGACCGGTCGGTCTACTTTGCCCCAAAAAGCTTCCCTATCGGTTTATTAGTCGTTCACCTGCCTCAATCCTTACACGCCCTTCTTTCTCCCACACGATTCCCGATTTCGACTGCATACACGCCGGCAGATCTGTACCGCACCGCGCGATGAACATGGCTAAGCAAGTCCCTCAGTTCCCTTGTTCGTCAAAGTACCGGCAATAACTCTCACCTACCGAGAGCTGCTGATCGTTTCGCGCAATCTGTTCCCACATATCGCCCGCGCCGACTTCGCCTTCGCGCAAGACGGCGAGATAAAAACCGCAGCGGCCGCTCACATGAAACCGTTTCGGCATGTCCGGACGCCCGAATCGTAAGCCGAGCTTGTAACAAGGTGTGCGCGGCTGAGTTACCTCGATCACAGCACTCCCGATGCGGAACTGATCACCGATATACACGGATGATTCGTCCAACCCTTCCGTGGTGAAGTTTTCACCGAACATTCCGTATGGCAACCGCATGTCGAGAAACCCCGCCTGCCAGAGCGGATAATGCTCAGAGGGATAGGCATACACCGCCTTGTCCGGCCCGCCGTGAACCGTCAGGGCTGCTTGCCGATCCCCCCAGATTGAACCGACGCAACAAGATTCGGCCCTCCACCGGTTCTTTGTAAATACCTGTGGACACCTGTTTCGCGCGCCACCGCACTGTACGAGGACGTCCGACTTGCACCGACACGAGTCTGATTTCAGCTGGCACACGGCCCACACCGCTGCTCGCGTCCACACTCATGATGACTCGGCTCTTCATGCTTCTCCTCCTTCGAGGGACCCGTCGTTCGGACGTATCGTGGGGAAAAGCTCAATAATCTTCTCTCCGATTTCTGCGCTATGCGTCTCGATCGCAAAATGTCCGGTTTCCAAGAACACCACCTCCGCCTCCGGATTGTCCCGCTTGAAGGCGTCGGCTCCTGCCGGAAGAAAAAACGGATCATATTTTCCCCAGACGGCGAGCGTCGGCGGCCGATAGGTGCGGAAGTACTCCTGGAATCGGGGATACAACTTGACGTTGCTCGCGTAATCGAGAAACAGATCCAACTGAATGTCCTCATTACCGGAACGCGTCAGCAGCGCCGAGTCGAGCGCATAAGACTCCGGGGCCACGCGTGACTCATCCGCCCCATGCGTGTACTGCCACTTTGTGGACTCTGGAGTCAGAAAAACCTTCAGCGCCGCCCGATTTTCAGGAGTGGGAGCCTCCCAGTATTTTTGGATCGGATTCCAGCCCGCGCTGAGCCCTTCCTCGTACGCATTCCCGTTCTGCGACACGATCGCGGTGATCCGCTCCGGATGCCGGATAGCTAGACGGAGACCTACCGGCGCGCCGTAATCGAAGATATAGAGGGCGTAGTGGATGAGACCGAGCGTTTCCGTAAACCGCTCCATCACGTCGGCCAAGTGATCGAAGGTATAGGCGAAGTGCGACCGGCTCGGCGCATCAGAGAAGCCAAATCCCGGGAGGTCGGGAGCGATCACGTGGAAGTGAGGCGCCAGCATGGGAATCAGGGCGCGGAACATGTGCGACGATGTCGGAAACCCATGTAGAAGCAGGATGGTTGGAGCTTCTGGCGCGCCTGCTTCGCGATAGAAGACTCTGAGTCCGTTCACGTCCTGGGTGCGGTAACGCGTTGCGGTGGCCTGGCGGTACAGGCCATCCTCCATGACAGAAGCACGAACCGTGTTCGGTGATGTGTGCGAGCTCATGGGAAACCTCCTTCTGGATGGCAAGCGGTAGTTGACCGATCGGTCAAGTCCAAGCTCAAAAAATTTTTCTTCCTATGATCTACGTCGATTGTCCCCCACGATCCTTACACATGCGCTGTTGTCTCGTCCCTGCGCGAACTTGCCGTCCCCGTCGTGGCTCTCTATTGAGGAGTCGAAGCACCCCTTGCCTGAGCTCCTTTATGACGCCTGGATCGTTCCTCGTCTTCGCCATCAGCATGGCGCCTTGGGTATACGCGACGATCGCTTCTGCAGCTGCAGAGACATCCTGCTTCGGAATCTCGCCGGACGCGATGGCTTCCGCTAGGGCCCGCCTCACATAGGCTGTCGTTTCTCGAAAGATGTGATCGACCTTCCGTCGGATGGCTTCATCCTGCGTACTCAACTCCAGCGCCAGGTTCCCGAAAGGGCACCCGGGAACCAGGCCGGTTTTGGTTTTCGCGCCGCATTGGTGGTCATAGAAGAAATCAAAACATCGCCGGAGCTTCTCCCGGAGCGAAAGATGATTTGTGAACGCCGGATCCCATATCTGCTGTTTGGCGAGTTCCCACTGGCGGTCGAGTGCCGCGATCGTGAGGTCGCGCTTGGAGGGGAAAAAATGATAGAAGCTTCCCTTCTTAATGCCTGCATGCTCACACAGCTCCTGGACGCCCACGTTTGCATAGCTGCGCGCATAAATGAGATCGAGCGCACCGGCAAGAATGCGTTCCCTGGTACCTGTAGCGGCGGACATTGCGCAGATTTCCCGTGGATATGGAAGCCGTCCAAGTTGACTGACCAGTCAAATCCTAGTCGAGGCGATTCCAGTCTGTCAATGTGATGAGACGTTTCCCGTCATTCGGGAACTTGCAGATGAGCGGACGTGGTCGTCATGAGTTGCACCATCGATGTCCAGTCGATATGTTCATCGGTTCCGGCGGTGACCGTCGCATCTGCAGCTGGAAGTGTGAGCCTGGTCACCAAACCTCCTTGGGCCAATAGTCTCGTGAAAAATCATTCAGCGTTCCATCCGATGCAAAAATCCGCGTCTTCTTCCAGCCTTGGGCGCCGCCGTACCCGTACGATTCCCATGTCCACATTTCTCCCCCGTCTTTGGTGGTGGCGCGCTTCGTCAGCTTCCCCCATTCGGAGAGGTAAAAGTCTCTTGTTTTCACTCCGATCTCTTGTTTCCTTTTCGCGTCGAACGCTTCCCATCGCTGTTCCAAAGTCCAATAACATCCGGCCGAGAGCGACAGAGCCGCCAATACAGTACAGAAAAGAGGCATCAAAGTTTTCATGGTTTCTTTCCTTTGAAATTGAACATTCCCTATACCTCGCTATGGGGTTAGCCGCTGCTTCCGAGAAGTCTTCGGAATTAAGTTCTGTGATGCCCCGCCTCTCCTCTCCGTCAAATGCCGCCAAGCGTCGTACCTCTGCCTTAAACCTCGTTGAGAGCAGGAGAGTCAAAGGGCTCATGCGGAGGAACAGGTTTATCCTAGATTCCCGCGTACCATTCGTACCCCTGATCCTCCCAATAGCCCCCCTTCCCGCCACCGATACCGTCAAGAGACTCGACCAATTCGATCTTCATCACATACTTCGCTTGTTTGTACCCGAGCTGACGCTCGAAGCGGAGCCGAAGCGGGGCACCGTGTGAAATATCCAATGGCGTGTCGTTGAGCTCATACGCCAAAATCGTTTGCGGGTGATAGCAATCGGCTACTGCCATGCTCTCGTAGTATGCGATCCCTTCGTCATCCACATCGGCACAATGAAACACGGCATAGCGGGCATTCGGTAGGGGTTCGACTTGTCGCATCAAGTCGCCAACTGGGACACCGGTCCATTTTCCAATGGCGCTCCAGCCCTCCACACAGTCGTGTCGAGTAATCTGTGTTCGGGAAGACTGTTCTTTCAGCGCGGCCATCGACCAACTTCTTGGCACTTGCACCAAGCCGACCAGTTCCAATGTCCATTCAGAAAAATTCTGGGAGACATGCTTCGCGTATTCTTCCGTGCCGGGATCGGTATTACCATTCGCTGGAAAGGTCTTCGAGATTTCAGCCGTGCTGTATTCTTTTGTCAGTGCCGCTTTTGGAGTAATCGCCCGCTGCACAGTTTCTGTCAGTCGCTCGGCCTGATTGAGAACGGCCGGAAACCAGTTGCTCTGCGTGAGATTGTCGCAACCTGAAAGTGTAACCAAACTTGCCGCGCCTAATGTTCCTTTCAGGAATCGGCGTCGTTCCATCACACGTTCATGCTTCATGGCCCACTCCTTCATGTTTGACGGTGAACCATCCGGTCACCATCGAACGAACATTGTTGAAGAACCCCGTCACCATCACTTGGAACACGTGAATCAGGATGAATCCGATGAACGAAAAGCAGGCTGCAAAGTGAATCGTCCGTGCAGCTTGGCGACCACCCAACAGCGTCAACAGCCACGGGAATGCTGTGTCGATCGTCGGCGACATGGCCAGGCCAGTCAAGACAATCAGCGGAGCCACGATGAATAAGACGCAGGCATAGGCCAGCTTTTGAAGGACGTTATACCGCTTGGCTTCTTCACAGGCAGGATGCCTGAGGGTCAGATGATCTCTGAGGGACTTGCCGATGCCGCGCCAATCTTTTCCGGTTGGAGCCAGGTCACGAGCGATATGCCGACTTGCGAAGGCATAGGCGATAAAAATAAGACCGTTGATCACAAAGAGCCAGGCAAAGAACAGGTGCCATTGTCGCCCCATGGCGAGCCACTTCGCGCTGGGAATCGTTGCCCAGGCCGGGAATGCCCGACCGGATCCATTCGAGTAGCCGAACACGCCGGTCGTATCGAATCGATACCCCAAGATTGTCGTGACACCTTTCATTTCTCCACTGTCAGTCAGCACAGTCCGGATGGAGAGCAACGACTGGTCGCGATCGGACCGATCTCCCCAGTAGAGCGCCGGATGGGCATTAAAGATCTGAAGGCCGCTCATAATGAGGATGATGAGAAACGGAACATTCAGCCAGTGACTGATCCGCACCGGCAACCGATGGCGATAGACCCGTTCAACCATAGGGGAAAACGACACCCCCTGATCCATCGCAGTCGGTGAATCTAACCTTGACGCGTCCAATGTCGGTCGTGTTTCCCCTCTGGTCCTCAGCACTGAGTCTGTCGGTTGCGCACATCCTTCCATCGCCCCACCTCCTCACTCCAAAACTGCACCCGATAGGGTTTGGTCGGAGACAGGGCTGATTCCTTACAGACACGATCGACTCGCCTGCACAAACAACAAGGCCTGCGATCGGGTTGCCCGACCGCAAACCTTGAAGTCTCAGCGCGAGTGGAGTTTCTAGTTAATAGCCCATCGCTCCCTTGAGATTCCCCTTCATCGCATCTTTCGTGGCCTTCATGTCGTCTTTCATCGCATCCTTTGGCGCTTTCATCGAATCTGTCTTGGCCTTCATCTCCCCTTTCATCTCATCTTTCATCGCACCAGGCTTTCCTTTCATCGCATCAGTGCCGGCCTTCATTTCACCCTTCATGGCATCAACATCGGCCTTCATCTCGCCTTTCATCTCGTTGACCATCTTGTCCATCTCGCTGGCAAAGACATAGACGCTTGCGCACATCACACATGCGGCTGCTGCAATTGAGACCATCATTATCTTCATTGGAAACCTCCTGGTTGGTATGGGTGAATTGACATGATCAGGGGAGCTGCATCCGGTTATTCATGTACCTTGGTTTGCTTCTGGACCTCCGGCCAATTGGCATCAGCCTTTTGAACATTGCCGGGAATATCCGAGAGCCACCAAGAACGGACAGTTTCACTATAGTTGAGGTCCAGTTTATCGTGGACAACCATAAAGGCCGCCGGATCAATCGTAGCCTTGTACCCTTTAGCCGTCCCATAGGCGCAGTATCCACCATACTGCGGGGCGTACTTGGCAGGATTGAGAGCAAAGATATCCCGATGCGCGGCTGAAACGAACTGGAAGGTCGAGCCTTCAAAATCAGAACGAAACTCCTGTGATCCCTTCACCGGCTTCATCTCTGTGAAATAGGCGACCGGATCATAACCGTCGATTGCCAAGTTGTTCCGCTCAAAGTAGTGGCCGGCATGGACATTAACCGACCACAGTATTATTTGATAGAAAGCTACAAATAGTAATATCAAGTATCGCTTCATTCTATATCCTCCCCTGATAATCCATAGGGTGAAGTGAATTGAGGAACGAAACTCTTACACAAACATAAAACGAGGCAACAGCGTAGAACATCAACTACCGGCTGGTGACGGGCGTGCTCGCGCAGCAAACGCCTGCCTCAATCGATGAGAATCAAATGGTTGTACAACGACCTTGGGCAATAACCTCACCATGTCCCGAACCATTGCAATCTGTTTCACATAGGTCTCACAGCCGACACAGATGGCTAAATGCACAGCTATTTGATGCTTTTGCTCGTCCCCGACATGCTCATCAACATAGGCCGAGGCCCACTGCGCGATCTCCTGGCAGTTTATCTCTGAGAGAGTCGGCCGCCCCTCTTCCTGTGCCATCGTAAAGACCCTCCTTCAGTGCTTATGACTGGGTCGGTCCTTACGGCGTTTCCTTACACGGCACATTGTCGTCCCTCCAGATAGATCTCCACTGCCTGGCGGACTCGCTCTCTGGCCCGATGTAGTCGGACATAGAGGTTCGTCTCGGTAATTTTCAAGATGTCGCAGGCTTCCTTGGCCTCAACACATTGGACATCGCGCAGAATCAACACGTCTTTTAACGTCTGCGGCAATGCCTCGATGGCCTTGTTCATGGCATTGACCGCTTGCTGTGAGGCCAAGAGCTTTTCCGGTGTCTGATCATCCCAAGGCTGGGGCGGAAAGGCCCAATGACCGGCCCATTCGCCGGACTGATGAAATCGAGATGGGTCGATTGTTTCCTCGCCATCGTCATCGACAGACTCGAAAGAGGAGAACGTCATGTATCGTTTTTCACGGACGCCTCGATCCTTGGCCTTGTGGATCATGATCCCGAAGATCCAGGTCCTCAGGGACGATCGTCCTTCGAAGAGATCCAACCCATTGATGACAGCCATCCAGGTATCTTGGACGACCTCTTCCGCTACTTCCCGATCCGCCACATAGCCCATCGCCATTCTAATCAAGGCACTGTGGTGTCGCGTGACCAATTCGTCGAACGCCATTTCATCTCCCTGCCTGAGTCGAACCACGAGGGCCACGTCCTCTTTTACCACGGCGGCTGATTGACTCAGATCCGGCTTCCGACCCACACCCATCCGATGACTCAATGACTCCGTGGCGGTAATGGCATCACCGTTCATAACCGGCCTCCAATCTGGAGCAACTCCGTCATGAAGGTGGGGGTGCTCACTAAGGTGACGTGTGAAGGGGGTAACGCATTCAGAACTTCGATTCCTCGTACGTCGATGTACTCGACATTCGAGCAATCCAAGAACACAGCTTTGCGCCTCCGCAGATAGGCGCGGCATTCCCCATCAAGCAGGGCAGCCCATTGCTCCGTAATCTTACCTTCCAGCTTGAGTAAGACATCGCGCCCGCTTTCCTGTATTTTTGTGATTTTCAACATCGTTGCATCTCCTCTGCTCTCAACATGATGCCAGTCCCTTGAGCAACCGAAATGCCACGCGCGTCATGGGTCACTGAAAGCAAACTAAGTCATTGATGTACTGAATCAAATGGTGGATATGCGATGAACGAAGTCAATCTGCGGATGGCTTGAGAGTCCCAACATATTGGAACCGTCCCAATATGTTGGGAAAATCTATTGGGATAGGAGCGGCGAGATGAAGGTTGGTTATGGTAACGGCTATAGCGGAGCCAAGCCAGCGCCTACATTGAAGTTGCTGCTGTTGGCCTTGCGGAACGTGATGTTACTGAGACGTGCAAGTCCGTTTATTAGCTTCCGCTCAGAGAGTTCCAAGGAGAGAACAGTCGGTGCAGCTAGCGAGACAAAGGATGTTCAACGTATGATCTGTTGTCTCACCCTATGGCTTTTGAACTGCGTCAATCCAACAGCGCGGCTATCGCCGCGTAGTCGATTGAGAGTTTGACTCGGTCCAGCCAGACCTTGCGCGCCGCTTGTTCAGGGCGTTGCAGAACATCTTCCTCGTTCTGTGGTGACACAGATACGACAATCACTTGGATCTTCCCCGACTGACTCCGGCTGGGAAAAGTCGGATCCATTTTGTAGGCAAGCGCCTGCTCTGCCGGACCAGGTTTTAGGTTGGTCAATTCATAAGTGCCCCGCAACGTTTCTCCCGCCAGTGCGGCACGTTCCATATGGTCTTTGCGGATTTGATCGGCATCCTGCAGCAAGTCCCTGGCTTGGGCACGCAACTGAAGCGCTACCAATTCATTATCGCTCGCCGCCGCATCCCTCTCCAGTCTCCGGCTTTGTTCCCGTATCTCGCCCACTCTCCCCTGGCCATCCACGCTGAGTTCTTGCAGCTCATCGATCTGAGCCTCCATCGCCTTACGGCCGGAACCATCGGTATCGGTCCATACCGCAGGCATCGCGAGTTGCTGAGCCGTAAACGACGCTCGATAGGCACGATACTCGTTCAGCAGCGTCGTGAGGTGTGCCTCTCGTGCTGCATCCTTGGCTTGAACCGCTTCAATGTCTGCAGTCAATCGCCTCATGTTCTCCACATACTGGTCGGCGCCGGCTGGATCGGTCTTTCTCTGCAATGCCGCAGTTCGGTCGATCATGTCCCGATTGGGAGCTTTGCGTGAAGTCTTGGCATTGCGCCAATCAGCCAACGCCCTTTCACGGGCCGCACCCACACGATCGAGTCGATCCCCGAGAGTTTGAGGTATCCACGGCAGACGCCCATTCTTCGAGATTACAACCCACCCGTTGTATTCGGGATAACCGCCTATCGTGCGGGTCAATTTCGGAATCTCGTCCTGGCCCATGAACATATCCTTCGAGACATGGTTAAAAAAAATGCTGACCCTACCGATCGATCCTGCCACGAGGTCCGCCTCGGGGATAATCCCACATTCTCCTTTCCAGATCCCGATACCTACGGACGTCTGCTCTGGGTAGGCACGTACGATCAACCTCGAGTCCATTGGTCCATAACGGTTAGCAGCCATCGTGGTCCGTATGCGGACAGGAACCGGCGGATTCAAGAACTCCTGAGACTGTTTGACAATGGTTTCTGCGGTGCTCATGGCCTTGAGATGACGCGCCCATCGTTTATCGGTTACGGGCCCCTCGTTCTGACGCGAGGTCCAGCACTGCACCTGCGCGTGGACAACGGCTGGCCTGGTGAAGGCCATTAGCGCGATCGCGAGGAGGGTGACACACGATGAAAGGAGGATGAAAAATAAGACCCGCATGAAGTTCTGAATCCAATCGTCGAGAAATCGCAGCCCGATCAACCAGGCCTGTTGATATCCAGCTTCTTCATACGGGCTTCGAGCGTGGTAGGTTTCAGCCCGAGAATCACCGCAGCGCCCTTGTTTCCGCTGACGCGCCAATGAGTTTGCTCGAGTACATCGAGAATGTAATGTGTTGTCGTTCCATTTCTTCAAGAACAGACTGTCCTTCGGGAGGCGGCATCGTACTCACTTGGCAGTTGGAGCGATTAAGAAGGAATCACGGCGACAGAGTCTAGCACATCGGGTGGGAAACGTGGCAATGCGAGCGAAGGTGAACCGTTCAGAAGGCCTGCCGTCCTCACGCCGACGGGAGAAGGTAGGAGCGAATGGCCCCCCCCACTTACGCCCGTGGTCCCCTTCTTCTCCTCCGTGTCGTGGTGCGCGAAGGGCTGGACGGCGATGACTAGGTCGTCGCGCTCTCCTGAATGCGGTAGCGCTCTTTGATGGCGGTCACTGCTTGCTTGGCTTCGACTTCGTCAAAGCCTGCACCGAATCGGTAGGTTCTTGGCCCATGGTCAAAGGCGATCACTCCGCCGCCGATTCCCCATAATTGGAGGCTGGACGAGAAATCCAACGGATTGAACCCGACCGGTTCGACGCGAAGATTCCGCATCTGGAGCAGATCGTATTCTTTTTCAAAACCGAATCCCCCGATGTCGCGACGAGTTTTGAACATCGGTCCACGCACGGTGACAATCTCTTTCCCAAACACCTGCCACAACCACGCATAGATGGCCAATATCCCACTAACCGTCCAAACTCCAAACCATGCCAACATGAACAATTCCCCCTCAGGCGGGGCGTCGCCGTTCAAAAACTGACTGGCGACCATGACTTCAGCCACCGCCCAACAACAGATCCAAAACCCCAGAACGCAAATCACGAACCAACTGCGTCTACCAGGAATGATGATGCGCAGCTCTCCCAAAGTATCCATAACGGTGATTCGAGACGCGGATGATTGTATCTTTGCCATCAGGTTTTCACTCTGACGTGGCGGCATTATTACATGGATGACCGGTGCGTCTCACAAATATGGCGGGGGGCATACGCGTCTCTTCAAGCTCACGTGGAAAACGTCGCTACCGACTCACCAACTGGTCTTGGATTGTCTCAAAGTGTACAAACTCGTTGGCACGCACGCCTATCGGATCTGAATTTAGCCGTGTGTGTGAGGATGTCCGCTCAGCGAGCGGGAATGCCGGGGCCAATTTTTTCGAGAATGACCTGTTTCACCTGCTTGGCGAAACGCTTGGAGACCTCCAGGTTCCGCAAGGCATGACCGGACTCCGACACGTTGTACGTGGCGGGTGGGACCTGTGAGGTGATGGTCGCTTCAAAGACCACTGCCAGTGTCTTACTGGGCTTTCCCGTCTTTCGATCGATCCCGTAGGCTTCCTTCAGCGAGACTTTCGGTAACACTTCGACATCGGCGCTCGCCGCTATATGCGGCTTTAACAAACCGGACCGACTCCGATTTTCCTCGATAAGCCTGATGACGGGATCTGCCTCAAATTCACTGCGAATCTGTTCCGCCACTGCCCCTTTTGATCGCTCTGCCTTCTCCATTTGTGCATCCAGCACCGGTGGGGCGAGGCTGACATAAATGGGATCCGACGGCTGCCGTTTCGACATCCGGCTTAGTTGTCCAAGTTGGTCTGTCCGCTTCGCGCTGATCTGTTCTGCGATCTCTTGCGCGGCAGCCCGCCGCTTAGCCATCGGATCGTCGGTATCGTGGATGGTGGTTTTGCCGTTCTGATCGGTTTCATGCAGGGGCGTCGTGTCGCCATGTTCATCAATGTGATAGACCGTCTTCTCGCCGTTCACATTGGCCGTATAATAACCGCCGGAACAGGCTGCGACCGTGACAATGGCGGCGGCAAAACAGACAGAAATCATCATCTGTACAAAGTGACTGGGTTTGGCGGCCATGAGGTGTACTCCTTTTCCTCTTTCCGTGCGGTGAAATCAGCACATGAAAGTCTTTTGCAATGAGCTAAGTGTAGCAGCACCAAAACCGCCGCCTAAGCTATCGGATCATCGTCACCAATGGAGTCAAGAAAATACCCGGGCTTGCCGATTCTTAGAGAAAGAGTGCTCAAGCGGGTTTAGAGGAATTCTTTGACACTCTTCCCATTGGCACGTAGCTTGTACTCGAACGTATTCTTTCTTCACCACTTATATTGCAGTGAACAATTTTCAGGAGGTGAGACGTGGAACTGTTTCTATTGACCTTGATCGCGATGATCGCAGCAGGTTGTGTAGCCAGTCACCGCGGACGCGTCATTCCGGCGGTTAAACCCATCCGCTTTCGTAAGTAGTCGTGCCTCCTGATTCAAGCCCATGACTCGAAAGCGCGTTGTCATCATTGGAGGCGGGTTTGGAGGTATGACGGCGGCGGGCTTCCTGCGCGATGCCGAGGTCATCCTGATCGACCGCACGAACCACCATGTTTTCCAACCCTTGCTCTACCAAGTGGCAACCGCCGCTTTGTCTCCGAGCGACATTGCCTGGCCGTTACGCACGCTCTTTCGCTCACAGCCTAATGTCCGTGTGGTGATGGATGACGTCGTGGCGATCGATCGGACCGCTCGCGTGGTCCAACTTCGAGATAGCGCTCCCATTTCCTTTGATGCCTTGATTGTCGCTCCAGGTTCACGCCACGCTTATTTCGAGCACGATGAGTGGGAAGCATTGGCTCCTGGACTTAGGGAAGGTCTGATTAATTCACGTTTCCATCGGAAATCTATTTCTGGGCT
>JACZCY010060135.1_pt1 | contig 12352 bp, 10 predicted proteins | sample 8641821 | NCBI WGS metagenome assembly JACZCY01 (sample SAMN15324609, study PRJNA640507) | soil metagenome | isolation source: intercropping sugarcane | place: China: Luxin town, Laibin City, Guangxi Province | collected 2019-07-25 | depth 10cm m | reverse complement strand
TTGCGATAGAGACAGGAATGATTCAAAAAGTGGATGACGAAGTGTTGCTCATGGCCTGCCGACAAAACAAAGCCTGGCAAGATGCCGGGTACGCTCCAATTCGAATGTCCGTGAATGTCTCCAATTTATTCTTCCATGGAGCCTCGTTGACGAATGCCGTTGCGAGGGCGTTGGCGGAAACCCAGCTCGCTCCGGAATCTCTTGAGTTGGAATTGACGGAATCGATCACCATGCGCCATGTGGAGACGTCCATCACCATGCTGCTTGAGCTCAGGGCCATGGGCGTCAGGCTGTCAATCGATGATTTTGGAACCGGCTATTCCTCGTTGAGCCATCTGCAGCGGTTTCCCTTGAACATGCTCAAGATCGACCAATCATTCATCCGAGACGTGACGAGCAACTCGGCTAATGCCTCCATTACTCGCACCATCATCTCCCTAGCACACAGTATGAATCTCTCCGTGCTGTCCGAGGGTGTAGAGACCGAGGAGCAGCTGGCGCTCCTTCGCAGACAGGGATGTGACGAAGTGCAGGGACATTACTTTGGGCGACCAATGTCGGCAGAAGAATTTGCGCAGTTGTTCTGACGGATAGTCTCTCGAAAACGGCGGAAACGGGCAGCGTAGAAATTACAAAAGCAGTGGGTGGAATTGTGTCCAGTCGGCAGGCGAGAAAGGTTCACTTGTAGCTTATGCCAATTCCATTACCCGTAAGGAAACGGATGAGGCGACCGGCGATGAAACCGAGCATGAGATCCACTACATGAAGGGTTATAGGAGACCATCAAAAAGTCGGTGGGAGGAGCCAGATGGCAACCGAGAGGTGTATCCTGTGAGCGCCCATGGACACACAACCCGCCGCCATCAACCGCCTCCTCTTACGAGGCGTCCTGCATGATGTCAGTCCTCTAGTCGCGCGCGTGCTGGCCGTTCCAGATGATCTCGAACTCACGGACTTGCATGAGGTGTTTCTGGCCATGCTCGACTGGGACGAGGATCCGGGCTTCATCATCCGGATTCATGCGCAGGAGTTCAACAGCTTCCGTCGCAAAACTCGTGGCAGACGCCTGCGCGACTTCCAGCTGCGTCGGCAGGAGAAGTTTCTCTACATCTGCGACACGCTAGACCTGTGGGAATGGGAGCTTCGCGTATTGGATGTCGAACCGGTTGAGGGCGAACCCGTTGACATTGTCTGTCTGAAGGGATGCGGTGCGGCCCCACCTGCGATGTGTGGTGGTCCGACGGGGTACCGACTGATGTTGAAGCGCCAACAGGCAGGACCAGGGCTGACCGATCCTGCCTCGATCTCGGCAGGTGTGAAGGTGTTGGCCGATGCCTATCAGGACGAGCTTGGAGTCGATCTGCCATTCCTCGAAGACACCCTGCATAAGGGGTGGAGGAGTATCGAGGAGCGTCTGGCGCGCAGTGGCCCACTCACGGTTTAGCTTGAACGAGACGAACGAACGTCTGGCACGGTTGGCCCAGCGCAGGAGGTGGGGGCGATGACATTCCACATTGCAGTGAGCTGCATCGATGACAGTGGGGCTAAGCAGTCACGAGAATTGATGGTTCTTTCCCGAGAAGACGTGACCATGGAGACCCTCGGGCTCACGCTTGCCGAGAGCAAGCAGCTGTTGCACACGCTGCAACAGTACATGGTTGAGCAGCAGGCGACGGCGTATCTTGAACAGCATCGCTCCTGTCCTCGGTGTGGGTCCTCCTTCGCGAGTAATGGACAAGGGCGGAGAACATTCAACACGGTGTTTGGCTCCATCTCGGTACCCAATCCACGCTGGTGGCGCTGCGAATGCTGTTCAGATGCAGGAACCACCTTTCGCCCCACCGTGAATTGGTTGACCGGTCGCAGTAGCCCAGAATTGCAGTACCTTGAGACCAAATGGGCCTCACTGATCCCGTATGCCAAGGTGGTGGATCTGCTCACCGACGTGCTCCCAGTCTCCCGCACGCTGAATCCGCAAACGGTCTGCAATCACCTCACAAGCCGCCGCCACAAAGCTCGAACAGGCTCTCGGTGAGGAGCACGAGTGTCTGTTCTCGGGTTCGGAGGACGACTGGGCGACTCAGCCACTACCGGATGGACCCATGACGGTCGGGATTGATGGCGGGATGGTTCGCGCCCGTGAGAAGGCCGGGTTTTTCGAAGTCATCGCTGGTAAAAGCATCGTCGCGTTCACGCGGGAGGAAGCCGAGGCCCATCCGTCAGCCAAACGCTTCGCCTTCGTCCAGACCTATGACACCAAACCACGGCGACGCGTGTGGGAGCTGATGAAATCCCAAGGCATGCAGGAAAACCAGCAGGTGCTCTTCCTGTCGGATGGCGGGGATACCGTGCGGAACCTCCAGGTTTACCTCCATCCGTACAGTGAACACGTGCTCGATTGGTTTCATGTCACGATGCGTCTGACGGTGATGAACCAACAGACCAAAGGCGTTGCAGAGGAGGATGCGGCGCTCGGCGCCGAGACGGCACAGTCCCTCGAGAGCGTGAAGCACTACCTCTGGCATGGCAACGTTGAAGCCGCGTTGGAGCGTCTGGAACGGCTGTCGTTCGATCTCGATCTCACCCGTCGACGTTCAGCGGTCGTAGCCAAACTGTGTCGCAGTGTCAACGAGTTCGACACCTACATTCGCAACAACCGTCAGTTTATCCCGAACTTCGGTGAGCGATATCGCCAGGGCGAAACCATCGGTACGGCATTTGTGGAGTCGACGATCAATCAAGTGGTCAGCAAACGCTTCGTCAAGAGACAACAAATGCAATGGACGCCCAAAGGGGCACATCTCCTCTTGCAAACTCGAACCCGTGTGCTCAACAACGATCTAGAGGAAGTCTTCCGTGGCTGGTACCCGAAGTTTCGCCCTGAATCGATGAGCCCACCGGGTTTTTGATGGTCTCCACCTATGGCGGGTTCTTTCATTTGGCGTGTGCTCTCATCACGCTTCGCAGGGTTTTGAAATGACTTCTAGTAGATTCGAGCAGATTTGCCATGACACTTAGAACGCGTAACAAAATGACCGCCAAGGCACTGGCGGCAGTGCAGCAAATCGGGGAGACTACTGGCATTCAGGGAGGATCGAATGCCAGGCAAAGCTTCAAAGTGGGTCCCCGACGATCTGTGGGAGCGAATCCGGCCGCTGCTGCCCAAGCCGCGTCGGCGGCGGACCCGGTATCCGGGCCGCAAACCCATTGAGGACCGCAAGGTCCTGACTGGAATTATCTTCGTGCTGCGGACCGGCATCCCATGGCGCGAGATGCCCACTGAGCTGGGGTGCGGCTCCGGGATGACCTGTCTTCGTCGGCTCAAGCAGTGGCACCGAAAAGGGGTGTTTCAGAAACTCTACGAGATGCGCTTGGCTGAGCTCAACTGGTCGCGCGCGCTGGTCGATAGCGCGACGACGAAGGCCCCCAGCGGCGGCGAGAAAACAGGGCCGAATCCCACGGATCGCCGCAAGTTAGGCTCGAAGGTCCATGTGCTTGTTGATGCCCAGGGCATCCCGCTGGCCATCAAGGTAACGGGAGCCCATGCCCACGATGTCACCCAAGTCATCCCGCTTGTGGATGAGGTGCCCCCGGTGAGGGGAAAAAAAAGGCAGGCCAAGACGAAGACCCGACATGGTGCAAGGGGATCGCGGCTATGACTCTGAGTCGCATCGCCATCAGCTTCGGCAACGGGGCATTGAGCCGAAGCTCGCGAAGCGGCGGGCTGAACATGGCTCCGGCCTCGGGAAGACGCGTTGGTATGTCGAAAGAACCCCTGGCGTGGTTCAAGCGCTACGGGAAGATCAGGATACGAACCGAACGGCGGGCGGAGAACTACGAGGCGCTGGTCAAGCTGGCGGCCTGCTTTATCTGCCATCGGAACTTATGAGGTCATTTTGTTACGCGCTCTTAAGAAGGAGAGAGGACGTGACAGGGGGAAACTACACCCATCCGCACAAGAGCATGAGCGCAAAAAGCATCGCATCTAGAAATGCTGAGTTGTGTGAGAGGCCTTCAGGGGGAAGCGAAGCGTCATTGACTGCAAAGGGCATGTAGCGAGCAGCTCAGCAAGAAACCCTAAAACCGGGGTAGGCGCGGAGATCCGGCAAGAGTCCTGGTGACATCCTCCCACAAAACAGGGCCAGCGAACTAGGAAAATGAGCCAGTCTGCAGCCCTCTCCTCGGAGGGCGAGCGATGAAAAAGAGTCGATTTTCGAAAGAGCAGATTGCCACGGCGTTGCGGCGAGTGGACGCCGTCGCGCCGATTCCCGAAGTGACCCAGGCATTGGGGATCAGTGAAGCGACGTACTATGTGTGGCGAAAGCAGTATGGCCAGATAGCGATCGCCGAGATCCAGCGCTTGCGACAGCGACGCCGTCATCGCCGTGTTTAGACCTGTGGTCCTCACCGTGTTGGGCCTCTATGTCTTTTGGACCGGCTATCAAGTCATGAGCGGGCTGGTGGAGGATTCCTTGGGAGCGGTGTTCCGACGCTGGTTGCGGTACGCCTTCATTTCGGGAGTCGCGTTGAACGGACCGGTCTATCGGTCCATCGTCCAAGACGGCCTCGAAGGGATTCAAGGTGCCTTTGGGGATGTTTTCGGAACGGGACCAACGGTGGGAACGGCGGTAGATGGGATGCTAGCTCCCTTGGTCATGTTGACCAATACCGTGTGGAGTTCAGCGATGACTGGGTTGTTGTGGCCAGCGTTTAACCTTCTCATTGCGGGATTCTTCTATGCAGTGGCTGGTGCGCTCGTGGCCACAATCTCGCTGAGTCTCGCGCTCATTGCGAAGATCATTCTCTCCGTGCTCCTCGCAATCGGTCCCGTCTTTATCTTCTGGGCGTTATTCCCGACAACCCAGCGGTATGCGGAAAATTGGGTCATGACCGCATTTGGAGCGGTATTCACAAACGTCATCCTTATGGCAGTGATAACCGTGCTGACCAACATTGTGCGATTCGTCTGTCAACATGTGCTCACGAATTACAACGTCATGAATGTGGTCTCAGATTCCATTGGTGTGCTCTTGGTGTCCGCCACGTGTGCCTACATCTTGATGCACGCTCAGTCGGTGGCCTCCGGACTGGCCGGAGGCCTCGCCATCGGCAATCTCGGGAACGAGGTCGGACGACCGCTGGCCGGAAGCATGGGCAAGGCCTTGTGGGTGGGAGCACCGTCCTCGTCGCTGACATGGCGCGAAGCGTGCGATGGCTGCGCTTCCCACGCCAGGATCGGTGCCCCCTCCGATGTATCAACGCGGCCTCATCAACGACTGCAAAACGGATGACAAAGGAGGAAGCGATGGTGAAATGGAGAGAAACGGTACTGGCAGTAATCCTGGCTGGAACCAAGCAAGGAGTAATTATCAGTTGTCACCACCGCTTGGTGGACAGACACCGTCGCTTCAATCATCGTCTGCCCGTTTGAAAGAACGGCAGACCCATCTCCCCGAATCTGTTGTAGCTTCCACAGTCATCACCGGCGTGAGCCGTTAGGGACACCTCAAGAAACGGCTCGTACTCGCGACGGGTCACGTGTGGAGGCACGACATACTTAAGCGCGAACGGAAATGATTTATGAGGTTCTTCAGATAGGAATACGAATGGTGGTAAAATATTTGATGCATAGCAGAACCTAATATATAATGAGGTTGCGCATTCAGGGAACGGAGATGTGTGAAAATCCAGCGCAATGAAGCCGATTGTCGTTTGGGTGCTCTTGAGCGATCACGGATTAACATCTGTCCCACGGTGTCCTCTTTAGGGTGCTGGAACCGGATTTGAGTAGCCATTGGTACGAGGCTTGTGCGTTGATCACGCTCAGCGCATGTGGTCAATTGTCAATTGATCGTGATGGAATGTCGCCCATCGTATTCATGGCGAATTATGAATGCCATGAACCCGAGTCGCATAAGGGCCATCGCAATCACAGGCACCGCGGTCAGCTTGGCGGCCGGAATCTTTGTCCTCGATCTCCTGACTCCGCTGGGTACCCCCATCTTGCTCCTCTATCTAGGCCCAATTTTCCTTTCGTTATGGGTACCGTGGCGCACGTTCCCATGCATAATGGCCAGCCTCTCTTCGATCATGACAGGGTTCGGCTTCTTCTTCAAATCCCCAGGCATCCCTATCTCCTATGGGCTCATGAACCGGCTAATGGGTTTCGTGCTGTTCTGGACGGCTGCAGTCGGCGTCTTGACCGTTTCCGAAGCAGATGAGCAGTCGGGACGGCTGGTTTTCGGTCTGAGTCGCCGGACTGTGGCCAATCTGACGAGCATCGGTTTGATCATGATCCTGGTCGGAGTCATGACCTATCGGGTGACCGCGGCAAGTCAGGAGTCGGCCCAACTCGTTGCGCGCACCCACAATGTCCTGATCGAGCTGTCCCTCACCATGTCAGTCCTCAAGGACGCTCAAACCGGTCAATTGAGCTTTTTGCTCACCGGGGAGGACCGCTATTTGGAACCGTATGAGAGGGCGGTGGTGGATGTTGCTCGCCATGTGGATCGCCTCAACAATTTGACACAGGATAACTCCTTACAGCAGGGCCGGCTGCGCGACTTCGCCCGTGTGGTGGAGGAAAAGCTGGCTGAGTTGCGTGACACGATCGCGATTCGCCGGAGCCAGGGGTCGGACGCGGCCTTGCGCATGGTCAAGACTGGCCATGGAAAAGGTGTGATGGACGACCTCCGTCACCAACTGGCCAAGCTGGAAGGGGCCGAACGGGATCTGCTCGTTCAATGGGAACAGCAGGCAACAATCCTGTCCCACGCGCAGACCGCCGTGGTCATGCTAGGCGGGATTGTGTTGGTGGCGCTGATGGCTGTCACCGTTTTGCTGCTGCGCCGGGAACAAGTGAAGCAGCGGGAGATGGCTACAGCCATGCGTCTGACGCTAGCCACACTGGACGCCACGATGGATGGCACGTTCGTCTTCGATCCTCGAACCCTGCGGTTCAGCCACGTGAATGTAGGGGCTGTGCAGCAGGTAGGATATAGCAAGGAGGAGCTGCTGGATATGACGCCGCTTGGCATCAAGCCGGAATTCGACGAGCCACGATTCCGGGAGATGCTCATGCCGCTTGTAAGTGGGGCGCAGTCGGTCCACAACTTCACAACGATCCATCGGCGCAAAGACGGCGTCGGCGTACCGGTCGAGATCAATCTGCAATGTGTCGACGCCGGCACGGCACAGGCGCGTCTGATCGCCGTCGCACGGGATATAACCGAGCGCCAGCATGCAGAGGAAGCGCGACGCCGTCTGGCGGCCATTGTTGAAGGGACGAATGACGCCATCATCGGCCAGACTCTTGACGGCATTGTGACCAGCTGGAACCAGGCGGCGGAACGGCTCTACGGATATGCAGCCGAGGACATCATCGGGAAACTAATCACCTTACTGTTGCCACCGGACTGTATGGAGGAAGAAGAGCGGATCATCTCCTGCTTGAGAGAAGGAACACAGGTGCAGAATATCGAGACGGTTCGACAAGCCAAAGATGGCAAACTGATCCATGTCTCCCTGACGGCCTCCCCGATCCTTGACCAGCGCGGCACTGTCACTGGCATTTCGGAGATCGCCCGCGACATCACCGCGCGCAAGTGGGCGGACAGGGAACTGAAGAGGCAAGCAGAGCTGCTTGAAGCGACGAACAAAGAACTGGAAGCCTTCTCCTATTCCGTGTCACATGACCTGCGCGCGCCACTGCGGAGGCTGGAGGGATTAAGCCTGGCGTTATTGGAGGACTGTTCCGACCGGTTGGATGAAACAGGAAAAGATTACTTAAAGCGGATCCGGGGAGAAACTGAGCGTATGGGACAGTTAATCGAGGATCTGCTTCAATTGGCGCTCACCGCCTGCACGGAGCTGCGACGGGAACCGGTGGATCTGAGCGCCCTGGCCGCAAGCCGGGCGGAAGAGGTTCGGAAGCAGTGGCCGAGCCGGCAGACCGAGTTGATCGTCGAACCGGACCTGAAAGCCGACGGTGATTGCCGATTGCTCGGCATTGTAATGGACAATCTGCTCAGCAATGCCTGGAAGTTCACGAGTAGGCGGGAGCGGGCGGTCATTGAGGTGGGAGCGGAGCGTCTGGACGGGAAGACTTTCTATTTCGTGCGCGACAACGGTACCGGCTTCGACATGGCCTATGCAGGCAAACTCTTCGGAGTGTTCCAACGGCTGCACACGGTGACTGAGTATCCCGGTACTGGAATAGGTCTCGCATTGGTACAGCGTATCATCCATCGCCATGGCGGGCGCGTTTGGGCAGAAGGCACGGAGGGAAAGGGAGCGACGGTGTACTTTACGCTTTCGTGAGGAAAAGGAAGATATGACGGGCGGTACCATCGGACCTTCAGCCACTACGGACTTGGAATTCCAACGGCCTTCCACCTCAACCAGCCAGATAGCTGAACGAAGATCGAGCTGTAATAGCACAATAAATAAACTAATCAGTGGTGGCATTGGTCCTCGCTCGGTCTTTTGTCGGCTCATTGGCAAAGCTGCCGTGGTCATGCTTGTGTGGGAGTTACGTAGTGAATGACAAGACAATATTGGCTTTTGCTCAGCGAATAGCCTCCTATCCAGCGAAGGAGATAAGTAAATGATGAGCCGGTCGCTCCGGGTATTGTTGATCGAGGATAGTGATGACGATACCGCGCTGCTGTTGAACGAACTGCGGCGTGGAGGATACGAGCCGGTTTTCCGGCGCGTGGATAGTCCTGCTGTCATGCATGCTGCGTTGCAACAGGAAACCTGGGACATCGTTCTGGCTGAATGTAACCTATCTCAGTTCAGTGCCCTCTTTGCGCTTGAGATGTTGAAATCTCAGGGATTGGACCTGCCGTTTATCATCGTGTCCGGCACGATTGGCGAAGAGGCGGCCACCTTGGCGCTCAAAGCCGGTGCGCACGATTTCATCGGTAAACAGAATCTCAATCGACTCGTTCTGATCGTAGAACGGGAACTACGGGAAGCGGACGATCGCCGGGCGCGCAGAAAATCGGAAGTGGCCTTGGCGGCCAGCGAAGAACGGCTTCAACTAGTGTCTCGCGCTACGAACGACGCGGTGCGGGATTGGGATCTCTCGACGAATGGTATCTGGTGGAACGAGGGATTCTTCACTCTCTTCGGCTACCGCGCGGATGAAGTCGAGCCCGGCGTCGAATCCTGGTACGACCGGCTGCATCCGGAAGACAAAGACCGTGTCATCGCCAGCTGTTACGCTGCGATCAACGGCGGCGCCACGAGTGTGTCGGAGGGCTACCGGTTTCGCCGTGCCGACAGGACGTACGCCGATGTGGTCGACCGCGGCTACATTGTGCGGAACGTCCGGGGTCAGGCTATTCGCCTGATAGGCGCAATGACAGACCTCAGCGCACTCCGCAAGGCGCACGCGGCGTTGCAGGTCAGTGAGGCGAGGGTTCGCGCGGTGCTCGATTCAGCGCTTGACGCCATCGTCGGAATGGACGAGCGCGGTACGATTGTGGACTGGAATCCACGTGCAGAAATTATGTTCGGCTGGAGCCGGGACGAGGTGGAGGGGCGATCCCTCGCTGAGACGATCATTCCGCCGGACCAGCGAATGGCCCATTGCGATGGGCTCCGCGACTTTCTAGAAACCGGCGCGAGTACGTTGCTCAACAAGCGGGTAGAGATGACCGCCTGGCGCCGGGATGGAACCGTGTTTCCGGTCGAACTGTCGTTCGTACCCTTGCAGGAAGAGGCCACCCGGCGCTTCTACGGATTCATTACGGACATCACCGAGCGCCGGGCGGCAGAGGAGAGACTGCGGCGCACTGAGGACCAGTTGCGCCAGGCGCAGAAGATGGAAGCCGTCGGCCTGCTCGCTGGGGGTGTGGCGCACGACTTCAACAATCTCCTTACCGTCATTACGGGCTACACCGACCTTGTGATCAGTAGTCTGCCGGTCGACGCACCGGCGCAGGGGGACCTACAAGAAATCAGGAATGCCGCAGAACGCGCATCATGGCTGACCCGGCGACTGCTGGCGTTCAGTCGCCGCCAAATCCTCACGCCGCAGGTTTTGGATCTGAATGTGCTAGTCGGCAATTTCGAAAAAATGCTGCGTCGCCTCCTTGGGGAAGACGTGGTGCTGAAGACAAAATTGGCTCCCACGCTCGCGCCGATCAAGGCTGACCCGGGACAGATCGAGCAGATCGTCATGAACCTTGCCGTGAACGCTCGCGACGCCATGCCAGAGGGCGGACAGTTGACCATCGAGACAGCGGATTTCCTGTTAGATGAGTCATACCCGAAAAAGGTGGTCGACATGCCGCAGGGGCGCTACGTTCTGATGGCGGTCAGCGATACCGGCTGCGGCATGGATGCAGAAACGCAAACGCGGATTTTCGAGCCGTTCTTTACCACAAAAGAGACCGGCAAGGGCACCGGCCTCGGCCTGTCAACGGTCTACGGCATCGTCAAGCAAAGCAACGGCTTCATCTGGGTCTATAGCGAACGGGGCCATGGCACTGCGTTCAAGATCTATCTGCCGTCGGTCGAGGCCGAAGTCCGCGCAGCGAAGCCGAAGGACTCTCCGTCGCAGCAGAAGGGCGGGGTTGAAACAATCTTACTGGTGGAAGATGATGCGGCGCTCCGTACTCTAACGCAAAGAGTTCTGGAAGGGAACAGATATGCGGTGTTGGTGGCGGGCAGCCTGGACGAAGCGCGTCGGACGGCGCAGGTCCATAAGGGAACAATTCATCTGCTGCTGACTGATGTCGTCATGCCCGGCGGCAGCGGACCGGATGTGGCAGCCCAACTCGTCGCCCGGTTCCCGGAGCTCAAGATCCTCTATATGTCCGGCTATACCGGCACGGCGATGGCCCATCAAGGCATTCTGGAAATGGGTAGCCCCTTGCTCCAAAAACCCTATTCGCCAGACGCGCTGCTGCAGAAAGTGCGCGAGGTGCTCGACGAGCCGCTTCAGAAGGCATGACGGAATTCTGAGGCGGGTGTCCTGTCGGTGCATAATTTGAAATCCATAGAACGCTTGCTCGTTCGGCGGCGTGCTATAGAATCTGAAGAGCCTTGTGTGAGGTCTGAACATGATAGGTCGGAACAATAGCGGTACGACGTTACGGGTGCTGTGTGTCGAGGATTCCGAGGGCGACGCCTGGCTCCTGGAGCGCGAGTTGATCAAGGGCGGATATACTCCGCTCCTGAAGCGCGTGGATAGCCCTGGCACGATGAATGAGGCGCTGCGCGCCCACACCTGGGATCTCGTGCTGGCGGACTGGAATCTCCCGCGATTCAGTGCCCTCTTCGCGCTTGAGATGCTCAAGTGCAACAGGCTCGACCTTCCCTTCATCATCGTCTCGGGAGCGATCGGCGAAGAGGCGGCGATCGCGGCGATGCGAGCCGGGGCGCACGACTATGTGACGAAGTCCAATCTAGGCAGGCTGATTCCGGTCATCCAGCGGGAGCTTCGAGAAGCGGACGACCGCTTGGCGCGGCAAGAGGCGGAGAAGGCGGTCGCTGCAGTGGAGGATCGACTCCGGCTGGTGGCACGCGCGACCAATGATGCGATCTGGGACTGGGACCTCTCTGCTCAGATGCTTCACTGGAGCGAGGGATTTCAGTCTCTCTTCGGGTTCCACTCGCATGAGCTGCCTTCAGGGGTGGAGTCATGGTACGAGCGTCTCCATCCGGAGGAAAGAGAGCGGGTAATTGCAACACGCTATGCCGTGATAAACGGTGTCGGGGAAACGTGGTCGGACCAGTATCGCTTTCGTCGGGTAGACGGAACCTACGCACATGTGCTGGATCGAGGCTATGTGCTGCGGAACGACGAAGGGCGGGTCATGCGGGCGATCGGCGCGTTGACAGATCTGACGAAGCAGAAGGAGGCGGAAACGGCGATCGCCGTCGCCTACGAACGGCTGCGCAGCCTTATGCTGCAGCTCGAACACACGCGGGAAGACGAGCGAAAGCGGATTGCCCGCGAACTCCACGACGAATTCGGCCAGCTCTTGACGGGGCTGAAGCTGGACCTATCCTGGTTGAGCAAACAAGTCGAAAGAGAGGCCGCCGCCTTGGCCACGCCGGTGATGGACAAACTACAGGCAATGACGAAGCTCGTGAACGATTCGATTCAATTGGTCCGTCGCGTGGCCTCCGACCTCCGGCCCAGCATTCTCGACGACCTCGGTCTGATTCCGGCGTTGCAGTGGCAGGCCCGAGATTTCGAAGCGCGGGCCGGTTTCCCTTGTGAGACGTCGCTGGCTCCTGATCCTGCCCAGCTAAACCTCGATCCGGATCGGTCCAGCGCGCTCTTTCGCATTGCGCAGGAGCTGTTGACCAACGTCATGCGGCATGCCCGCGCGTC
>JACZCY010095100.1_pt1 | contig 12361 bp, 12 predicted proteins | sample 8641821 | NCBI WGS metagenome assembly JACZCY01 (sample SAMN15324609, study PRJNA640507) | soil metagenome | isolation source: intercropping sugarcane | place: China: Luxin town, Laibin City, Guangxi Province | collected 2019-07-25 | depth 10cm m | reverse complement strand
ATCTTGGAGCTGCCCGAAGTGCATGTGCACGGGCTGCCGTTGAATAAAGATCAGCAACTGGGGCCCGTTCCACGTTCCACGCCCTGGCCCGGGATTCCTGCCGCGTTGGATGGCAAGGTCATCGACGATTGGATGAAGGTCAGGATGTTGGTGAGCAAGGACGCGAAGGTGAGCGTAGTGGTGCTGGAACCGGCGCAACACCGTGAACTCACTCAGTCGGGCATCGCTGCGCTGAAGAAATGGACCTTCGATCCCCAAATGAAAGGGGACGATCCGGTCGACGGCGAGCTGACGGTCCGAATTCATTTTCGTACGCGGTGAAGATCGCCACTCGTCAATGCCCGAAGGCCGGGCAGGAGATCAGTTGACGCTTGACGGGTGACGGGTAACGTTTTATCGTCGCACGCATGGGCCTGGATGAAAGTCTCTTTCTGGCGATCAACGGCTTGGCGGGTCAGTCGGCGACTGCCGATCACTTCTTTCTCCAAATCGGAAATCGCAGCATGCTCTATGTACCTGGAGCCTGCGCCGTCGCCTATTGGATTTGGAGTAATCGGCGAGAAGCATTGTTGGGTGGGCCGGTTCTGGGAGCAGCGGTCGGACTGGCCGACTTTTTCGGGGGACAGCTCAAATGGGTCTTTGAACGGGTCAGACCATGCCGGGCACTAACCGACGCTGTTAAAATCGAACCGAACGGCTGCGGCGCATTATTCAGTTTTCCGTCTAATCACGCTGCCAACACTGCGGCAATCGCGTCGTTCTTACAAGTCCTCTATCCCAAATCGGGCTGGATCAGTTGGCCGATCGTAGCTCTGATCGGGTTTGCTCGAGTGTATGTCGGCGCCCATTATGCGACCGATGTGCTTGGAGGGTGGATACTCGGAGGGGCGTTGGGTGGAGGGACCGCGTGGGCACTACTTCGATGGCCTGGGTTCAGGAAAAGATTGGAGTCGGTTGCGAGGTCAGTCCAGGAAGCAGACATGCGGTCCTAATGCTCACGAAGTCCCGGCCGGTGGTCCACCGTGGCTAAAAGCTCAGCCTGCAGCCGCTCCACATCGTACCCTCGCCCAATCAGCACCAGCGCCGGCTCCGGTTCATCCAATAGAGTGAGAGGCGTGATAGTGGCCTGTCCCGGCAATGCATATTGGAATTCCTGCAGCTCCGGTTCCTGTGCAAATCGGAAATAGCCTTTTGCCCGCTCGAGTTCCTTGGGAAGCGCCTTGATCCAATCCAGGAATCGCAGGCGATTCAGTGGACCAGGCAATAGGATCGTCGTGGCGATGGGATGGTATACCGCACCTTGTGAGTGGCTGGGGCATGACTTGTTGAACAGCACATTCGGCGGTGCAGTCTGTTTCGTCGATGGATGTTGAGCCAAAAGATTGGCGACATTGAGCCGCGCGTGTGACGTTTCCCATAGGCGGGCATAGGGATTTTGCTCGAGGATACCGGCGCGGAACCGCTCCCAATAGCCTGGGATATAGAGGTCCCGCTTGTTCAGGATGAGTTCATCGGCACAGCGGATGGCTTGTGTCGTCACATAGACGCTGGAGTGGCTTTCCTCCGTCGAGACCGGATGCAGAAGTGCCATGACTCGTTCAAGAGAAGCCAACCGTGCCGTATAGGCATCGGTCACCGCATCGATCACCTCGGCCGGATCGGCAAGGCCTGAGCATTCCAGAACCAGCACATCCGATCCATGATCGCGCACCAGCTGCGCGATACTCCAGGAGAGATCCTCCTTCGTGTCGCAACAGACACAGCCCCCCGCGAGGTTCATGACCTGCTCAGCCAATGTGCCGGCCCGAGGGCCATCAATACTGACGGACCCGGCCTCGTTCATCAGTACGCCGCTTCGTCGGCCCTGGGTTTTCCAATGTTCCAGCAGCCGCATCAGCAGCGTTGTCTTCCCGGCACCAAGAGAGCCGCAGAGAATATAAAACGGAATAGGTGGTGACGGCATACTTGTCTTTGTTTATTCCCAAACCGTTATACCGAGATAAGTCTTGACATGAAGGATACGCTCTATGATCCTCTGGATCCATCCCTTGAGTGGTCAAGGTATGCTATTCCATACGACTATGGTAAAAGAGAGGGGCAACTGTATCTAGTTGATGCTGAGATTCAGCAATTAACGACAGGACATTTTGAGTCGGCGTTCTGTATAAATAAGCGCACTATTGCGCCTGAAGATCCGGGAGGACACATGATCGTATGGTGGCTGTTCGGAGGAATGGTGGCTGTGGCGATCGGAGTTGTCTTGTACAAAGGATGGAAGTTTCGTCGCTGGCCACCGGCAGCGTCTCATTGCGTGATGACTAAAACAACGGATGGGGAACTGCTTCAATTTCTAGTCAGACCAACACGCAGGATCGGAAGAGAATTTCGGCAATAGCAGATAACCGGATCGCGATTGAGAGGCGCCTGGGGATTTCTGACTGAAAATTTCAAGGACTTCCGCAAAATTTCCCTGTGATGGTTAGGGGGGAATGCCGTTTTGATTGGTCCTTCAGTTGCGCAACGGATGCGGACTGATCACTAGATCTCCTGACAACCCCCTCTTCGGAGGGGGTATTCCCAATATCCTTTTCATGTGTATACATGCGTATATAGGTTTCCTACACGCATTAGATATAAGAACAACAGGGATGTGAGTAACAGATGAAGCAGATTGCGATGGAAATGAATCCTCCCCTTCAGCTTATTGCTATTGATAAACAGAGTCCTTCGCGAGACTCAGCCACATCATGTAAGGTTTCTGCTCCCGGGAACCTGCCGATGACGAGGCGTCACAAGTACCGGATGATCGCGTTGGCGCTTGTGCACCTCTATATCGCATTCCATATGATTGCCTGGCACATCTTCGGGGTACAGATTTGGGGCAAGACTGCGATGATGGGAGTTCCCTCACTGGCGAACGGCACCATCAATGCGGCTTCGATCATGGTGCTACTGATCTTGGGGTCAATTTTGATTTTTGGGCGAGGCTTTTGCGGCTGGGTCTGCCATATGCGCGGTGCGATCGAATTTGCGGATTGGGCTCTTGTCAAACTGAAGATTCCTCGCTATCAGAAAATAAGAGACAAGAATTTGCTTATCAATACGCCCCATCGTTGGCTGCTCAGAATTGGAGCCTTGTTTGTGCTCTTATTGCCGGTCATTATTCTGGTCCACAACACGGGTCTTCAGACGAAAGTGAGTCCAATGACACCGCCACCACTCGCTGATCTTCCCGGCTATGAAGGAAAGGCATTTGCGAAAACCGCCTGGTTCAACATTGATATCAGCCCAACCTGGCATGACTTCTTTATTGCATTTGGCTTGGCCGTGCTCATCCAATTCACCATGAGTGTAGTTCTCAACCTTCGCTATGGGCAGGGAGCGTTTTGCCGGGTACTCTGTCCTTATGTCACCATTATGGTTCCCCTCATGAATCGGTCTCCCTTTCAAGCGAAGATTACCCGTGTGGCGCAGTGTGTTGGATGCCGGGACTGTAGCAATGCTTGCCCTCAAGGGATCGATGTGAGTCGTGAAATTTGGCATTTTGATGGAAAAGTCACCAACCTGGAATGCATCAAATGCTATGCCTGCATTGATGCGTGCGATGACAATGTGTTGAGGGATACCTCACTACCAGCGGTTCCGCAAACGGATCGGCTAAAGCCGTACGAAAAGCGTCCCTGGCAGCAGGAGGTGGTGCGAAAAGATGGATTGCTCAGCAATAGCCGGCACATGCAGGTGTTCGAGCCGCTGGGTCCGATAGCTGATTTCTCGTCTCTTTTGGTCGCCTTGGTGGTCGGAGGTATCACCTCGCGCTTCGGAGGATTTTGGTTTTATCCAGGCGCAATCCTGTCTTTTATTGTATTTCGAGAGTGCTGCCTGTATATGACGAAATGGTCTTCGGAGGTTAGAGCAAAGTCAGCAGTCGTGTCCGGTAAAGGGTGAGATAAGGCTCAGATTAAGAAAGGAAGGAATATAATATTATGGCTACAGACTCCCGAGCAAAAGCGTATTTGGGAACAGTTGGAGAATTTATCCATTTCATCGGCGAAAGGAAATCTTACTGGCTGGCACCCGTTATCTTTGCTTTGTTGCTTGTGGCCGCACTGGGCTTCTTTCTTGAAGGAAGTGTGCTCGCACCGGCGATTTACTCAATTTTCTAGTCCATTGAATCCAACTCCATCTCGCGTCAGGTTGAAAGTTAACCTGACGCGAGATGGGTTTTTTGTAGAAAACAGAATTCCACGTATCCGACGATTATTTTACGGTGTTGGAGCAGTCGATGTTGGAAGTTCAGGACGTTCAGCGTAATTTGGCGAGAATAAGAATGCGGGGCCGTTTATTTTGGACGGTCTTTGTTGGCGGTTTCTTGCTTGCCACCGTTCTCGTTCCCATTAACTATGCGGCGGCGAAGGTGGTAGGGTTTCTGTGGGTCATCTTGAGCATCGCTACGTGGATGTCTCCTATGATGAATCATTGCCCTAACTGTCACAAACCATTTTTTGAAGGATGGGTCCCTTCCGCGTTGACCGTGATCAACTGTGCAAACTGTGGAATCAAACTTGACGAATGAATGAAGGGGAGGGCAAACGTAGTTCTGTTGCCGCTGCGAATGCGTATCCTGAGATGAATGGGGTTGCCAAAGCATCATAGACTAGCTGGCGCCGCGGCTGTGCCGAGGTTTTCACTTAATAGAGGACGCTTTTCCAAGGAAAGTACTTCCAAACGCTTTTCCCATTTTATTCGTTTCAACATTCTCTTCAAAGGCTAGTTCCGCTCATTAGTAAAGTAACATTTGCACATTAAGTGGTCTGAGAGATTTAGCGATGTCTGAGACTTCGCCAAAAAACCTTCTATTTCGCTTGCTCGGTGTGCTTACGTTCATCGCGATTATGTTGTTCTGTGGAGAAATATTTGTGCGCCTTTTTTTTCCCTATTACACGCCCGATACGGTGAAAAAGCACTCATTGCCCTATGTCCCGGCCGCCTATGCCAGTTCGATGTTGGCGCCCGTGAACGACCGGATCGAAATCACTCTTGTAAAAGCCGTGGGTGCCAAAACCTATTTCATCAATGAACATGGATCACGCGGGGCATCATTTAAACTCCCGAAGCCTCCTGGAGTACGGCGAATTGTTGTCCTTGGTGGGTCAACGGTTTTTGACCTAAACGCAGATGAAGGATTTGATTGGCCACACTTAGTGGAAAAGTTTCTGAAGGAAAAGGGCCATCATCAGGTTGAAGTAATCAACGCCGGCATTCCTGGACACACCAGCAGCGATTCGCTGGGACGACTGTATACGGAGATATGGCAGTGGGAGCCTGACTACCTCATGATTTATGAGGCCTGGAATGATATCAAGTATTTCAATTCCCTCTCCTATGATGCCCCATTGATTCGGTTGGTTAAACCCAGTAACTCCGATGCTGATCCATTCAAAACCTATCAGGGAACCATGGATTATCTGCTATCTTATTCTCAGTTATACGTAAAAATAAGGAGCAGATACTTTGCATGGAAGCATCCGGTTGGTTCGGAGGGCAGATTCAAGGAGGAGAGGAGGGATAATGTTGGAGATTTAGGCTTGGCACAATTCAGATTGAATCTGGAGACGTTCGTTGATGTTAGTAGGAACATTCATGCCATTCCTATCTTGATCACTCAGGCTACACTTGCAAGCCCTACGAATACCGCGGAAGATCGAAAGAGGATCGGCTACGGATATGTGGGGTTGAGTCATGAAGGTATTGTGCGAGCTTATGAAAAATGCCGCCAGGTCATTTTGCAGACTGCTCGGGAAAAAAATGCAAATGTTCTTGATCTCATGCCCGAGCTTCAAGGGAAAAGCGAATTATTTCATGACCATGATCATACAACCTCTCATGGGAGTGAAGAAGTGGCGAGAAGGGTTGCGCATTTTCTGGACCCTCTCTTAAAGCAGCACCCCGAGCGATGATTGGTTCGAGACCTGATCACTCCAATTGCCCTAGGACCTATCTCAAAATCGATTTTTGAGGAGGTCGGTTTCGCGCAATGCAGCCGTCTGCATTGAAAGGATCGAATTTGGCTGAAAATATTCTTGTCGGCCTCTGCATGTCTTGAGCCTGCGCTCGTTCGGAACGTCGATTGTTCATTTTGAAATGGGTTCTAGTGCTGTACCCACAGAAGACCACGATCGTGTACTGAAGGATGCCAACTGACGGGGTTGCTATCCCGAACAGTGGTTCGACTTCTTGTGCTATGCCTTTCATCCACGGCTGTCGAAGGATTGCATGGAAAGTTGTTCCCCAGTTTCGCGCCGGCAGTGAGCGAGACAGCGGCCAAAGCGATGCGGCAGCGTCCCGTCGCTGGCGGCTGCATCATTGGAACGATCTCGGGTTGGACGATCTCACCCGGTAGACCATGCCCATGGTGATGAAACGAGTCCGTTAATACGGGCAATTTCACGCTTCGGTACCGGATGAAGCGAGAGGTTCACTCGCGCCACCCAACTTTTTAAAAAATAGAGAAGAGCATTTCCGAGGACTCATTCATCAGCCCGCGTTTTACATATTTCCTGCTACAACTATGCTTTTAAAAGATATCAGTCAAACCTTGGTGCCGCACGGACTGAGTAAACTAAAAAATATAGAGCGTCTTCAAAGAGAAAGAGGATTGACAATTCTCCCTGCCTAGGATACTGCTCCGGTCAGAAATGTAGGATAGAAGATCTTCAAGCAGACTCGATGAAACATTCTGTCTCTAGCAGAGCTCAGTATCCACAAGGTGGTAGTTTCCATGAAGCTGCCAGGCTCAAGAGGCAAGTCCGATAAGTCAGTAGAAATCGTGGAGATTGCGAGGAAATCTGTCTGTCAAGAGTGCTTCGGTGCAACCTGTCAAAGATAATCAAGCCTGTGCTGGCGACGGATTCGCTACGCATGTCATTAAGAAAAGAAAGAAACTGAAGAGAGTAGGATTTCACTGGCCCGTGAGGAAGGAGAGTTGTCAATGAAAACGTTGGTCCTAGCCAATCAGAAGGGCGGCGTGGGGAAAACGGCGATTGCCTGCCAACTTGGGTACTTTCTCGTCGAGTATCTCAAGAAACGGGTGTTGATCATTGACTTAGACCATCAGGGGAATACGTCGAAAAACATCATCATGTCGAATCTGGCTACCACCTCGGCGATCACAGCGAATCAACTGTTGACCGAACATGTCACCACCATTGAAGAAGGGAACTTTGTGATGATCCCGTCGCATGGTGATCTCTTGAGACTCGAAAGACGGGAAGAAGATCACAACCAATTCGCGACGAATCTCAAACTCTTCCTGAACGAGATGGATGACCGATTTGATGTGGCTATTATTGACACGAATCCGAACCCTGATATTCGTGTGCTGGCCTCGCTCGTGGTGGGTGATTTTGTGTTGTCTCCCATTCAATTGAATCAAGAGGCCGTCGACGGCATTGCCGCGCTGCGGGCGCAAGTCTTAAAGATACAAAGCACGCTGAATAAAGATCTCCGATTCATCGGTCTCCTTCCGAATCTTGTTGAGCCCACTCCCTTCCAACGTGCCAATTTCGAACAGCTCTGTACGGCTTTTGCCTCGCTGTTCATTCGACTGGATGATGGACGTATGGCCGCCATTCCCTCGCGCACGGCCGTGGCTGAAGCCCAGGCGATGGGGGCGCCGATCTGGACCTTGCAAAAAACAAGTTCACGCGATGCGTGGATGCATCTCAAACCGATCTTTCAGAAAGTTGCTCATACGATGGGGGTTACAGAATGAAAAAACCAATGCCAGCGACACTGGATCTCACGGCTCTTGATCGTACCGCTCCTGCTCCCATGCCCGATCCGATCGCCAAAGAACGGACCGTGGCGGCTGAAGTCTTAGGGCGTCCACTTCAAATTCCAGTCAAGGACATTGATGAAGATCCAGCTCAGCCACGCCAAGAATTCGATGCGGAGAGTATGGAGGAGTTGGAGCAGAGTATCAGATTGCACGGGGTCAAAACGCCTGTATCGATCCGTCCTCACCCCACCGAGCAGAAACGATGGATCTTGAATTTTGGCGCACGCCGGCTCAGAGCCTCCAAATCTGTCGGAAAGCCCACGATTCCCGCGTTCGTCGATCGGTCGCATACCGATTACCAGCAAGTCATCGAGAATTTACAGCGGGAAGATCTGAAACCGCGTGAGTTGGCGATGTTCATCAAGAGGAAGATGGACGAAGGAGAGAAGCAGGCCCAAATTGCCGAGCTCCTTGGGGTGAATCGGTCCATGGTCACGAATCATTTAGCACTCATTGATCCACCGGCTTGCATTGATGAGATTTATACGTCAGGAAAGTGTCTCTCAGCTAAAACGCTCTACGACTTGCGGAATCTGCATAAGGAGTTTCCAAAGGATGTCGAGCGGTGGTGTTCCACCGCTCAGGAGATTACGCGTGCGACGGTGTCGGCGTTATCCGTCAAACTCAGAGGGCCGCGAAAACAACAAATCGTCTCGTCGAAAGGTGAGCAGAGGAGTGAGGAGCGGATGCTCAGTTCAGGGACAACGATTCCTTCATTGATTGTCATCTTTCAGGAACGGTCAGGAACGGTGGACCTGCATCACGCACCGCAGCAACCGAACCACCTGATCGTACATTTTGCGGATGGAAAGCAAGAGGAAGTGCCTGCGCGACAATGTCAAATTGACCAAATCATTTTCCAGTAATACTCATTCTTGATTGCATCATGAGAAGTTCACTTGCACCACAGACACTCGTCCCCCTCTCCCATCCTAGATGGACAGGGGGACGACCGGAACCATTTATTGCACCATAGTCGTTTTGCCGACCTTAGTTTCGCAGATTGATTCCAATCGTTTCCTGCCATGCCAGCTTCATTCAGTATTCCGCCGTTGCTCTGTTGCTCTATCAAGATCCGCTTCGCGTTGATGGACCATCACGGGGGTTCTTTGTGACGTCCTGCTTGCGCTGCGTAAAATCTCTCGATCTTCTTTCTTGTTATCTGACATTGCCCGTGCGTAACCTGTTCCTGGGTTGATCAATAAGAGCCAACCATAGGACTGCGAAGATCCGGTGCGTCGTGTCTGGGTTTTCCCGTTGTCTGACTGTCGTCCCCCGGTCCATTCACACATCCCCGTTCTGCTCCCGCCAATAGACGCCGTCGAGCCAGGTACAGATTCGTCAGCCGCACGTGACAAAAAGTAGAAACACCTGTTCGACTTTCAGTGTGGACCTTTCGGTCGGATGGCTGCAATTGCGGGCGCGCTCCGCTTCGCTCAAGGGGGCGATGGTGATGGGCTTTGGCCTGGATGAAGTTCCGGGCATCGGGGAGCAAATCTGGAAACACCGGGCTGTCTGCACATTCGACGCCATGTCGACCACGGAATGGATCAGTTTCGTCAGGCTGTCTATCTCAATGGACCTTCATGCCAGAGTATAACTGGTTCCCGTTCCTGTTCCTGCTTGAGATTAGCTTGAGCTCAGAGAGGAGGTGAAATCTTGTTGGACATGTCCAACAATTACTTGGGGTCCCCATGGACTTGGCCATGGCTGTTATGAACCTAACGGTCTAAGCAGCTTCGGCTACCCCTGTCTTCAATCGGATTGATGCAAAATGGACAATCTCGAAGGATCCTTGCACGGAGTAAAGGGGTATATGTCGCATGTGATGCAGTTCAGTGCCATCCGTCTCGACCCTGAGCTGTGAATGAATGAGTACCCACTCGATAGTTAGACATCCTGTGCTGCCTCGCCGAATCGAGTCCGGCACCGACCGTTGTCTTATGCGTGAAGTGCCGGAGGTGTGAGTGGATTCTTATGGAGATCCCTCACAGCTTTGATCTTATTTTGGTAGCAAGTGCGTGCGGCCCAGCTAAAAGCCGACACCGATGAGGAGGACTGGATGCAACGGAGTCAGGCGCGTAGGTAGGGTGGCAGGATGGAGGCGGGAAGCGGGGCTGACTGATACGCAACCACACTGGCCTCGTGAGCAGGGGATGGCATGCCCTGTCTCTTAACCGGAGCATTCGGGATAGGCGACCAGTTGATTTTTTTGCGACTCTGAAAAATGGCCGTCCTCGTAGCAGTAGATGTGTTACATCCACATCATAATACGATTTCAGAGATTGTGTGAGATTGTCTATTTCGGTCACCACATGAGATGGCCACTCTTTTCCTGGTTGCTGACAGTATGACCTCGTCTGGTCGGACTTCTTTTGCCACTTGAGGACCAGGTTTATGGGGATCTCGTGCTGCTCGAAGAACGGCAAGACACGATCATTGAGGAGGAGCTCCGCGGCCGTGACCGGGTCTTACGGTCATCCAGCTTCGCGAAGCCCACTTTGCTGTCGGTGTCGATGAAGGTCTGTTGGTAGATCCGGCCGACGGCCGGTCAAGGTACCGACAGAGAACGTGTTCTGGGCGCCACCGTAGCCAGGATAGGCGCTCTCGAATTCTCCAGGGGCTTCTTTCTCAGCGGTGACCTTCTCCCAGGCGACGACTTGGGCTTCTGTCAGGATGAGACCTTCTTGGACCACCGTTGCTTCCAACGCCTTCAGCCGTTTCCGCATCGTCTCCAGATCATGCCGCAGCCAGATGCACCGAACCCCTACCGGGGAGATGGTCAAGGCCTGTTTCCGCAATTCATTCGCCACGCGAGTTTGCCCTCAGGCCGGTTGATCGAGCGCCATCTGGACGATGGCGTGTTCCTCTCGGGAGCCACGCGATTCTTGAGGAGCGGTGTCTGTCGGGAAATCTCTTGGAGGACGGCCTCGCCGCCAGTCTCCTACCGCTCCTTAAAGCGATAGAAGCTATCGCGGCTATAGCCCATCAGCCGACAGGCTTGGGAAACATTGTTGAGCTGCTTGGCTCACTCACGGACACTCACCTGAGTCTTGATGCTTTTCTGGTCCGTCGTCATGGTCCTCTCCTTCCGTGACGGTGCGGACTCTGCCTGACTGTCAGATGAAGTTCTAGCTTCTACATGTTAGGCAACCAACGCAACGCACCTGAGTCGCTAAATCATCAGCCGGGTACCACTCCACACTTCCGAAGGCGAACATTTACAGTCACTATCCTATAAGAGAATCTGCTCTTTCAGAAGTGAGGTCAGTTGCCACTCCTTATACTAGACTCATCGAAGGTCTCATAATCGTTCCACCAATCGACATTTCGGTCGTTACGCCGATCTTCGTTCCATAGCTGCCCAAACCTACTTTTCAGATCTTGCTTTGTCAGTACCTTGGTTCCGAATCTCGCAAGGGTAGAGGGCGGACTAGTTCTGTAGCTAAACGATCAAGGCGGCTGCTATCTGGATCAATTGGGGTTGCATCATCAGCAAAGATCCCATCCAAGACCTCTCGATCTCTTGTCGTCCGTCCTGTCAAATCGTTCCTGGGCGACCTGGCCATGGGCAAGAAGGTATCCTTCCAAAAATGATCTCCAAAGTAGGCATCTGCAGACGAAATGCTTCCGAATAGCTTTACCATGCCACTCCGGTTGAGCTAGACCATGACATCATGATGAGGCGAAAGCTTGTTGGACATGTCCAACAAATTACCTGGGCCTCACGGGTCATGGTCATAGCTGTTACGAGTCGAACAGGCTATACGATATTGGTTGCTCAGCCTCAGATCTGGTGGACTTCGATGACCACCTCGAAAGCTCCTTGTGCAAAGATGAAGCATAAAGTGTTCGCTGCAGGTAATCAGTAACGGTCTTCCGTCTATGCCAAGGCATCGTGCGATAAGATGTTAGTTATATAAGGAGTCAACCTCCATCCTCCAACAGCGTAGTTGTGACTGATGATGCGGGCCGGATGCTGTGTCAGATGCCACCTGCATAATGACCGCTCGCCGATCTCACGACCCGTAATCTCTCCCAGGCCGTTGTGAATGGGATAGCCTAGAGTCTACTTATAAATGGTATTGATCGACGCGCGAGCAGGTGCCGTTCGAGTTGTCTTGGTGGCAGCCGTTTGTCGTCGTCGGATCTCGTCCTGGATGAAGGGGACTACCAAAACCGCTTCGAGGAGATCGTTTAGACCAGACTGATGCGTGAGCCAAAGTACCCCGCTCTGAAGAATTTCCGGAAGTGTCTGCGACGTGCAGTAGTGGTACAACACATCTGGCAGTTGCAAATGCGACCTCTTCCAAATCGAGAAGCAGTGGTAAGCTACTTTTCAAATGAAATGTTGTCAATGAGGTGGACCGAAAAACGAACGCCTTTTGAATTCATGGCCTCGAACAAGAGAAAATGTACCAAGAATCTTTTCAGACGAGGACAGTCTCGTCTATTCGAGAACCTGAATTGTCCCTGTAAGCTCCCCCGTCAACGAGACACTGGCAATGGAGAACTTCCAGCGTT
>JACZCY010211949.1_pt1 | contig 12479 bp, 17 predicted proteins | sample 8641821 | NCBI WGS metagenome assembly JACZCY01 (sample SAMN15324609, study PRJNA640507) | soil metagenome | isolation source: intercropping sugarcane | place: China: Luxin town, Laibin City, Guangxi Province | collected 2019-07-25 | depth 10cm m | reverse complement strand
AACGCTGGAAGTTCTCCATTGCCAGTGTCTCGTTGACGGGGGAGCTTACACCTGATCGTCGGGAAGCACGCTATCTGTGACCTCACGGATTTCTGACAGGAGGTTGCGCATTATGTGGATCGGCGTTACCGACTTAACCTCTTTCCCAAAACTTCGATGGGCTGCGATTGCTTCTCTCACGCTATATTGAGAATGAACTGGAAATGGTAGGATTCAAGGTGAGCGATACTTATACGATTCCGACACGCCCCCTCATCGAGCGAACGATGCTCATTCGTCATAAGGAACGGGAGTTCGGAAGAGGATGCGTCCGAGAATGGACCACTCATCGCCGGTATCTGTGCACTCAGTTTGCGGAACTCTTGAAGCCAATCGACGGCATGCTGACAGACTCAGCGTTTCTTCTGACCGATCGCCCATTGTTCATGGATTACAATCTGTACGGCGTGCTCGGCAACTACCTGTTCAACGGAAAGACACGATTGCCCAGTCTGAAGCACCTCCGACGCTGGTATCAGGTGATTCTTAGACAAGCTGGTAGTCTTCCGTATTCATCATGTTGCGTATGCCGTCGGCTGCATCAATTCCCGTGACCGAGATCCTTGGTCCTTTCCGCTCCGTGATCTCGCCTGCTCTTGCAAAAATCGAATGGTCACGCGTACGTTTTCAATCACGGACCACTCTGATCATCCTGTTTTTGCTATACTCCTCTCCACCATGCCATCGGATATTCCCGCTTCGCAGCCGACTGGAAAAGATCGCCGCGAATTTTATCGTATCACTGTCACCCTGCCCATCTGTCTCCAGCTTGAGAGCGACACGGCTGAGAGAACGCTCATCCAGCGATCCGTCAACATCAGCGGCGGTGGCATCGGCGTCACACTCAACCAGGTCTTCGGGGTCAATGAGATTCTCTCCTGCACCATACTCCTTCCCGGTCAGGTGCTCTTTAAGTCCTACCTCGAAGTGTTGCGTATTGATCCCATCATCTATCCACCTAACACGTATCGCCTCCATGGCCGCTTCGTCAGGATGGCCAATCAGGATCGAGAACTGCTGATAAGACATATCTTAAAATTCCAGCGCGAACACCTCAATAAGCACTACTCCGCCTGAATGGGATCGCCCTTCCGCTTCGTCCCCGCGAAAGGGGGATTCATTCTAAAGCGTGAGGCCGACTACACTGAGCCACCGTGAAACTCACACGCCCCTATTTTCGACATCACTATCGAGTTCCTCTCGCTGTGCAATACCCCGTGATGTTTTTCGATGCAGAAACGATCGCGGAAGGGAAGGTGATGAACCTCACGGTGTTCGGCTGTGCAATCGAGTGCGTCGGTGCCGTCCCGCAGCAGACCACCCTCCGCGTACGGCTGATCCTACCGGATCAGGCACAGTCACTCCCGGTCGAAGAGGCGGAGGTCCGATGGGTCCAAGGAAATCGAATGGGGCTTCAGTTTCACAAGATGGAGCGGGCGGCAGATTTTCGGCTTCACGGCTTTGTGTGGGATAGGATGATCGAACGGCTCCGAACGATCACTCAGGAAGGGTTTTCTATCTCTTGATCCCGAAGTATCCTGCCTTTTCCGACCGTCGCCAAACACAACAGCCCGATGCCAATCCACACGAGCTCACGGAACCGTCGCAGCAGCGCGAAGGTAATCCCCGTCACGTCACTGTAGCCGAAAGCTTGGAGCAACAAGAGATTACCGGCATCTTGGGCACCCAGACTGCCGGGGATGAAGAAAGATCCACCCTTGATAAACACAGCGAGTGCCCCTATAGAGAGGGCGGATAACATACTCACCGAACCGCCGAGCAAATAGATTATCCCGAAGACTTCCATCGATTCGGCCATCCAGCCCAAAAAGTACACCCCCATCGACGCATAAAAAGCCTTTTGATGGTGGCTGTAGAAATTCCGAATCGTCTGGTCGATCGAACGCAGGTGCTCTTCCTGCACTTCCAGAGACCGGATTCGCAAGCCCAATTTCTTGACCAACGACAGAATCGATGCAAAGAGCCCACGCTGCTGGATGAAGACAAACCCCGCTATTGAACACACCAGCAGTCCGACACTCAATAGTGCTGCCATGATCGTCTGCCCTGCTGAGCTGCCGGCACCCAGCATCCAAAAGGCAAGGGCGATTCCCATGAGGATATAGAACACTTCGGCGATTGTCATGGTCGTCTTCGCAATCACAACTGAAGCGGCCCCTTCCGCCATAGGAACGTCATACCTTTTGAGCAGATAGACCTTCAGCGGCTCGCCCCCCAGGTAGGCCGTCGGAGTGGTCATATTCACCACTTCGCCAGCGCTCCGAATCGTCAACAGTCGCCAAAACGGAACTCCTTGTGCCGCTCGGCCCAACACTACTTTCCACCCATAGGCTTCAACGGAATACATGATGACAGATGGGATGAGGATGGCGAGCAAGGCTGTCGGACCGAGTCGTGTAGCGGCCTCGTAGATATTGGCAGGACCGATATGCCACACAAGAAGGCTCAGAACGATGAGACCCAGGGCTAGTAGGATATAGCGCAACACGTTAGTCGGATGGCGAACACGGCATTTTATGGCAGAGGAGACGAGACGGCAGATGGACGAATGACCCAGACCATGGCGCCTGCAAACAGCAAGGAGCCGGCCGCCGCAAAGAGAAGAAACCAATAGAGTTGATCGAACATCGCAAAGCCCAGTAAAGCCGCGGAGAAATCGCGGCTGGCGACATTTTTCAACATGACGTCCGACCAGGCTGCATGAGCAGGGGTCCTCCAGCCACTCGAGGTTTTAATCTTTTGGGCCTTTTCGACAAGTAAAAATGAGAGGCCGTTGCCAAACACCGCGGCGACACCGAGCCCGAGAGGAACCCAGTCATTCGCTTGTCCGATTTGGGTCATATAGAGTCCCACGGCGATACCTGCAAAAATCGCCATATGCACGATGTTGTCCAAGACAATATCGAGCCAGGCACCAAAGGGCGACTCGGTAAAGGTCAACCGCGCGACTTCGCCGTCGCAGCAATCAATCACGGCCGCCAATTGAAACAAGAGAGCTGCCATGATACCGGCGCTGTACGTACCCATCCCAAACCCCGCGGCAGCAACTAGACCGATTAATCCGGCGAGGATCGTAATGGAATTAGGCGACAGCCCCATGACGAGAAATAGGCGTGTGAACCAGCGAGAGACCTTGCGATTGAAATAACGATCGACGAACCCTTCAAATTCCCCTTTGAGCGAATTGAACAACTTCTTTTCGGCTGCATGGACGTCAGACATAGTTCGGACGGGTTGATACCAAGTACCTCGCTTCTCTTCAGCCGAAACGACACGCACTCGACCATCCGACGCGGCCCGCTCAAGCCACTGCCGGATCGGAGGGCTCCCCTTCTCACTCGCCGATTGATTGGCGGTGCTCATCAGACTTGCCGGCACAACCACCAGCTCGGCGACACGCAAGGCGGGATCATCGAAACGAGGAGGGGCGAAGATCGTCGGGCGACCGGACGGGACTCTCGATCGCATGCTCTGCACCATGAGTTGATCGATCTGCCTTTGTGGGGCTTGAGAGACTACGATGGCTTGATCATTCAGTACATCACGCCGCAACCGTTCGATCAACCCGCGAGAAAATACGCTACTGACGCTTGCAATCAATGCAAAACCATGCACTTCAGCCGCCAAAGCTTCCCATGTCCGAGGATCGTCGAGAGGAAACTCACGGATCGGCATCCATCGGACAGGAATGGTGACGCGCGGCCCTTTGGCTAGCGCCTGTTTCAGTTGCTCCTCTTCAGAACCGGAAAGGACGATTAACTGACGAATCCCCGCCCGTTGCAAGGTGAGCACGGTCCGTTGAAAGAGCCCGATTCCCACGACGCCCGTCAAAGGCCCCACATCGTCGACCTGTGACCCGATCGGACCGCCGAAGACTCCGACTGAAGGCAGCAGAATCGCCGTCGCCAATCCTTGGATTTCGGCTCTTCTTTGAAGAGTGCTCTTACTCATGGTTCCGTGCACAACTATGGCTGCTCGCCGATGATTCCTTGCGCAGGGGCTTCCCCATCGGACATCCTACCATGGTGAAGACTTTCTCATAATCTTGGTAAAACTTCCAATTCAGCCTTTCTTACGTCTTCGATGAAATCGATCTCGGTCCAGGGCAGTCCTCCGATTCGTTCATAACCGACCCGCACGTCCTGAAAATACTGCTGCAGCGCATCTTCGTATTCCATATCCCACAAGCCTCTGTCGATGTGACCACGGAGCGACGAGACGACGCGAGGCATGTCGGCATGCCGAATCCGAAGAAATCCAACCCCTTCACCGGCATAGTCGTACTGTTCCGGCATGTTCTTTGTCAGCGCGACAACCCGGTCCCCCGCTGCGACCACCATGCATTCTTCTCCTGTCTGCTTCACCGTTTCGTCCATCAACAATGCATTCTCAGAGTGTGACGACACCAGACGCCGTAAGATTTCCTGATGGAAAAGCACGTCGGCATCCATTACGATGGTATCGCTGTCGAGCGCGGTTCGTGCGACCCATAGCGAGGAAATACTACCTCTGTGAAACTGCTCGTTCACCAGAAACGTGACGTTGATGCCGCACGCATCCTGCGCGACCGCCGCGCGAATCATCTCCTGCTTATACCCGACAACGATCTCCGCCCGGCGAATCCCGACGGAAACCAATGACTCTAAGTAGCGATGCAGGAGTGACCGCCCGCCGATCTCGATGAGGCATTTCGGGCGATGTTGGGTGACCTCCCACAGACGTTTTCCCACTCCCGCTGCAAGGATGACCGCCTTCATGCCGATTTGCACACGTGCTCGAAGGCGTCGAGAAACCCGCCAAATTGCGCCTCGGACAATGCCCCCATATTGGCCACACGGAAAATCTTGTTTTCCAAGTTGCCCTGACCGGCATAAATGACATAGCCCTGCTGCTTCAGGCGGTTATGCAATGCGTCGTAGGAAACACCATCCGGCAAGTGATAGGCCGTAATGGTATTCGATTGCCGCTCCGCAGGAAGGAGTGCTTTCACACCGAGTTTGGCCATTCGTTCCCGGATCAGGGTCGCCACCTTTTTGTACCGTTGGATGCGATTGGCCACGCCTTCTTCGAGTAGTTCGTTAAGTGCTTCATCGAAGGCATAGTAGACCTGGACCGCAGGGGTGAAGGGAATCGTGCCTCGCCCCTCATTGTCGATGTAATGGGTCAGATGGAGATACCACGAGCGCTTCGGGTACGAACGCATTTTCTCGACGAACCCCTTCCGCACCAGCACGAACGAAACGCCTGGGAACCCCTGAATACACTTTCCCGCCGTCCCCGCTACCATATAAATGTGCGACCGCGCAATGTCGATCGTCTCGCCCGCCAGAGCGCTGACGGCATCGAGCACAAACACCCGATTCTGATTATCGACGATCTCAGCGATCTCATGGACAGGATTGAGGAGTCCGGTAGTGGTCTCATGGTGTACCATGCCGACGGCATGCACTTCCTGATGCTGTCGCAAGGCAAGAAGCAATCTTTCCGGATCGGGCCGAACCGTCCATTCATATTTCAACTCGCTCACTCCCAGGCGATTAAGGCCCACGATTTGAGACATCCGTTCACCGTATACGCCGTTGTTGAGGATGAGCATACGGCGGCCATGAGGAAGCGACGACATCAAAGCGGCTTCGACGGCAGCCGTCCCTGATCCGGTCATCACGACTGCGACATATTCCGATTCAGCGCCGGGGACAAAAGCCTTGAGCAGTTTCGCTTGGATGCGGTGAAGCAGGTCGGAGAATTCATCTTCTCGATGACAGATATCGGGTTTCAGCAGTGCCTGCCTCACCCGCTCGGAAACGTTCACCGGCCCAGGATTCAGGAGAACCACTCTTTTTCTCCTTATTCTCAGAAAGCGCGATGGATTTCCTTTTATTGCGTGCATTGACCGAGCACGCCCATTCCACCCGCCCTACCTCATTTCACCAAGACGCCGTCTTGCCTGAGTCCTGCGCGGTCAGCGAGCACATAGGAAGCTCGTCCCGGCCCCTATCCCTCAATCGCTTTCATGAACCGACGGGTGATGTCCGGCGGATCGTGCAAGACACGTCCGGCATCTTCCACAAATTCGTTCACCTTGATGAGCAACATGCTGGGCCCATCCTTCTTCAACATATCTTTGAACTCGTAGACGAGATCGTCGCGATCAAGTACCCGTTCCACATTCACGTAGCCCGCCGACTTCGCCACTTTCTCCAGCGGCACCACGTTGGAGATCGTGGGCTGGTTTCCGGTCGTTCCGTACACTTCGTTGTCGAATACAACGTGGATAAATTTTTTCGGTTTCAATGCACCGACCGTTGCGAGAGTGCCCATTCCCATTAATACATTCCCATCGCCATCGAAGATAATCACCTGTTTATTCGGTTTTGCGAGTGCAACACCGAGCGCGATCGCCGGGGCATTCCCCATGGATCCGATCATGTAGAAATGGGTGGACCGATCCGCGATCTTGTGTGCCTCACGCGAGGGAAACCCGTTGCAGATAATGACTGGCTGATCGGTCAGCAGCTCCAATAAGGCCGCCATGGCCTGCGCTCGGCTGATCAATGTGCCTTGCTCAGGCCTCATCTCACCACCTCGTCACATGTCACGCGCCAACCGTGAATTGCCGGCGCTGACGGCCATCCATGTCGTTCGATTGACGACCGATCATTGACGCGCGGCGTGTCCACATTCACGGATGCAATCCCTTCACAACGCCCTTGGTGATGATCAACGCGACCGGAATCTGTTGCTGCATGAACGTCTGGGCCACCCACTTGAAATCTTCGATGACCGTCTTTTCGGTCAAGGTACGATGCGGAATTTTGACGGTATCGAGCAATTGCGGCATCACCTCTCCCATCACCAAATGTTCGGGAGCATCCCTTCCTCCTTGCCCCCGCCATGAGACAATCAATATGCAAGGTTGTTTATAAATCATATTAAGAGAAATGAGCGCATTGAGCGAGGTACCGAGTCCTGAATTCTGCATTAATACGGCGGGTGTTTTCCCTGCCATATACGCGCCCGCAGCCATACCGACCGCTTCATCCTCCCGAACCGCTGGGGTGTAGAGCCGGCGGTTCATGAGTTCCGCAATGATCCCGCCCAGGATCGAATCCGGTACGCCGGTGAAAAAATTGACCCCCATATCCTGCATGGCTTGCACGAACACGTCGCTTTCAATCACTGGAGTTCCCCTTGGAATATGGATACGCGTCCGCCGAAAGCCGGCGCATTATAAGATACGCCCTGCGGGGTTCTCAAGAAAGATCCGCTGTTGAGTTGACTTCCCTCGCATGTTAGCGTTAGGGCCAATACGGCTGTCGCTCAATCCGCCTGCAGAGATGAAAGATTCCATCCAACCGCCATCCCATACATGGCCGTTTGTCCTGATGTTCACGATGGTGATCGGTACCGGCTCAGTATGGGCTGTTCCCATGACAAATGACCCAAATGGATTTCACGATATTCCTTGGGGAACTCCCTTATCTTCACGCCAGGACTTCGAACTGATACAGGCAGATCCTCATACCGCCGAGTATCTCCTCAAGACAGAGCCATTATCATTTGCAGGAACTCAGATGACTAGCGTCCTCTATGTCTCGGTGGACGACCAATTCGCGCGTGTCATCATTCGATATCAAGGGGACCACGTCCATCGACAGGTGCTTGGCTTCTTGGAAAGCCGCTTCGGTCGGCTGGAGCGGGTTCCTGGACAAATGACGCGGGGGCTCACCCAGCAATATGACTGGCGCGGGCCCGACACCGAAATCAATCTGACGTATCAGGCCGGGACAGAGCGTGGCTACATTTTCATCGATAGTCGCACGCTCGCACCACGGTTCAACGACTACATTACCGGTTCCCCATAAATAGCGCGTATAGTTCGATGACCTCATTTCCCGGAGAACAACCTCGTCTGAGGAGTTTCGTCAAGATTGAGGATGCTGGCCGCCTACAGATTTATGGACGGAATAGACAATCATCCGTGCTCGGCCGACCTAGGTCGCATCGATATGATTTACGATGTTTGAGAAGAAGTTTGGCCGAGTACGAGTAATTGTTCGTTACCACGGCAAAGAAACCCATGCTACAACCAAGCTCGATCGCGACATCATTTCTGAAAGTCAAACACTGCCGAAAAAACTGGCTGACGAGCCCTTTACGACTATCTTTGACTCCTCTGTCCCAGGCCTGATAAAAAGTTTCCATTGACAACCGCCGCACGCTTTCGCATCATGTTGCCCCATGACCAACGCTGCAAAACTCAGAGCTGCATTGAAAAGACCTGGTGCCTTGAAAATAGTCGGAGCTCACGATGCACTCAGCGCCCGTCTCATCGAACGTGCCGGTTTCGACGGCATCTGGGCGAGCGGCTTCGCCATTTCAGCCTCTCTGAAATGCATCCCCGACGCCAGTTTTATCACCTCAAGCGAGCAGCTCGACGTCGAACGGAATATCGTTGAGGCCGTGAGCATTCCTGTGATCGCTGATTGCGACACCGGATATGGCAATGCGCTGAATGTCATGCGAACCGTCACCGACCGCGAACGGGCCGGCGTAGCGGCTATTTGCATTGAAGACAACGTCTATCCAAAGCGCTGCAGTTTCTACGCTGGAGTTCGACGGGAGTTGATTCCCATTGAAGAGCACTGCGGCAAGATTCGAGCGGCGAAAGCGGCTCAGGTTTTCCCAGAATTCATGGTCATCGCCAGGACCGAGGCTCTCATCGCCGGTTGGGGACAAGATGAAGCGCTGAAACGGGCTGAAGCCTATGCAAACGCGGGCGCCGACGCAATCCTGGTCCATTCGAAATCGAAAAAATTTGACGAGCTGAAGGCCGTGTACAAATTGTGGTCCGGGCGCGTCCCGCTGGTCGTGGTTCCAACGATTTTCGACCAGACCACCGCGGCGGAAATGGAAGAAGCCGGGGCGAAGATCATCATCTATGCCAACCAACCGGTACGGGCGGCGATTCGTGCGATAACGGACACGCTGGATCTCATCAAGACGGACACACGCCCCGGAGCGGCAAACGACCGAATTGTCACGCTACCCGAAGTGTATGACATTGTCGGTGTCCCGCAAATGGAGCAAGACGAGAAACAGTTCCTGCCGATGGGTAGCGAACGAATCACCGCGATTATCGCTGCCGCCGGATTCGAAAAACAGCTCCTGCCATTGATCGAGGATAAACCGAAGTGTCTGCTCGACATTAAAGGAAAAACAATCCTTGACCGCCAGATCAGCGCTCTCAACGAATGCGACATCAAAGAAATTGCTTTGGTTCGTGGGTATAAAAAGGAAGCGATCTCGCTCCCTAATATCCGCTACTACGACAACGATCGTTACGAGGAAACCGGTGAGCTCGCGTCGCTCTTCTGTGCCGAAAATGAGTTAAGAGGGCGGACTATCGTTTTGTACGGCGATATCATCTTTGATACCGCCGTTCTTGAAAAGTTGCTCAAAAGTCCAGCCGACATTGCTCTGGTTGTGGACCTGGCTTGGTTAGATCAGGAACAACGGAATGCACAGCCGACTCATCTCAATCCGGATCTTGTCTCACTGGCTGCCCCTCCCGGCAAGAGCTATTTGTCCCGATTTGTGATGCCGGAAGGTGAGCACCAGGTGGTTAAGATCGGCCAGCAACTTCCGCGTGAACTGGCGCATGGCGAATTCATCGGCATGGCCATGTTTTCAGAGAAGGGAACCCAGGCCCTTTGCGAGTGCTACCACCTGGCTCAGAAACAGCTTCAATCCTCCCCATTCCACGAGTCGGCAAGCCTGACCAAGGCATCTTTCACCGATATACTGCAAGAACTGATTGACCAAGGCTATCGCATCCAAGCCGTACCGATTTTTAAGGGATGGATGGAAGTCGATTCTTTCGAAGAGTACCAAAAAGCCTGGGCAAAAATTCGACAGTGATTTCCTTCATTCATTGTAGGGTAACTGGTCTCCCTCGCCACCGCGATTATTCCTAGAGGGGCGGCGCATCATGTCGCTCCTCATGATCAAGATACATTGCCGAATTGATTGGGAAAATATTCCAAACGAAGCTATGATGGCGAAACTGACGATGAGTGGTCGAAAATCCTATGTGCCTTTAGATAACCGTTATGCCGAACGTGTAGCCGTCACGTGTCGAGTGCGCTATGTCGGTGAAGTTTCGACGCAGCCTCACCAGGGCGAAGGACTCACAAAAAACATATCCGTTTCTGGTTGCCACGTCATCAGCGACCGCCCGGTGACACGTGGAACCTTATTGACTCTTACCATTACGCTTCCCGATGGATTACCCCAACTTTTATTGAAATCGGCGCATGTTGTGTGGGTGTCTGGCTGTCAGTTTTCTGTCCGATTCATGGATCTGAACCGAGACCATCGAAAGCGGCTGCAATCCTTCATTTGGAAGAGCATCTCTCACCACACCGTGAGTGACCAACGAACTCGATTCAGACTTATGTAGCCCAGCCCCTGTCTTTCCTATACCGCCGCGATTGTTTCATGAACAATCTTAAATGTTCGTCAGCTCATAAGACCGCGCATACCGCGTTCAGAACAGTCTCCCCTCAAGCAGCAACATAACGATTTATGGTCAATTGCTTTGTCCCTCTTCTGGATTGAGCGCTACCCCCCATCTAGTGGGAAGGCAAGGTAGAGACTCAGCGATAGCCTTCATCCATATCAAATCTCATAGGCATACAATCAGGAGGTGTACCGATGAAACAGGTGAAGCACTTGAGACGGCCAGAAATTCCTTACTCATCTCATTCGATTGAGCGCCGCAGGATGAGAAGAACTCGTGTTTCCTTCGGCATTATGTATTCAGGAATCAATGGGGATGACGTTTTCATTGGAGACGGTAACGCTGTCGACCTATCGAAAGGTGGATTGGGCATTCGTGGAAATTGTCCTGTCAATGTTGGCATGGAGTTGACCTTGTTCTTATATCTCCTGGACGACGAGGAACCCTTGTTCGTTTCGGAAGCGACGGTCGCCTGGACGGCGGGATCTCTATTTGGGGTAGAAGTCAAGGAAGTGAGCCTCCAAGATGGCGATCGGATGCTGTCGTTTCTCCATACCCAATCGGTAGGCCCAGCCTAGTCGGTTCGACGGTCCGACAATCGCGGCCTAGTTGGGAAAGTCAAAGATTAGTTACTGAGGATCATGTCGCCCTAGAGACCGCAAACCTCACACACTATTCCATCATGTTCTATTGTCTCCATCCCCTTAATCGTTCGACTCCAAGTCATCAATTCCCACCATCAAAGCCAGCGAGACTGTCTTGCTGAAGAATATGGCTTTCCTCAGGTTAAACGCTGGACCTGTGAAAGTTGATCGGGAATATTTCCAGCGGTGGTCCACATAACGGCCAATCAACCACCCGGCCTCTCGGCGATATCGCTCGATGTACGCGATTTTTAGAAGAACGGTTCGCCAGAAAACTTGACTGGAAAATGCGAGATCGCCAGCGAGCTCAGGCGAGCATGGTTCATGCCCGGGAGTAGTGCTCATTAACCCTCGACAACGTTCGGGAACAAGGATTTCAGTTGCATCGCCAGCCCTATATCCCCGGTGACTTGCAAACGTCCTGATATCGCCATCGTCATCCCGCTGACTTGACCATTAAGGATCCCGACGCAGTCTTCTCCAGTCATCGATAAGATCACATGTGGATCGGCATGGGTTCCATCCTTCACGACGCAGGTCCCATTGTGCACCAGCAGATGGTACTGGCCGCCTTGATTTCCTCGAAGGTCGAACTGGTAGACGGCATCAAGATCTTCAGCTGCATCTTTATCGAGTTTTGATGGAAGTGAGTCCAGCACTTCCTTGACAGTCGTGGCTTTCATGTCTTGACGATACCTATGGTATTAGATGGTTAAAGTATGCGGGGGCGTTCTCCTAACCTGACGCCCCCGAGGGAAGATCACTGGGAACAAAAGTTCTAGTAGCGAAGCGTGGCGGTCGCAACACTCCGACGGGCGCCGAAAAACTCCTTTGAAAACAACTCGACGGCCGAGGGATCATACCCCTTGCAGCTGAAAATGTCGAGGTAGGCGTGATTGGTTTCATTGGCAAAATGGCCGCTGATCAGTGAGGTTGAAATCAGCTGCACCATCGAGTAGCCGGCTACACGGCCTTCGCCAAAATTGACGACCTGGCATTCACCATAGCGCTTCATGCCGATGAGCTCACAGAGCTCGACCACATAGCGTTTAATAGAACTCGCATCACGGATGAGATCGGGATTGCAATCGTGGAGATCAACAGCGGTGCAGAGCCCCCATGCCTTGCCGATTCCCACCATGTCTTGGACAGGTTGGACAGCAGCCCCAGGGGCGTCGGATGGTAAGATCGTGGACTCGGAACTGGCCGAGATACTCATAGGGGGTTGATCCCTTTCTGTAAAAGGTTGTGTT
>JACZCY010208209.1_pt1 | contig 12497 bp, 12 predicted proteins | sample 8641821 | NCBI WGS metagenome assembly JACZCY01 (sample SAMN15324609, study PRJNA640507) | soil metagenome | isolation source: intercropping sugarcane | place: China: Luxin town, Laibin City, Guangxi Province | collected 2019-07-25 | depth 10cm m | reverse complement strand
GCCGTTTGGGCTCGGCGATGTGGGGCGAAGATAGGCCGTTTGAAAGGGAGTATTAAATACAGAGTTTTGGCGATTTGATGCGTCCGGCCAAACCAAAGGTTCAACCCGAAACCGTATTTTCCCTATTCAATGATGGATTTGCTAAGAAAAACATATAGACGATTAAAATCGATTCCTCTCATTGTTATTGGGACAATCACGCATGTCTCCACATCAAAGCCGGCGGTAGCTCTTACTTTCGACGATGGTCCGGACCCGGTTTTCACCCCTCGCCTTCTTGATGTTTTGCAACAACATCGTGCGAAGGCGACATTTTTCATGGTGGGTCAGGCTGCAGAGCGTCATCCCGATATTGTGAAGAAAGTGGCTGCCGCCGGACATGCGATCGGCAATCACTCCTGGGATCATCCCTCTTTCCCATTGCTCACGGGACGCGAGCGGCGAGCCCAGATCCGGGCATGCGCAAAAGCCCTTGCTCCTTACGGGCAACAAATTTTTCGTCCTCCCTATGCAGACCAGAACCTGTTGTCGCGTCTCGATGCGTTGTGGCTTGGATATCAGGTCATCACCTATAATTCGACGGCTATGGACTGGCTCGATCACGATGCAGATTGGATAAAAAGTAGAATTATGAGTCGGATTCAAAACGGCAGCATCATCCTTTTTCATGATTCGCTCTTTCGGCATGGAGAGGACCGATATGTTGACCGAGAACCGATGTTGAATGCGGTGGACATGCTTCTAAACGAATTGAACGGGCGCCTCAGCTTCATGACCGTTCCGGAGCTGCTCCGACAGGGACGTCCGCAACGGCAATACTGGCACAAGAAAACCGACATCGATTTTCTGAATGGGCTCAAAGGGCAATACGGTGAAGTGAGACGATACTCAAAAATCGGATAGCAATACTAAAAAGAGGCGAAAGAGAGACGTGCAGGATAGGTAGCCCTTTTGTTGTTTCTGTTTCGTGCCGTGACCTTGATGATTCGATAATCGCTCGAGGGTGAGCGTATGATGCCGAAATCACAGCCCTTAGCAAGCGTGCTCACGCCGGTTTACAACGCGAATTGAGACCGCAACGCTGCGCAGAAGTTAGGCGGCAGATTGTTTGGTCGATCAAGCGTAAATCTGCGGCCCGGAAATTCGCACGATATCTTTCCATTTCTCATAGCGTTTAAGTAATTCAAGCGGAAGGCGACCGAGGCTCTTTCTGGCTCGACGTGTTTTGTACACCTCTGCTATAGCCTTCTCCAAGCTCACACTTGCGATCGACAGGAACAAAGAAAGCGTGAGCCAACATCATCGAGAACTCTTAGATGAGCATTGATCATCATTGCCACCTCTCTGGAGTTCGTTCCTCTCAACATGCTAAACAGGAATCAGCTCGTGAGGAACGATGAGTGCGACCGGTTCATTGTTTATCGGGATTGTGGGGGCGCTCCTGTTTTTGATCAGCGTGTTTGCCTTCAGTCAGCGAAATTGGAAAGCTGGTCTGTTATGGCTATTGATCGGTGCGGGACTCATCGCCCTTTTAACTTACATGGACAAGCCGTCAGCGAATTTATTGCGGTGATATGAATTACTGTCTGCAGGCCAGCTACCCGCCCTGTTGGCTCTGGATCTGAGGCGCAGATCCGATTGTGTGCTGAGTTAGATGAGGCAAATATCCTTACCACGGAATTGGTTTCCGATCCCGGAGAAACAGGCCGGTCATCGACTGAGGCGCCTGTGTAGCGAGCCAGACAATCGTATCCGCACCCTGTTCGACTGAGTGGGGCGCATCACTCCCTCCCATCTCAGTCCGTACCCAGCCGGGATCCACGGCATTCACTGCTATGCGGGCGCTTTTCAACGACGCCGCTAATTTACCCGTCACGCCGTTGAGCGCCGTTTTAGAAATGCCATAGGCTGGAACTGCTGGACCCATGCCGGTCAACCGTCCGACTCCACTCGAGACGTTGATGATTCGAGCGGCGGCACTCTTGCGGAGCAAGGGGACGAAAGCCTGGGTGACGAGCAAGGGACCGATGGTGTTCGTCTCAAACATTCGTCGGATCCGATCGGCAGGAAGATTCAAGACTGAATCATCCTGGTCGTCCAAGATTCCGGCATTGTTCACGAGGACGTCAAGATGATCGACAATCTGGGCGATGGCCTTCACAGCCCGGTCGATGCTTTCGTGGTCCGCGACATCGAGAACGACGGGGATGACGGATGGAGCGGAGAGGGAGACAGCGGCTTGTTCGACCGAATCGAAGGATCGCCCGCTTAGGAACACCCGCCACTGTTTCGCGGCCAGTTGTCGGACAACCTCAAGGCCGATGCCTTTATTTGCGCCGGTCACGAGGGCAATGCCAGGCATACGCTGCCTCCACCCATTGAATAGCCTTCTTATACCAGTTCCATGCACCGTGGTAGATCGACTGTTATCCACCAATTGAGTGCCAAAGCCGGTCCCTTCACCGCTTCAGCCTTGCGTGAGGCGCTAGGCTATGACTTTCAGAGCAGTTGGATCCGCCGCTGGCGACTCGGAGAGACTATACGATTGGCCGAGCGAGTGACCGAGATCAAGGCGAAGTTCTGGATCGAGAAGGACGAGTAGGACGCTCTCTACCGAGCGGCCGATGTCATTATGAAAGAACTGGACGCGCGGCATCTCTTTTCAGACGAATTACTGCAACCCCAATGTGCGGCGAGCGAACATTGACCGACAGACCATTATTTTTCTGCCTTTCCTTCCCACCTCTCTTGATCTTCAATCAAGGTCAGCGCGCATTGCTCAATGCTTTGGCGGATTGTGGTGCTCGCCTGTTGCGGCTCCGCCCTTGGTCTCACGCGGAGTGAAGCGGGCTGCGTAAGCTTTCTGTTCCGGTAACCTGAGAAAGACGATGATTCCGGTATCCGGATTAATGGTAAATTCTCCGGTACCCTTCAGCCTGTTGTCACCGGACGGTTCCAACTCCACCTGGACGGTAGCCTTCTCATACCCATGCTGGATGGTGGCCTTGGCTTTCGCTCCATCAGTGGGAATGGCCTTGTCTGAATGATCCGTTACATACAGCACCAGTTCTCCGTCCTTGGCGACCAGCTCCAGGTGATACGGTCCCGCCGTAAGCGATTGTCCGCCGTGGAGGGCCTTAACAGGCTCGGACTGTTTCGCCGTGTGGGCTCCGACAGGAATCGCCGCGAGCAGCGTTGCGCACAGACCTAAGTTCCTCAGCAGATGTTTCATGATCGGTTCTCCCCATCAATGTTTCGGCGGGTGATGATGGTGGTGAGGGCCGGCATCATCCGCGTGGGATGGAGCTTTCTCTCCCTGTTCGCCCTTGGGTTTCAACGGCATGAAGCGGGCGGCATAGCCGTCTTGATTCGGCAGCTTCATGAAAACGACGACCACGGTACTTGGGGTCAGCGAAAAGGTGCCGGAGCCCCTGAGGATATTGCTCCCTACGGGGTGCAAGTTCACTTGCGTCCTTGTTGCCCCGTTCTCGATGTTTGCCTTGGCTAAGCCGCCGTCAACGCTGATAGCGTTATCCGCGTGATCCGTGACGTACACGGCAAGGTCTCCATCCTTGGCGACCAGTTCCATATGAAACGGACCGGTCATGCGCAATTGCCCGCCGTGCGGAGCCTCAACGGATTCAAAAAATTCGTCGGTATGGGCCTGAGCCGGGAATGAAAAGGCCAGGGTTACACCGAATACGAGAGCCGCAATCGTATTGTTCATGCTCAGGTTGCCTCCTAACTCGCCGACTCTTCAACGCTTCCGGTGATCCGGCTGCGGTGGAACGGTTTCTCTGGATTCGACTACTCAGTGTGCATGGGAGCTACTTGAGCAGGTAGTCCGAAATGAGTGCGGCGAGTTCGGCCGGCTCGACGACCCCTTCACGCGTGAGGAGTAATTTACCATGCGCGAAGAAATGAGTGGTGGGGTATGTCTCAAACGTGTGGGATTTCTTGATCTCACGGCAGCGCCCCGGCACATGCATCTTGGCCTTACCGATTTTGATCTCGGGGAATTTCGCAGCGGTCGCTTCAAGAATAGGATCGTAGGCCTTGCAAGGCTCGCAGGTGGCAAGACCGTAAGCGACGACCGCACCGGCGCTGTCGGTGAATGCCTTATAGTTGGCGTCGCTGACGTCTTCGACAATTCCGCTCATAACGACTACTGAGGACTGAGTGCTGAGCTTCTGAGCCACCCAGTCCTCAGTCCTCGTTGTTCAGTCCTGTATCGTTAGTTCAACTTTGAAAGGGCATCGAGGATCTCCTTGTCCTCCCGCGCCGTCTTGATTTCCTGCACCTTCACATAGGCGACCTTGCCGTTCTTATCGACGATCACGGTCGCGCGCTTGGAACAGTTCAGCGGTTCAAAGTAGAGACCATACGACTTGGCCGTCGTCCGATGCACGTCGGACAAGAGACGGTGCTTCAGGTCCAGTGAATCCGCCCAGGCCTTGTGGGAAAAGAAGCTGTCGCAGCTGACGCCGAACAATTCCGCGTTGGCGGACTGAAACTTGGGGAAATCGTCGGTCAGACACTTGTTTTCACCCTGGCAAACCGGGCTCCAATCCAGAGGGTAGAAGCAGAGCACGACGCTTTTCTTGCCTTTGTAGTCGCTCAACTTCACGTCCTTCTGGTCTTGATCCTTGAGATTGAAGTCCGGTGCTGTATCGCCCACCTTAATTTCCGGTGCCACGTCGCTCATCGCAAACCTCCTTCATTAAAACATCTGTATGGGTGATTGCTGTACTGAGGTCTCGAATTGGCAGGACCCCACCATGCACGATAAACTTTGTAACCTGTGGTTGAAAGAGATGTCAACGGTCCGATAGGCCTAACGGGCTGTTGAAAAAGTCCGCCAGCGGCGTTCTCGCAAGATACAGCCGCCTCACGAAAACACGGCCCGCTCACCATCTCGCGGACGTCCACAAGCGTGCCATGCCTTATCCGGCATGGCGTGGACCTCGGCGGCGTTCACAAGCTTGCGCGCTTTATTCAGCGCGGCGCGAACCTTATGAGGTCTGAAGCTCTCGAAATCCCAACATCCGACCGGCCGGTGCGGCGGTCCGATAATTCCTAATGCGAATCGTGCGACTCAGCTGAGGAAGATCGAACGCGGTTCCGACTTTGGGAGAATGTCCCACCCGCAGCAATTCGCCGGCCGACTCAATCAACACTTCCTTCGCCGCGCTGTCGGAAAGTCCTTTAGCCCTAAATACTTCAACCTCGTCCAGCCCGAACTTGCTCAGGCCCAGTGAGTAGGACCACACCAGGTCCGGTTGAGCGGTGTCGTCATGGACGATGGACACGTGGTCATCCAGAAGAAAACTCATGAGCGTACGCGGCTGCCAGTCCGAGGGATTGACGTAGGCTTGTGTGATCACGTCGTGGGCAGTGCCCTGTGTCAGAAGAGTCAGGCAACGGGCCAGGCGTGCGGCGAGTAGGACGGTATCGGGCATGTCGCGAGGAGAGGCGATGGACGGTGCGACGGCACCCATGAACTCGTGTTCCCACGATAATTGCTTCATCACCTCGGCAACATGGCTCATCGGTAACGGCATCACGACGTGGGCCGACCAAGGGCCCTGCATTGCATGCCAGGATTCGGACGAACCCTCTTCATGTCGGATGGCTAATGGAGCGCCATATTCCCGCTCATACAGAAGCTTCAGCTCCTCTGTGGCCGGGGCAGTGCCGCGATAGCCGACGAAATAGAGAGGGGGGCGCTTGGCGGAGGGCTTGGGCGACTTCTTGCGGATTCTCATCTCAAATCTCGTTCCTCGTGAAGTGGATCCCGCAAGCGAACGGCGCTTCACGCTTCACGAACGACATTTCATTTCCCCGCCTTTCTGGCTTTGCGGCGGTCTTCCGGATTCAGCAGCCGCTTCCGCAGGCGCAGGTTCTGTGGAGTGACCTCGACCAACTCATCGGCCCCGATATATTCCAAAGCGAATTCCAGCGTCATTTCGCGTGGAGGTGTGAGCACCAAGGCTTCGTCGGAACCGGAGGCCCGCATGTTGGTGAGGTGCTTCTCCTTGCATACATTCACATCCAGATCCTCATCTCGGCTGTTCTGGCCCACGACCATCCCTCGGTAGACATCGATGCCGGGCCCGATGAACATGGCACCGCGTTCCTGGGTCATGAAGATGGCATAGCCCGTGCTGACGCCGTCTTCAAAGGCGACAAGCGAGCCATGCGGCGCCACGATCAGGTCCCGCTCTTCCGCCCGCTCGTATGCCGAGAAAACATGGTGCATAATGACGGTCCCCCGTGTTTTCGCCAGGAGCACGTTCTTCAGTCCCATGATGCCTCGGGTCGGAATGTGGTACTCCAAGTGCATCTCACTGGTGCCGACGTCGGAGTGAATGAGCCGCATATGCCGCATCTCGCCGCGGCGTTTGCCGATCTCTTCGATGACCGTGCCCTGATAGTTTTCCGGTACCTGGATGGTCAACTCCTCGTAGGGCTCCATGACGGCGCCGCCTTCCCGATGGAGAATGACCTCCGGTTGCGAGACTTGAAGCTCGTACCCTTCCCGTCGCATCTGTTCGATCAACACGGCGAGATGGAGTTCGCCTCGACCTGCCACCAGGAAGCGGTCGGCGCTGTCCGTCTCATTGACACGGAGCGACACATTGGTTTCCAGTTCTTTGAACAGGCGCTCACGTAAATGGCGTGACGTCAGGAACTTGCCTTCACGTCCGGCGAAGGGACTGTTATTCACCGAGAAGGTCATCTGAACCGTCGGCTCATCGATCGAGACACGCGGGAGAGCGATCGGACGATCTGCATCGGCGATGGTATCGCCGATGCTCACCTCATCAAGCCCCGCCACTGCGACGATTTCGCCGGCTTCTGCCCGCTCTGTATCCGTTCGGTCGAGGCCGGAATAGACGGCTAAGTCCGAGACCTTGGCAGGGATTTGAGCCCCATTCTTGCCGAGCACCACGACATTCTGTCGTCGAGCGATCGATCCCGATTGGATCTTGCCGATACCCAGCTTGCCTTTATAGGAATCCTGGGCCAAAGCTAATACCAGAATCTGAAGCGGAGCCTCGGCGTGGATGGCCGGGGCAGGAATCTTCTCCAGGACGACGTCGAGCAACGGCGCGATCTCGACGCCGGGTTTATTGATGTCGAGCGTGGCGGTGCCTTTGATCGCCGAGGTGTAGACGATGGGGAAATCGAGTTGCTCGTCGGTGGCTCCCAGATGGACGAAGAGATCGAACGTTCGGTTGACCACATCATCGATCACGGCGTCCGGCCGGTCGATCTTGTTGATGACGACGATGGCTTTGTGACCGAGCGAGAGAGCCTTGCGCAACACGAAGGTCGTTTGCGGCATCGGGCCTTCCTTGGCGTCGATCAGCAGCAGCACGCCGTCCACCATGCGGAGCGTCCGCTCCACTTCACCGCCGAAATCGGCATGGCCAGGAGTATCCACGATATTGATCTTCACCCCGTTATAGATGACGCTGGCGTTCTTGGCTCGGATCGTGATTCCGCGTTCGCGCTCCTGGTCCATCGAATCCAAAATGCGTTCGCCCATCTCGTCGATCTTGCGATGGACATGGGTTTGGCGAAGCAAAGCGTCGACCAACGTCGTCTTGCCGTGGTCGACATGGGCGATGATGGCGATGTTGCGGATATCGGACCGACGGTCATGAGGGGCGCGTATTGTGGACATCGTTGTAGTCTTCCCGCGAGTGACAAAAAAAAGACGCCCCGCTACCGAGGCGTCGGCAAAAGTATACATGAGCGCCAGCCGTCTCACAAGCGATCATTCGGATGATTATAGGGCAGGACAACGGGCAGCTATTCGATGGAGTGGAGCTGGCACTCTTACCCTATTCATGAGTGATACGATCACTTCTATCTAAGTTGGGATTCAAGATCACCTCGACATTGGGAGTCGTGTCGTCCATACGCCTGTGGACAATAATTGCACGAACTCTACCGTTGTAAACAACGTACGGGCTGTCTTCACCACTCCGAAGCATCTCGTCTCTCACCCCGAACTGTGAGCACTTTTCCGGCATTCGTTCTTGGCCGTTTAACCGCGCCTTAATGTGAAGGCCGGAGTCGAATGGGTGTAAATGGTGTAGACGGCCAATTCCAGAAGCATGTACAGGCTTGACTCCGATCTCCCCGGAAGCTTGAGTTTTGGGAAGGCGCATTGTAAGGTTTTCCAGCCTCGCAGGTCTGTCTTCCGCAGGAGTGAATGTGAATGCCACGCGATGAACGGTTCGTCGAAATTCATGAACAGCCACGCCGCCGCTTGCGTCGCTGGCAAGTCGTTTTGATCGGCCTTGTGGCCATCACCATCGTCGGGGCCACGACGGGTGCGGGAGTCATCTGGCACTTTTCCCAAGATCTTCCATCGCTCGACTTGCTCCAAAACTATCAACCCAGTCTGGTTACCACCGTTTACTCAGATGATCGTCAGCCCATCGGCCAGTTCTTTATCGAGCGCCGCATTCTGACGCCGCTCCCTGAAATTCCCAAAACGCTGACGCAGGCCGTCATTGCGACGGAAGACGCGCGGTTTTTCGAACATCCGGGGTTGGACTTTATCGGGATGCTGCGGGCGGCTTGGACGAACATTCGACATGGAGGAAAGAAGGTCGAAGGCGCCAGCACGATCACACAACAATTGGCTCGTTCGCTCTTTCTCTCGTCCGAGCGGTCGTATGAACGGAAGATTCGTGAGCTCATTCTCGCGTACAAAATGGAGGTGGTCTCCGGGAAGGAGCAGATCCTTGAAACCTACTTGAACCAGATCTACTTTGGGCAGGGGGCCTACGGCGTAGCCTCGGCCGCCCAATCCTATTTTGGAAAGGACATCAGGGCTCTGACTCTGGCCGAATCTGCGTTTTTAGCCGGTCTGCCGAAGTCGCCCAGCCGGTTTTCTCCTTTCGCCGCCTATGAATTGGCGAAGAAGCGCCAAGAGCATGTTCTCGCCCGAATGGAGGAGGTGGGGTTTATTACAGCGGCGGAACGAGAAGCGGCTGCTCGTGAAAAACTGAATTTCCATCGACCTGGAAGCGAACATCTTGCGCCGTACTTCGTCGAATACGTCCGCCAACTGCTTGTGGCGAAGTACGGGGAGTCGATGGTGTATAAGGGCGGTCTCCAAATTTACACGACCTTGAATTTGGAGATGCAAAAAGCGGCGGAGTCAGCGCTTTTGAACGGGGTCCGCGAGCTCGACAAACGGGAAGGGTGGCGAGGGCCTCGGCGAACCGTCGATTTGGCGACCTTTCAGGCTTCAAGCATGGCACAGACGGATCAGCTGCTCAAACCTGGGTATCTGGGGGAAGGGGTCGTCTTAAAAGTTGCGAAAGATCATTATGTGGTTCAAGTCGGCGCGTTCACCGCGAAGTTGGCGTTTGACGACATGGCGTGGGCCAAGCGGATTCTCAAGGGATCGGATCCCGCAGTGGATTTCGTCGTGAATCCGAATCTCAAGCAACTCCTGAAGCCCGGGGATGTCATCGAAATCGGCGTGAAAAAACTCACCAAGGACGGAGTGCAACTCACACTGGAGCAGACGCCGATCGTCGAGGGAGGACTGATTGCGATCGATCCCAAAGGAGGTGCGATTCGTGCGATGGTGGGCGGCTATGATTTTTCCCGCAGTGAATACAATCGTGCAGTTCAGGCCCACCGGCAACCGGGGTCCGCGTTCAAACCCCTCATTTATGCGACCGCGATGAGCCAAGGGTTGAGCCCCGCCACCCAGATCCTCGATGCCCCGGTCGTCTATGAGCAAGAAGAGGACGATAAAATTTGGAAGCCGGAAAACTATGGACGGAAGTTTCACGGCATGGTGAGCCTCCGGGATGCGCTGGCTCAGTCACACAATCTTGCGACGGTTCGGTTGTTGGACAAGGTCGGCGTGAAAAACGTGATCGAGTTCTCGCGTACCGTCGGGGTCACGAGTCCGCTCCCTGCCGATCTGTCCCTGGGACTCGGCACATCTTCGGTCGGCTTGATGGAGTTAACCTCGGTGTATGGCGTATTTTTGAATCAGGGGAGTCGAGTGGAACCCTTTGCCGTCAAATCAGTCAAAGATAACATGGGGAAGACGCTTGAAGTGACCGAGCCCGAACCTCATGAAGTCATCTCCAAAGAAACCGCTTATTTGATTACCAATATGATGGAAGATGTCGTGCAGAGGGGAACCGGGCAGGCGGCAAAGGTTTTGGGGCGTCCAATCGCCGGGAAAACCGGCACGACGAACGACTACATCAATGCCTGGTTTATCGGTGGTACACCGAATCTGGTCACCGGTGTCTATGTCGGCTTCGACGACCGCCGCTCACTGGGAGAGAGCGAAACCGGAGCCCGTTCGGCTTTGCCGATCTGGACCGCATTCATGAAAGAGGCACTCAAACAGCTTCCCGTTGTCCCGTTTGAGATTCCCGACGGGGTAACCTTTGTGAAAGTCGATGCCGCCACCGGACTCCTGGAGTCAGAGCAAGAAGGAGAAGAGCAAAAAGGAACGGTTGAGCTCTTTGCGAAGGGGAGTGAGCCGACTCAGGCGGTGCAGCGTCGGCTGGATCCGACGGATTTCTATAAACTGGATCAGATTCCCGAGGGACAACCGGCTGGAGACGGCAACCTGTAACCACTAAAGCTAAAACTGTTGATGCCGCATAAGTCAGCGGATGGTGGAAAAGCTCGTCCAGCAAGCCGCAGCGAGGCGCACGGCGCGATGAAGAAAGAGCGCCACATTTGTGCGCGCCGGCGAGACGGCAGTGTCTTGGTCAAGGCGTACTCTTTCTCACCCACCCCGAGCTGCCAGAGCAGCTTTTTCCCGGTGGTACGTTGAGACCTTGAGCGATGCGAGAACGACGCTGGAGGGCTTTTGCAACATCCGCGTACTATGACTTCGAATCTTGATACTCCTCGTGCCATGCCATCTGAATCGTCTCCAGAATCTTCTCGTTCGACTTCTTGGGATCGTCCCTAAATTCCGGCAGCGCAACGATCCAGGCATGCATGTCTGTGAAACGTATAGTGAGCGGATCCGTCTCAGGATGTTTTTCTACCAGCCGGATGGCGATCTCTTCGGCATCTTGCCATTTCAAGTCCATTGAAACTCCTTAAGAGCATATGGAGGATGGCTTATAGCATGAGCCAATACGGATCGATGGACCGGGGGTCAATTCGATTACGTGCCATATGCCATAAGCTCTTTTTATCTGCGAGATATGCTTCAGGATACGTCCGAGACTTTCTTGCCATGGAGTCCTCGCTTAAGAGAATCGTCCAGCATCACGACGTTCAAATGCTTCGCTGCCTGTTCGAGTTCCGCCATACGCGCACGGATGGCGCGGGGATCCGCTCCTTCCTTTGCGGTGGATAGCTGCGACAATGCGGTGCGGATGGCATCGGCCTCTTCACGCGCCACCAGATGTCCTGCTTCCGCCAATGATTTATCGGTCGTCTTGATCAAGGATTCGGCGTCTAAACGAGCTTCGATCAGCTTCCGCGCACCGATGTCTTCTGCCGCAAACTTGAACGAGTCTTCGATCATTCTCTCCACTTCCATATCGGACAATCCGTAGGAGGGTTTGACCTCGATCGACTGGCTTTGGCTCGTCCGCATGTCCGTCGCCGTGACATTCAAGATTCCATTGGCATCGATCAAAAAGGTCACTTCGATGCGCGGTACGCCGGCCGGGAGTGGCGGTACTTTCAGTCGGAACCTCGCTAGACTCCGGTTGTCTTTGACGAGTTCGCGTTCACCTTGCAGGATATGAATGTCTACTCCGGTCTGACCGTCGACATAGGTCGTGAACATCTCTTTGGCGCTCGCCGGAATGGTCGTGTTCCTGCGGATCAAGCTGCTCATGACGCCGCCCATCGTTTCAATGCCGAGAGACAGGGGCGTCACATCCAGCAACAACATGTCTGTTGTCCCGCCGCTGAGAATATCGGCTTGCACAGCCGCTCCCAGTGCGACGACTTCATCCGGATTCAAGTGGCAATGCGGAGGTTTCCCGAACAGTGCTTCCACACGCTGTCGAACCAACGGCATGCGAGTGGAACCGCCCACCAAGACCACTTCATCGATGTCCCTTGGGATGAGCCCGGCGTCTTTTAACGCCATACGACAGGGAGCTAAAGTCAGTTCGACCACACTCGTCGCCAGGGATTCCAGCCGATCACGCGTCAGCTCTCTAGTAAAGCATCCTTTGCTCTCCGGTAGCTCGATTGTGATCTTGGTTTTGAGATCATCGGAAAGACGTATCTTGGCCCGTTCAGCTTCCAGCCGGACGGCCTGTAGGTGATCAGGATAGAGGCTTATGTCGATTCCTTCGCGCTCTTGAATCTCCGCAACAAAGAGATCAACTAGTAAGCGATCGACATCGTCTCCGCCCAGATGTGTATCTCCGTTGGTCGCAAGCACCTCAAAGATGCCGTCCTTCAATTTCAAGATCGATATATCGAACGTGCCGCCCCCGAAGTCATAGACGGCGATCGTG
>JACZCY010163951.1_pt1 | contig 12529 bp, 11 predicted proteins | sample 8641821 | NCBI WGS metagenome assembly JACZCY01 (sample SAMN15324609, study PRJNA640507) | soil metagenome | isolation source: intercropping sugarcane | place: China: Luxin town, Laibin City, Guangxi Province | collected 2019-07-25 | depth 10cm m | reverse complement strand
GATCCGAACTGGTATCACATTTGGCATTGCTCGCCATGCTTTGCCGAATTCAAAGAGCTGCGGGATGCCCGTTGGGAACGGGAAAGCTTGCAAGCTCAGTGGCGAAAATGGGCCGTCTGGGGAGCCGTTGCCGCAGCATGTATCGCCGCCGCGATTGTTCTGCTGTGGAACTTCCAGTCACGCCACGCACCAGCTCCGGCGCTAGTAGCAGAGGTAACGATTAATCTATTCAATGTCGAAGCCCAGCGTGGGGCGGGCCAGGAGACCAAAATTGAATTGCCGCCGCTCCCGCGTTTAATCGATAACGTGCATATTATCTTGCCCCGGTTCAGCGAGTCCGGCGTGTACAGCGTCGCCGTATTGCGCTCTAAAGAATCCGGGTCTGCCTTGGCACTTGAGAAGAGCCAAACCGTTGCGAACGGGCAGAAGCTGGAATTGAACGTCCGGTTCAATCTCGCAAACGCGCCAGCGGGTGATTACCTGCTGGGCACGCGCTTCGATGATGGTGATTTGGTCTACTACTATCCACTGAAGGTCCAATGAGAAGGCGGTCTAATCACGCACCAGTCGTTTCCGACCGTAAAGACACACCCGCAGCGGAGCTGTTGAGTTTCCTGAAGGAATTTCGTGGAATTGAAACGTGGACGGAAAAGGACTTAGCTAACACGCTGAGAATCGGCTTGCCACAAGCGAAGGACGCGCTTGCAGTTCTTCAGCTCCAAGGCTATATACAGCCGGCCGGCACGACTGGCAAGTGGCGAGTCACAGAGCAGGGTGAAATTGTATCCGGGGCTAAGCCGCCGCGATTCACTCGGCAGAGCGTCGAAAATGCACTCGCCGACGTTCGAGATCGTATTAAAACCGCAAACGAGAATCCGAATGCGGCTTACGGGATCACGAACGCAGTCGCCTTTGGGGATTTTCTTCGCGACGCAGTTCGCGTCCAGGCCGCGGACGTGGGAATCCGTCTGGTGCCGAAATCGGAGCCGGGGCCGATCGCGTCAGCACAGGAGCATGCCGCCGAACTCGATTTCTTAAAACAGCTTCGCAGGAAGACTGCGCTCCTGCATGTTATTCCTTACGAAGCCTGGATGAGCTACAGATCTCACCAGCGATTGTTGTAACGCTATCCGCAAGTAGAATTGCGCAGAGCCGCCGTCGCGAGAGGGTGTTAGCTCTTTCTGTCCGCGGGATGAGCCCACAGTCGAAATCGCAGGCCAGCACGATCGGGACAACAACGATGGCGCCGGGCGGTTACGATGGGTTGGGGCATGGTGCGGCGTCGCTGCGCGGGCGCTATCTGAGGACGGTGAGAGAAGCGGCCGGTTCCCCTTTTGCCCCTACTAGCGTCGTAGACCACGCAGCAAATGTAAAAACGGCCAAGAGGCAGGTAGGCCGAGACGTGATTAAATTCGCTCATAAAAGAACGTGGGTAAGGACGACGACAAGCACGCACAAGAAAGTCAGCCCGGCGCTGGGCAAAGTGATCCGCTTACGCTCAGGAAATGACCCACACTGAGAGCACGATTTGAAACAGGCCAACTACGCATGTTTACGATAACGCGCGTTTCCGCAATCATCTGCTTCGCGGGCCAGGCACGTATGTTCGGACAAGGTTCTCGTCCGCTGCCCCCCACTGCAGCCCGTGGGAAACGCGGTTGTACCACCTCACGAGGCGCAGCCGCAGCCACTTAACCGCAGTAGGCTTTGCGTAGTAGTCGCAAACGAGATTCCAGTGCCGTACAGAAGCCTCCGATCGAGGCCCTTCCGCCAGGAGTGGCCGAGCCGCTAGGAAGTCCTCCACCGTCCCGTCGCGCACTGTACCGTCGTCCTCGCGGATGAGTTGCCCGTTATCGTCTTCGCGGTACAGCGTCCAGCAGGCTGGGTCTTCGGATTTTTCTTGAAAAGCTCTCGCCTCTTCGGCGCTTTGGAAGCGGCCAAAGCTGCATTTCCCTATTTCGTCCAGGAGTACATAGGACCACGGTCGTCCATCATCTTTGAGTAGTATCGGGATACTTTTTGGTTCCACAGAATTTCTGCCTTGTGTCCTTCCCCTTTGTTCGGCAGCCCGGGTCACTGTGCGCTTTAAGGTTCCCGCGGATTCCGTGATTCGCCTGTCTTCCACTCGTTTGCAGCAAGAACACTGTACGCCCAGACTATATCGTGCGTTCTTTCTTCTGCTGCTCGTTTGAGCTCCTGAGTGAAATACTCCCGCTTCTGCGGATCATATAGCGTCACCAGTTCCAAATAACGCGCGCGAATCTCATCTTCCGTCGCGAATGGTGAGACCTCTAGAATTGCGCGAGCTCTCGATTCATGCTTACTTCGACTTCCTAGCGCCGGACCCCTCATACGCCACGGAGAAAATAGGGCTCGGGTCCCTCTTCCCCTTATGGCTCCGAAGATTATCCCAACTATTGAGTAGCCTGCGGAGGCGCAAAGAATAATGATCGCCCAAATGCGCAGGGATGTCACGACGGCGTACCCGCTCGCGCTTTGGAGTTGATCGGCTTTAACGGGACACCCGGACAATCGGGGCATTCTCCGTACGCCTGAAAAAAGGCCCCCCGACACCGCGGGCAATAGCTGCCTCCTTCATCACCAACGGGCTCAGGCTCTGGGATCGAGAGCACACCTGGTGCCGCAGCTTGCAAATATGCTTCCATCTCTGTCGCCGTAGCGCTAGCAAACCATTCGCTTATCGCCTTAGCCTCGGGTTGGGAACCTCCGAAGAAGAATGCGGGATGGCGCGCGTGAAGCAAGAGTTGGCGACAGCGATCGGTTGCCTCTTCTCCTCGCATTAACGCCAAGCAAACTGCCGCGGGATGCATGTCAACCGTGATATTCCCCGCAAGAGTCTCCTGGGCAGTCATCGCCGACACTGGGTAGATCAGGTATTTCAATGAGGCCCACGGGAACCCTTGATGCTTATTTGGCTCAAGTTTGCGTTTGGCCACTGGTACTGCGACGGCTAAGCCGGCAGCCAAGATCCAGGCGACAGCACCGGCCGCAACGAGCACCAAGTCATTTGGCAGAAAGAGCAATGCTAATGGAAATATCGGAATACAAGCCACCCAGAAACAGTTCACAAGCAGCCCGACAATCCGTGTGTGTCGACGGAAGTTTGCGATTAAGTCGGTAAGTTTGGCGGGATTGTGGAGTGACTGGCGAATCGTCGTACGGATCTCTCGTTCTCGCTCGTCCTTCGAAAGGGATCTGAGCCGCTGAATGAGACCTGCAGTGAAGACCGCGCCGCGATAGTTATCAAATCGCGCCACGAACTCCCCATTTACCCGCAGCACGGCGCCGTCAGCGACGACCGTTTCAATTTCTTCATACTGGTACGCCCGGTTACATCTAATGTTCGCTGCAATGTTCGCCGAAATTCCCGTTGCCGACATGGCCACAACAAATTGCTGCGCGACCAAAACGGGGCCGCCCCATGGCAACAGCGGCCCCAGTACCCAACTCCAGCGTTCTGCTCCGGGGTATTCGGGTGCTCCAGACGCCTCCCATTCGTCACCCCGTGATCTAGGTTGAACGCGTCGTTTGAAGATCAGCGAGCCCGGCGCAGTAAGTCTCAGGCTCTCTAAAACGAATAGGCCAAGAAACAGAAGCCAAACATCGAATCCCGATATCATTCGCTAGACTGCAATTCGCTTGGTTCTGCTGATTGGCTTTGTTTTCGTCCACTCAACACCCGTCGAAGGAATGCGACTACCGCGGCCATAGCAGCGATTACAAGCTTCCAACCGGCAATCAAAAGCTTTACAAAATATTTCATGAGACCTGTCTTAACGGCCGCCGCGGCAGCTCCGCCGACAATCAACGCACCCAAACCGTACTCGGCCACCTTATCGCCTTTGACAAAGGCGGAGTATCTGTTCTCCGGTGTGTATGAAAATCCCCTTGATATAACCCGTGTGAATGTCGGCAAGGAAGCCTCGAGCAAATTTGGCTCGACAACCAGCCCGACACTCATCACTCCACGGCGTCCCAATAGACGCGTACGATAATTCGCTGACCGCCCGCCGGCATCATCGCGACCCACAATACTCCAGATCAGCTGATTCGTTTCCGTATCGTAGTGTGGCGGTGTGATCCAGCCCGTAACATGAAACGCACCCCAGCCTCGCTTCTTCCTCTCCTCATTAGCAGCTTCTGTTGCATCTTTGATCTGCTTCAGTATCATGTCCGCATCGAGCTTGTCCTTTTCGTCGTCTTTGACGTATCCGACATTTTCAAATTCGAAAACTGCGAACCAGTGGTCCATGGCAGAGGCTATAGTGCCGAGCTCGTTTCCGCTAGGAATGTTCTCCGTTGCTTCCAGGAACTTCGCTGTGTTCGCTGCATCGGCGAAGACGTAGCCTTCGGGCACTTCTATCGCAGCCTGATCGCCTAGGCTGGCCTTGAAGGGGCCGTGCTGCCACTCCACCTTCGGAGCTTCCTTAGCGGCCCCTTGTTGATTTGCGTCCTGAGCAAGGAGAGTACAGGCGAAAAGAAAAATGAGACCGGAGATCAGCCTCGGCCGAGTAAGGCGCACGTTCGAGGGGAAGTAAGGCATCAACAGACATATCGCCCGATACTCGGAACCTCGACGACTCGGAATTTTCTGGCGGAAGTTAGCCGTCTGTTCGGACTGCTTCTCGCCCAACGCGCATCTGCTCAAAAAGAATATGAGACATGCTGCATATCGACGGTACGAAGGCCGTCGTCGTAAGGAAAAATCCGGCCCAACAGGTGTTCTAAAGCGTTTGGTGTCATCGCGGGCGCTGCGGGCAGCCAATAAGAGCCTGCTTACAGGCATTACCGAGCACGTGTGCTTATACGGGACGATGATCGGCTTAGAAAAGATTCGACAAATGTCGATACGTATGAAGGGAAGTAGGAGGCGAGATCGAGTTGATGTCGATTATAGGTAGACCCATACCTCCGGCGGAGGTCATATCGCCACGGCGTCACTGGAGCCTAATCGCAGTCCTGACACACGCAAACGATGATGGGAGCGCCTTGGCGATTGGCCGCTGGGACGGGAAACCCGTGTTGGCGATGCGGTGGAACGGCGACGAGAAGAATCCAGTCGGCAACCCACAATCGAGGGGGTTACCGACCTGGTTCATCGTTCCGGACAGATACAACGACGCCATTCTTAGCACACTTCCCAAAGACAAACGAATGCTCGTCCGGAATTTCATCGTGGAACCGGATTGCCGAAAGCTGAACAACTAGTCGCTAAGTATGCTCGTACCTGACAGCTTAAGAACAAACCCATACCGCATTCTGCGACTTTCCTCAGAGGCGACGGTATCCGAGATCCACAAATCGGCCGCCAGCATTAGACGCGAAGTGCGCCTTGGCCTTGGAGAGACTACAGCGGCTGACTTGCCATTCCTAGGTCAGGTTAATCGTGCCGAAAGGGACATCCTGGCGGCGATTGGCCGGCTTGAAAATCCAGAGCAGCGCCTGAGGAACCGGCTCTTCTGGTTCCATCGGGTTTCGCCCCATGCCGGCGCGCGGGTAGGGGTTTCTGAGTTCATCGAGGCGGAAGGTGGCCGAAGTCGACATGACAATGCGCTCCGGGGTCTACTCAATGCGATCAATGCCGATTTGGACGATGCAGGTGTCCAACTCTGGATTGGCGCCCTGCGCGCTTGGCATCAAGTTGTCTCCGATGACGATTATTGGGCGCTCAGCTTGGCGATCGAACAGCGAGGTGCCTTCGAACCGGCTGCGCTGCCTTCGGAAATGGAAACTCTTCGCGATAGCGGAGTCTCGTCAGCTGCTGAGGCTCTCTTATCGACTGCGCGCGATGCCGTTCTTCGCGATGACCGGACCATTGTTCGGCAGGTATTCAGGGTTTTGGAGCAAGTTCCAGAGACGGGCCGGTGGGCAGCAGATGCGGAATGGGAGATCATTTCTCCCGTTCTTGAGCGCTTCCAGGAATTGTGCAGCGGAGTTCGCGAGGAATGTGGCTCAAAGATAATTCGCGACCAAAATGGTAGCGAGTCGTGCTGGATCGATGGACCGGGCGGCAATGGCCTTCAGCAGGTGCAACTATCGAGATCCGAGCGCAATAAGAGCTTATGTGAGGCTGCGATCAAAAGATTTCGAAACGAGATTGAGCCTGCATTAAACCGAATTCTTGAACTCGTGCCAGCCGATCATGCAGCGGCCAGCCAATCGCGCGAGGACGCGGCGCTGTGCCTAACTGGGATCGCGACTGATTACACGTGGGCGGACGATTTCATCACTTCAGAAAAGCTGAGAAACGAAGCGCTTGCGCTAGCCGGACGTACTGTAGCGGGGATTCGAATTGGAGAAGGATTGCATGGACTTCGAGAGTCCGCTCGCAAGCAGCGGGTCTTTGGGGCACTCAAACCCATCTCGTCCGCGCCGATGCTTGGCACCATAAACGGCTTCGGTTGCACTATATATGGAAATTCAAATCATGATCCCGCGAGCGGCTCCTACGAGGTTACCTACTATTTCGTAGCACTCTTTATCCCTGTTCTCCACATCGCTCGATATCGCGTCATTTGGGCGGGCGGCAATAAGTACCAATTTTTGGGAAAACTGCCGCTCCGAAAGCGAGATCGTTGGCACCTTGGGATTGCCGCGGCAGCCATTATCCTCCTGCTCATCAGTTTTGCGATTAGCTCAAAACAAGGCACCAGCTCTGCATACGCACATTCCTCAGAATCAAGCTACAGCTCAACCGAGAATTCAGCTAGCTCATCCACTTCTGATCCAGGCCAATTCTCGGCAGCGCCGGCCACGTCAAGCAGTTCCGAATTATCTGATCTTAAGGCCCGCATCGACTCGGGTCGTTCACAAATGGAGGCACTCAAAGCACAGCTACAGCCAGCGATTGATGAGCTCAATAACCTAGACGGGCGCATGGAGCCTTTAGCGGCTGAGCTGAAGACATTGAAGGAACAACATGGTGCTGGGATTGAGATCGATATCGACGGATACAACACGAAGGTGCGGGCTTATAACACACTACTCAAAAAGCGACGCGCGCTTTTTGCCGCGAATAGACGCGACCTTCGAACTTACGATGACTTGATGAAGCAAGATTCGCTGTTAGTGGACAAATATAACGCACTGCTCAAATAACATGCCACACAATCAAGTACCAGCCGAGCTGTCGATATCCGTCCGTGACGCTTGTAAGCTATCGCTTGAGTGCTGGAGAATTGGCCGGATCTCTGAATCGCTAAAGGGCAGTAGTGAACGAGGCGCGCTCGCGCATGCCGTCCGGCACATCGCCGCCACTCTCAAAGCCATGGGTATGGAAATTATCGACTTTGTGGGGCGAACCTATGATTCAGGCATGGTTCCCGAGGTCATCGATATTCGGGAAGACGATAGTCTGCTCGATTCGAGCGTGATCATTGATGAAACTGTTGCACCAACAATAACTTGGCGGGGCCGCGTAGTGGAACCAGGGCAGATTATCGTAAAGCGATCTCGACAGCTACCAGAGGGGAGTGAGGAATTAGTTCATGAGCAAAACGGTTGACTTTGGCATAGATTTAGGAACTACAAACTCTTGTATTGCGCGCTGGCTCGATGGAGGTGTCCGAGTCTTTCAGAACAATGACCAGATGAATGTCACCCCATCGGCCGTTCATATTTTGAAAACGGGCCGGGTGATTGTTGGTCGTCGCGCGTATGCGGCCCTAATGACAGACCCAGAAAACGTCGCCGTAGAGTTCAAGCGATGGATGGGACAGAAGGATCGTAAGCAATTCCCCGCCGCTCACCGTGAACTCTCCGTAGAGGAGCTATCAGCAGAAATCCTGAAATCTCTAAGGGAGGATGTACGCAGACAGACCGGCATGGATGTGACAAGTTCGGTCATCACCGTGCCGGCTGCCTTTGGGGCGTTACAATGTGAGGCCACAGCCCGAGCAGCCGCGCTTGCCGGTTTCGAAGAAGCGCCGCTGCTTCAGGAACCCATTGCGGCTGCGGTCGGCTATGGCGCTGATCGGGAAGCCGCCAATCAGCGCTGGATGATCTTCGATCTGGGTGGAGGAACCCTTGACATTGCAGTGGTTTCGACCCGAGATGGCCGACTGAGCGTTCTCGAACATAGGGGAAATAACCTGCTGGGTGGCAAGGACATTGATCGCTCAATTGTTGAGCAAGTGCTCCTCCCTGCTCTCGACGCAACCTTCGAATTGCGAGCGTCAGGCCCTCATGCAGCTCGGAGCAATCTCCTCTCTCGCCTCAGGAGCAAAGCAGAGGAAGCGAAGATTGACCTCTCAACAGATACTCAGGTGATCGTTTCCCTGTTTGATTTGGGCGAGGATGATGCCGGTAAACCCATCGAGCTTGATGTGCCTCTTACGCGCGCACAGCTCGAGGCTTTGATGGAACCTCTGCTCGAAAAGTGCTGCAATCTCGCAGATGAAGCGCTAGCGGGCGCTCGTTTTTCAGGGCAAGACTTAGATCGCATTCTCCTGGTCGGAGGCCCTACTCAATCTCCTCTCCTGCGCGCACGGTTGGAGGAGCGACTCGGTGCCGCGGTAGATTTCTCCCTGGACCCCATGACGGTTGTCGCCCGTGGTGCCGCAATCTACGCCTCCAGTCTGGAGAGGACAAACGTCATCGCACCCCCGCGCAATGAAGGATGCGTGCATCTGAAGTTAGCATACGAGCCGGTTAGCGCTGAACTGCAATGCGCTGTGGCTGGGCGCGTAATGGATACTATCCAGGGCGTCGAAATCAAAATAGAGGCCGAAGGCGGAATTTGGACGAGCGGCTGGATCAGGCCAAAGAACGGGTTCTTCGAGGTTTCCGTGCCTCTTAAAGAGCGCGACATGACAACATTCTGGGTCTACGCCCGCGAAGCTCAGGGACAATTGCTCGAGATAGATACGGCGGAGTTCACAGTGAGACATGGACTGGCCCTCTCCGCACCGCCTCTTCCGCACGCTCTCTCCATCGAAATTTTAGGAGGAAGCAACGATGCCCGACTCGATCCTATATTCTCCAAAGGCACTCCCTTGCCGACCCAAAAGACCATCAAGTATCGCGCAACGCATGCTCTTATCCCAGATAACCCGGCTTCTGATATCGCTATCAAGCTCTGGGAAGGTGAATACCTTGACGACCCCGAGGCAAATGAATGGGTTGGTCATGTTTTGATCTCTCATAAGAATGTGCAACGACGCGTACCTGAGGGATCAGAGATCGAGCTGATGATTCAAATTGACGAGTCGAGACGCATTACAGTTGAAGCCTTCGTCCCGCATTTAAACAAGCACTTCACCGAACATTTATATGCGCCTCAGCGTGAGGAACAGGACTTCTCAAATCTTTCAGAAAGTGTGGCATCCGATGCCCAAACCTATCGCGAGCGACTCGAAACTCTTGAGCGCTCAATTTCCGAGTCGTCCGACGTTCAGGTAAACCCGGAAGAAGTGAATGCCCTGAAGCGCGATCTGGAAGAGCTTGAGGCGAAAGCTCCAACTCGCAACGGCGTAAATAATACAACCAATCCAGACGATGCGAGGCGAATTGTTGATGAATCGAAAAGCGTCCGAGGTCGGCTCAGCCGTCTCGAACGCCGGATCTCCGCGACGGGAAGCTCAGTTGCGAATCCGCGGTTTGTGGAGCTTGTGGAAACGGTAACGGAAGTTGTGGACCAATTCGGCACGACACTTGACCAGCAGCAAATGGCGATGCTTCGCCGGGAACTCGAGCGTGCCGGGACGAAAGGCGATGAAAAGACGATCCAGCGATTGTGCGCCGAGATTGACGCCCTACGGTGGCGTGTACTGTTTAAGCACGATTGGTTCTGGAAGGAAATCTTTGAATCCCTATCCGATCCGGACACACCATATCTCGATCCGATGGAGGGGCGGCGGTTGATTGCTATTGGGCAGGCTGCCGTGTCCAATGGAAACGGCGACGGACTGAGAGAAGTTGTGCGAGGTCTTTGGAAGCTTCAGCCCAACGGCAATGCTGACGCGAGCCGTGACCGGGCACTTCGCTCCGGTCTCCGGAACTTTTGAGTCGATGGTCAAGAAGAGACCTATGCTCCCAAGCGGCCATGCGCTGGCCGGCGTTCCTGCCGTGAGGAATGTACTGCATTGCGATGACAGGTGTGAACTCTATAGCCTGGATTCACCTGGGACTCATAAAGCCGTCTTGCCTCTTGTGCGACATTGTGCTGATCCTGTAACAGAGATGGGCCGCTTACAACGGTGGTGGGCGGCTCAAGATCCGCAGATTCTTACATTAAGGCTTTCGGTTGATGCGAATGTGTGTCCCCGCAATTCGAGTGGAGCGGTGCTTGAGTTGAATGGTTGCAGGCTTGAGGACCAGAGCTTTACTGATGCTACAGAAGATGCCCTCAAACGCCTCTTCCGGTCGATGCTCGATGTCGTCGATCGCGGATTGGCTGTGGAAATGTGTCCCGACTTCAATCCTGGCCTGGCTTGGATGGGAGCCGACGAGAGTACGATTTGCACGCTGCTGCCTCTGAACGGTAACGTCCCATCGGAGGCAGATCAGGTTCGGCATGTCGCGATAGGCTTTCATGCCTTAGTTACGGGAATCCAATCCGAACCGTCGGTGAGCTCTCTCCCTCCTCTCGCTCGCTGGTCGAAATTTAGCGGAGGCGAGCTTTCCCGTGTGGTCGATAGATGCGTTGCCACCGGCGCTTCCAAATCGCGTATAGCGACGCTCGCGGGCCTAAAGAACGCGCTCGGCTGTGAAAACAAGAAGGACCCAAACTCTCACGGAGTGTCCGCCGCCTCGTCTTCGACAGCATCAATACCCGCTGTAGGACAAGGGCTCGACAAAGTTGCCGGCATGCACGCTCTCAAAGAGCTTTTGCGCCGCGAGGTGGTTGACCCCGTACGAAATCCCGAGCCGTATCGCAGGTATGGTCTCTCCATTCCGAATGGCATTCTCCTCTACGGCCCGCCTGGCTGTGGGAAGACCTACATCGCACGTCACCTTGCTGAGGAGCTAGGCCATTACTTCGTCGAAGTCATACCGTCCGAGATAGCCAGCCCGTACATCCATCAGAGCGTCCTCCGGATTCGTGAACTATTTGACACCGCCGCTGAGCAAGCGCCGGCTGTGGTTTTCATCGACGAGTTTGAGGCACTCGTTCCGCAGAGAGGTGAGCTCGGAGGTCATCAGCAGTATAAGGCAGAGGAGGTTAACGAGTTTCTAGCTCACCTGAATTCTTGTTCCGAAAGGAACATTTTCGTGATTGCGGCAACCAACCAAGCCGACAAAATCGATTCAGCGGTACGGCGGACGGGACGGTTAGACAAACTCATCTACGTTGGGCCACCGGACCAGGAAGCCCGCCGTGAGATGCTTGCGCTGCATCTCAAGGGCAGACCTGTTTCTCCTGACCTGAGCCTCGAATCTTTGGCTGAGGTACTTCAGGGTTATTCCGCGAGCGATATCCGCTTTGTAGTGGACGAAGCAGCCCGAGAGGCACTTAGAAATGCCCAAGATATCGCTGCCGAATCATTTCGTCGCGCGATGAGGCGCGTCCCTCCCTCCGTACCGCCCGGGATCGAAGCCCAGTATCGCGCCTTCGAACAAAGGGGTCTGTGATTGGGTCAATAAACCCCTTATGAAAGTTCGTCCACATCGAGAGATACCGCATTCTGCGACAGACGAAAATTGGGCTCCGCCAGATTACCAGAAGGCTGCCCTTTATTTCCATTGCCCAGCCACGACCTGCGATGGTTTTATCAAAGTACCCAATCGCAACCAGGATCACCGGGTCACATGCGAAAAATGTTCCTTACGATTGGTGATATGTGCAGACAAGGCGACTAATGCGGGCCGCCTAGACTTTTGGCGCGCACTGCTTTGGTTGCTTGCTGGATTGTTGCTGGGAGCGGCCGGGATGCGCCTATACATTAATTGAATGCTATCCCTGACGCTGAGCGAGAGGTCAGCGATATGCGCTGGTATGCGTCCGTGCATGGCATGATTCGCCGCTGGCGATACCCTGTCTAGCTCCTTCAGCCCCCTCCTGATGGAACGCGCATTTGCCCTCGCGTGCTCGCTTCGCATCATGCAATGATTCGAACAGATCGCCGCCATATCGTTCGCGCGTATACCGCATCTGATCTGACAGCGTTTGCCGGGAAATCTACCCGCACCCGATCACCCGATCACAGCGTTCTTGCTGCTGGAGCGCGCTGGAGCACCAGCGAAACAATTCCATTGCACGGACCTTCATCGCTGGCTTCAATCCTTCAGCGTACCCCAATTACGTCCTTCGGCTTCTCTATCCTTTCTGCCCGTGTTCTCTCGGGCACTGCTTCGCTTGACGGCCTGAAAACCGGCCTAACCGCGCCCGGCGGCGCTACGATCTTCTGCTTCCACTTCTCCCTTGCGGTCGGCGCGGCCCTGACGGGTTTCGGCTCCCCCGCTTGATCTTTGTGCGGCTTCGCCGGTTCTGTTGCGGTGCCCCCGAAAAAGCAGATCTTGGCCTTGGGAGCGGTTCCGCTCGCTTTCGGGTGCCCCGAGAGACCTCGGG
>JACZCY010057021.1_pt1 | contig 12626 bp, 24 predicted proteins | sample 8641821 | NCBI WGS metagenome assembly JACZCY01 (sample SAMN15324609, study PRJNA640507) | soil metagenome | isolation source: intercropping sugarcane | place: China: Luxin town, Laibin City, Guangxi Province | collected 2019-07-25 | depth 10cm m | reverse complement strand
CTGTAGATACCCGTAGAACCGTCATTGAAGACAACCAGTTCCTCAGGCTCTACTGCAAGCTTAGAGACGTCCTTGACGCGGCGTGAGAGCACATCTTCAGGTGCGATAACGCACTCGTGCGACACGTAATATCCCTCGTGTCCGTTTCCGATTGCGTCGCCAAGACGGAAATTGAACTTTACGACCACGAAAGGGACGCCAACGAGAGTATCCAGGTCTTCATCCTTGATGAGATGGTAACCTGCGATTTCGTCGGCCTCGTCAACCAAGTCATTCCAGGAATGGAATGAGGGGTCGAACGGCTGGATTTCCTTTTCTGGTACGGGCTGAACATCTGCGGACTTAGCCATGATTGGTTCCCTCATCTTCCGTTTCTACAACAGTACGGACTACCATGTTGCCGCGTGTAGGATCTTCCAAAATCTCGAAAAGCTCTTGCATCACCATAATCCAGCCTAGCGATTTAGGCTTTTGGATTCCTACGCTTTGAAGAATAATGGAAAGCTGTTCCTCTGTGACTTCATGAACGTGAGCACGTTCGATAGTGATTGTATGTATAGCTCTAGCTTTCATTACAATCCTATGGTTTGTGAATGATAACGGTAGGCGGAGGTTGCTTAGGCGGATTCTTATCGCACGATCCAGCGGTAAGACTAACCAGCAACGGTACGGTCAGGAGGAATCTCCATACTCTTGTGCCATATTTCATGTGCAGCGTTCACCTCATTTTCCCATTCTATTTCAGCGCCTCGAACTGTCTGTTCGAAAGCGTCACGTAGCGGCTTAGCGGCTTTATCGTATTCGCTCAGAGCTGTTTCATATCGCGGGTCGTCAGCAGGCAATTCCGCAATAGCAGACCTGAAAGCGGTCTGATACATTTCCAAACGTTCTGACAAAGTTTCCTGCGCTGTTTCAACAGCTTTTCGGTACTTCGTTGTAGCTGCGGTTATTCTTTCCTCATATTGCTGGTCTAGAGTCTTCATCGCCATACTCCGATATAAGCTCTCCTCAAAACCGTCATTCTCTGTCCTACAATGCAATCCTTGTTATGCGGTGCTCGAATGTGTGCGGCGGGACCCCGGCCGTCCAACCGACGCGGTACGTGGCACACAGGACACTGATTCACCATGTACGAGTTAATCAGTGCATTGTCTTGCTTCATCGGTCCGCCCTCCCTTCCAAGGTCCAGAGTAGTCCCAGGTCAGAGCCGTGGCAAGTGGTTCTTACACCTTGTCAAGCGATCGAGACAGGTTGTAAACTCAAGGTAGGTGACCCCGCCGGATGCGGCGTCCGGCGGCGCGAGTCCCGATCGGGAGGCGGATTCGGTTTCCTCCCCCTCATAGAGGGGTCCTTTCCGGATTCGCCTCCCGATTAATTTCACTCAAAGGAAAGATAATGAAATTCACTGAACAGCTTAAGAAAGATTTCGTAGAAGCTCCTAAGCAAGCGTATATGATTGCCGTTATGGCGCTTGTCATTGCCGGTGTCGCTCTGCTCATGGCTACGCGAAAGGGGAAGTGAAATGGGTCTCGTCAATACTCCCCCTCCCCTGCGTCAAGCAAAGACAAGCGTTAAGGCGACTTCTAAAGCAGTGGAAAATGTAGATCAGGCTAAGGTGTCTAAGCGCCAAGAGCGGGCACAGTCTCTTAATTCCATCGCTCAAATTGTGTCCGGCGGATTGCTCATGTTCGGACAATATGCGGACTCTGAGACTGTTCTGACGTATTCGCCTGCTATGTCCTATCAAGCCGCGATGATTGCTGAAGATCATGAAGGTTTTGCTACATTCCTTGATCAGGCAGAGGTTATGACGCCATATTTGGGATTGGCAATGGCGTCTATTCCTTTGGTTCTACAGGTTATGGCTAACCATGGTCGTATCAAGCCTGATAAGGCTAGCGGTATGGGCATTATGAGCCCTGAGATGATGGAGCGTCGTGCGCAGACCAGGCTTTCGCACCGTCAGGCTGAGATTCTACGTCAGCAAGCTGCTGCTGAAGCTGAAGCCAAGCGGCTTTATGAGGAAGCACAGGCGGAATTGAAAGCTCAAGAGGATGCGGTAAATGCCAACGTATGAGCGTCCCGATGGCATCCTGGTAGTCGATAGGGTGGAATTCTGCGCTGCCCGTTTCGACTACCGGGATGGCCAACACGTGACGTTCGGCGGTCCCTCACAATGGGGAAAGACTTCCCTGTGTTTCGACCTTTTGGAATATGTAGCGACACCAGAAGTTCCTGCTTATGTGGGAGTTTCCAAGCCGAGAGATCCTGTTACCGAACGTCGCGGTAAGGAATTGGATTATCGTTTTGTTGACGAATGGCCGCCGCCTCCTAGCCTGAAATACATGTTCCGTGACAATAAGCCTAACGGTTTTATCATCAAACCTAAGTTTGGTGATATCGACCGTGATGCTGAAGTCACAGGACAGATACTCGGGAGACTCCTGTCAGATCGTTATGCGTCAGGAGTTCAAGGCAAAAAAGCAATTATGGTACTTGATGATACCTATGTGAAAGCTAAAGTGCAGGGTCTGGATAAGAAAATGACAACCCTGTCGGCTATGGCTGGTGCTATGGGTATCGGCGCATGGATGTTTGTTCAGAAGCCTACAGGTGCAGGCCAGGCTGTTCTCATGTCTTATGCTAACTCGGATCACATTTTCCTGACTAAAGATAAGGATGAGAGAAACAGGATTCGATACAACCAGATTGGTGGATTCGATTCCAAAGAGATTTTCCGTATTCTGCCTACACTGGATAAGTATCAGTTTCTTTATGTTAACTCTGAAGGTCAGATGTGCATTGTGGATAAGAAGGACTGATGACTCAACACACTATGCAGTGCCGACAGCGAGCGTTCGATCATTCGGACGCCGCTAAGCGTGCATCAGATCAGTACAATTTGCATCGTATGGCAGATCCTTACGGTTCTATCGGTAAGTGGATTGCTATAGCTCTTGCCGATGGTGATACCGATGGAGTTCTGTACGATTCCAAGTCTGAATGCATCAGGCATCAGCATCATAATGAGATGTTTTATGCCTACTCCAGGATTATTCCTGCGAATTTCACGCCGTGTGATGCCGAGATTTTCCTGCGTATGCATCGGATGATGTATGACAAGGGAATCAGACTTACTGATCCTGACTCGCACTCAGGCGGTAAGGAAGTAATAAAGAGGTCTACACGGGAGGATCAATCTTCTCTTATGAGATCTATCGCATCAGGCGGTCGAATCCGGCCGCGTAATATCCTATTGCCCGGTGAGGATTTTTAAATGCCTAACACTCCGGCTCCGGCTCCGGTTCAGCACGGCGGAAAAAACGCCCCAGCTCCGCGTCCGTATCCATTCCCTGTCGGCGTCTACGAATCGCTCGTAGCCGACTATGACAACATTGTGGTTCCGGCCGCTACCGTGGCCGCTTGGAACGCTCCTGTACTCGCTCCGCTGTGGAATATCAGCCCTACCGGTTGGGCACGCGGAGCGTGGATTGATTTCGCGCTCTCCATTACCGGTGGCGGTGTTACTGCCACGTATGCGGCTGACGGTCCCTGGTCTATGGTTCAGAAGATGACTCTCTATGACCTCGGTCAAGAAGTCATCATTCAGGTTTCCGGTTACGAATGGTTCAGCCTGAACAAATGGGGCGGATATTTCGAAATCGGCGACCCGCGAGCGGACCTTACTTATTCGGCAGCAAACACAGGTAACGTTCACTACCTGCTTTACGTCCCGTTCGAAGCAGTCCGTCGTGACGCGCTCGGCGTGGTTCAGAACGAATCCAAGCCCGGTTGGAAGATTGAACTTTACATCGATACCGCACAGAACACGTATGGTATCGGCGCGGCGCTTCCGACGGGTACGGCGACTATTTCGCTTCGTATTCGCGGTTACGTTGACGCTTATACAGAGCCTGCGGCGGCGGCTCCTAACGGTAGGCCGTTCTCTCAGTCTCCGCCACTTCCGGGTACGCTTCAGTATTGGAAGTCTGAGAATGAGACTCTGACGTCCGGTTCTGCTAAGCATGACCTTGTGAACGGTATCGGTTTCCCCCTGCGTAATATCATCTATTACGCTCAGGATACTGGTAACCTGACCCGTGCGACGGCCGATGGTAACTGGCCTGATCCCGCATCTCTGCTCATTGGCAACATCAATGCTTTTGTTCGATCCAAGAACCTTTGGATTTCGAAAATGAGCAAGGAATATGGTTATGCGTCTGTCGGCGCTTCGACTCCGGCGGCTGATACCGCGTGCGGACGCGAAAATGGTGTCTTCCCGGTTTGGCTGACTTCCGATTTCGACTCGCATCCTGGTGATGAACTGAGATTCAAGTATATTGATACACAGGTCAACTCTCTTATCCGTCTGTCCGGTTCGTTCGGTGGTAACGTCAAGTTCTTCGCCCTAGTGAACTGGCTTGCCGTTCCGTCCAAGAACCGTTACTCGCTGATTGCAGGTGGCTGATAATGCCTATGGGTACCCCTAGTGAGGATGAGATTTCTCGCCCTGTTGACCCGTATGCGGGTTTTATGTTCGATCCTATGACTGGTAAGCCTCTTAACGGTTCTACTCAGACCGAGAAGGAAAATACTCCTGAGTCTGAAAATGATTTCACGCACTACGTGCATCTTGCGGACGGCCGCGTTCTGAAGACTAAGGGCGTTGTAACGCATTACGCGGATTCTGACGACCCGAACGATCGTGGCGTCCCGGTTGTCGCTGTCTACCCCCGTTACACTAACTAAAGGGAATGTGAAATGAACAAGCGCACCATGACCGTTATTGCGGTTACTGTTGTCGTTACTCTGATTGTTGCTCCGAAGCTCCGTCAGCTTCCGGTTGTGAGCAAGCTCCCTACGCTGTAAGGATTAAAATGGCTAGCGCGGCGGGTATTGTCGTTGCAGCCGGAGCAATCGAGTTCGTGAACGATGCGCTTTTTGCTCCGATTGCAGAGCATAAACCACCATGGGCAACGGTCAATTGGCGCATCGTTCCGGCGACCGCTATTATGGCAATTATGCTGGCAGGCGCGGCTAAATTGTCCCCGAAATTGGGTGAAGGACTCGCGGGTTTGGTTCTACTCAGCGTCCTGATTATTCCTTATGGGAATGCTCCTAGTCCTATTGAGAATGTTTCCAAAGTTATGGGTTTCGCCCAGAAAGCGGCATAAAATGCCTATTGTACAGAAGTGGATCGGTGGGCTTCTTTTCCTGGGGGCTGCATTCCTGGTTCTCACCAATCCTAATGGTTTCTCTACATTCGCGTCTGGTACTAAGAATCTGATTGCGGGTTCTGAAGTGTCCATTATTACAGGCGGTAAGAAGTAATGGCCCCTCAACTCGCGGGTTTGATGGGACTCAACGGATACATCATTACTGATCCGGAAGCAACTCCGGAACAAATTCATGGTGGATTCGTTGATCCCGCGCATGCGCAATGGGGGGAGGTAGCGCAACCCTATCCCTGGCAGAAAACCCAATACGGTTACCAATCGCATGGTCCCTATGGGCCGCAGAATGGGCTTCTAGAGGATGAAGCCGAAGGTACGGCAGCTTTGGCCGCCGGTACGTTGGATGACGATCCTACGGCCGATCAGGTACCGTATTACGGACACGCGGCGCCATGGCCTAAGAACAATACAGGCGATGGTTCAGTATCTCCTGACAATGTGACGCAACAGCGTTCGCAGTCAAGAGATATTCATGGTATCAATCTCGGCGCTTCCATGAAACAGCTTTACAAAGAAACCATGGAAGCGAACAATGATCAATGGCGGGATTACGACAGTGTTGATCCTGGCACATCACTTTATCCGCATGGCGTTCCAGCCTCTGTAGCGACTACGGTCGGTCTTCGTGGCGCTCATGACTATGTGACGAATCCATTGGCCAAGAGAAACGGTTATGGATTCGATTCCGCGCATCTTCACAGACGTGAAGCTACAGGGTCTATTCCTGGTAACTATATGTGGATGAAGCCTGGTTCGCGTCCTATGGTCCGCAGTAATACGGGTCTCAGGAATTTCCCGACCGGTCCGGATTCACCTTTCGAGGGCGACGATCCTACTGATGTTTATGGTTTGCAGGGTGCGATTCTAACTCAGCCAGCCTCGGAATATGTTGCTCCGCCTCAGCCTTATACAGCTCCGGCGACTGCTGTTGACTATGGTGGCGGTGTCATGGATGTGGATTGGAGCGGGTTTTAATGCCTGATACAGTTCACGTCCCTGGAATGGGCGAGACTAAAAAGTCAACTGTTTATATTGTTGCTGGCGGTTTCGTATTGGTTGCTGGAATCGCCTATTACAGGAGTAAGAAGACTGCGGCGGCTAATGCTGCGTCTGTCGCTCAAGCAGGTGCGACCACTACTGATCCCGCTACCGGATATCCGTATGGCAGCGCTGAGGATGCGGCAGCTCTGGCGGCTCAGGCTGGATACAACGACGGTACCGGTTACGGATACGGGTATGGTGGGAGTTATCCGTATTCCACTAGTACGCCTGGCACGATTCAGACAGGGTTCACCAGTAATGCGGCGTGGGCTCAGGCTTATGAATCCTATGCGACGCAAAATCTCAATGCTGATGCTGCAACGGTTGCGGCTGCTCTCGGGAAGTATCTCACGGGTCAATCTCTAACCAATGATCAACTTTCTGTAGTAGAGCAGGCTATTGCTTTCCAAGGTATTCCCCCTCAGTCTGGAGCTAATGGCTATCCGCCTAGTTATAATCTGATTCCTAATGGTGGTACGCCTCCAGCTGGGGGCGGGCCAGTATCTACTACTGGTAGTGGGCTTCCGGCTGTCGGTACTGTGATTTATGGTCCATGGATGATTCAAGCTGGTCAAAGTATTAATGGTGTTGCTGCTAGGTTTGGTTTGAGCACTCAACAGATTCAGAATGCAAACCCTGGTTTGAGTTGGGTTCCTGGTAGGGTTATCAGGATTCCTTGGCTTGTGAAGAATGGTCAAACCCTACAGTCCGTTGCTGCTGTGTTTGAGATTCCTCCGTCTCAGTTTGCAGCTCAGATGACACGATAGGATGTATAAGTGATATGAGTTGGAAGTCTGTGCTTAAGCCTGAAGGTTCTGTGATGGCAGCTGTTGCCGTTGCGGGATCAGTTGTGGCTATTTATGCAATGGACGTTGGCAATGTGAGTATGGCCCATGCCACAGAACCTAACAATCCTGCTCTTGAATCTGCCCGTAAGAAGGCAGGCTATACTTCATTTCTTTTCGTCAGTGCTCTGACGCTGATTACTAAGGATATGAACGTGGGTTCGCTTGGCTTCGGCAGTATCGTTGCTATGGAGTTGCACTATAGGCATGCGATTATGGCGAATCCTGCGACTGGCCAGATTCAGGCTCCGAGCGCTGCGTCATATAAGCCTGCTGAACCTACCAATGTGATTCAGCTTCCAAGCGAGAATTACGACTACGGATATGCCGGTTAATGGTATAGGTCTAGGAGCTGTAGCAGCAGGTTCGATCCTGGTCTACTCCGGTATTAGAGGGAAATCTATTCTCTCTGTAGTTGCCGGAGTAGTTCAGGGTCAAAGTCCCACCAATATCGCTAATACACTTGGTATTCAAGGTAGTGTTGCATCTGGTGTCGATGCTATTGCTTCCGGTGCCGGAGCAGTAGCAGGCGGTATCGCAGATGGCAGCGTTACCAGTTCTGATGCTAAGACTGCATTGAAACAGGCTGCTGCTGCGTATGGTTGGGATACCGGAGCTGAATGGACAGCTCTAGACGCTATTGAAATGCAAGAAGCCGGGTACAACCCAAAGAGTACGAATCCGTCATCTAAAGCCTACGGTTTGGCTCAGAGTTTAGGTCATGGCTTTGCTGGCGGACCCGCTTCTAATGGTATTAACGAATATGGTGGTGAAGGTCTAACTCCAGAGCAATCTAGAGCAGCAAGTCTCGGCGACCCTAGACCCCAAGCTATTTGGATGTGTCATTACATTAAGGGTCGTTACGGCGATCCTATTAAAGCTGAACAATTCCATCTAGCGAATAACTGGTATTAATTATGTCAGGTTGGGACCTAGTAGCAGATAACAATGGTAATTTAAGCGTTGTAGCTGATCCACCTCCGAACGGTCTTAATAAACTACCTGCTATTGGAGGTCCATATGCTACAAAAGCTGAAGCTGACGCAGCGCTAAAGTCAGAACAAGCTAACGTAGCTAATCAGAAAAACGCTGATCCTACAAATCCTTTCGCTGGCAAGGATATCATTCCTGGAATTCCTAATCCTTTGAATGCGATTCCTAACCCCCTTACCGGAGTTAATGCCATCGGCGATTTTTTCGTCAGGCTTACAGACCCTCATACGTGGATTAGGGTTGGAGAGGTATTAATAGGCGTTCTACTGCTAGCCGTAGGTATAGCTAGCATGACAAATAGCGTTCCTGCCGCTACTAAGATTGCTAAGGTGATGGCATAATGCCTACGCAGACGGATGAATCTCCCCCTATCAAAGTTCAGGTTGTGGAAACGGAGCAGGCTCCGGTAGAACGCAGTACGGTTCCGGCAAGTTTCGCTGTTGCTCAGAATCCTGTAATGGTTGCTCCGTTGAGTAACAAGAGAACTAAATGTGTTCTGTCTGTGACTGGATCTAATGTATTTTTGTGTACTAGCCAGTCTCAGGCTTTGAATGTATCTACTACTTATAATGCGGGTGCTGCTCTGGTTCAGGGCGTTTATGAGCTGAATGGCACCGGTGAATTGTGGTTGGTAGCGTCGCAGGGTACTACGGTTGTGGGTGTCATTTCTGAGTATGAGTCTCGATGAATGTACCTCTTAATGAAAAGAAGCCTATCGTTCTAGATTCCAGTGGTAATGGTACTGCTCAATTGGGTCCTATTGGTGCTAGAGAAGTCTGGCATCCGGAAAATGCGCATGTCAGTGTGCAGACTCCAGTAAATAGCGAAGCTCAGTGCAAAATTTATGTAGGAGACCAGGCAATTGACTCGACATTCCGTGATGGAACGTTTAGTGGGTCTAGTGGTGACAGTACGGACCGCATCAGTGCTGACGTGGTTAAGGTTGGAGCATATATTTTCGCGGTTTGGACCGGCGGAGATCCGGGGCAGACGGCAACACTTATTGTCACCGGTACAAAGGATGTTTAGACATGGAAAAGGGAACGGCACTTAATCCGGTTCATGTTGTCGCTCATAATAGTTTTGAACCTATGGATTGGAAGACTTTCACAAAGAGTACGATTATGTCTATCGTTCCTTTGGTGATCATTATTCTGATGCAAAAGCCTGCTTTACGTAAAGCTATTGTTATGCGTACTGCGCATTATGGCAAGGAAACTAGTCAGTATTTGGCTGATTTCTTTCAGACTACCGCTAATAAGTGTGCGCAAGAATACAATAAGGCTAGGTTGTAAATATGCCCGGAGGTTTCGGAGATACCATTCTAGGTGGATCCAGTAGGATTATTCGCAAAGCTTTGGAATTTGTAGATGTTCATGGAAACACTCTATTCAGCATGGACTCTACCGGAAACCTCACAGGACAAACGCTTTCCGCAAACACCGATATTATCCTCGGAGGTCAATCACTCAATACGCTGCTAGGTAATGCATTCAATCCTGATCCCTGGCATAGTATGACATTATTGCACAGTTGGATATCAGGAACGGCAGGAAATGCTTATCCATCATATCGCTTGCTAACTTGGGATAGTAATCTACTCCACATAAGTGGAGTATTAACATCCGCAAACGTTGTCACTTCTGACGCTTTCGCTCAGTTACCATCTGGATATTTTAATCCTAACACACAAATTCAATCTTCTGTAGTAGAAGTAAGTGGCGGAGCACCAAAATTCATACAGGTGGACACTAATGGGACTGTAAGAATACCAGGTCACGTCACTGGAGACAGCTATATTATTAATTCTATTTTACCTCTAGACATTCCTAATAATCCCGTTACAGGTGGCGGCTCTAATAACAAGCAAACATTTACCAAAACGTACAGTTGTACCAGCACAGCTTCATACTGGAATTACTCACCTAACCTTAGATCTACCGATACGTGTTATCAAGGCACAGCGGGAAGTACATCATCTCAGATATCATATATACAATGGCCTGCCGCTACCATCGTCTCTGATATCACCGGCGCAACACTCAATTGGGCTCAGATTACAGCAACCAATCAACACACTTGGTACAACTCCGGCGGTACACTAGATCTAGGTTGGGCATCAGCTAATGATTATAACAATGGTTTGCATGGCGCCGATCATCCGACCATCATCAATCAACATTTCAATGAAGGTCAAAAGCTCACCTTCAATGTAGCTACTAGTTATATACAAAATTTCTTAACAGGAAGTATGAACTATTCGCTTATTGGCGACGGTTCAACTACAGATTTAAATTTCTACGGATATTGGGCTGGCGGAGCCAATTCTTGGCAACTCACTATTAACTATACTAAGTAGTTAGAGGAGTTGAAAATTGTCTCTTATTGAAATAATACTTTCGATAATTGCTGTACTATTAATTCCTCTAATTAGATTGGTATATAAAGCAGGACAGAAGCAGCAAAGTATTGAAGATAAGCAAGTCAATCTTGTTGATAGTATGGAAAAACAGAATGAGAGTATGCGGAAACTCATTGCTGACAAAGACGCTGTACATAGAGAAATAATGCAAACCATTAGAGAAGATAGAGCAGCTACCGATAAAAGGCTACGGTGGCTAGAGGAAAACGTGTGGTCATCTAATAAGAACAGGAACTAGAAATGCCTTATGAGATTAAGGAAAGTGGAGATGATTACGAAGTAATCAACTCCGATACCAAAGAAGTCAAAGCTGTGCATCATCCGCCGAACGCAAAGGAAAAGGCGGAAGAGCAAGTAAGACTTCTACACGCTATTGAGAATGATCCTAATTGGGAGACAAGTCACGATGGCTGAACTGAGTGATGAAGCTAAGGCCGCTATTGCCGATGCTGTTAAGATTGTCAGAGAAGACAGGGTAGAGAAGTTCTTTCGAGAGATGAGAGACCATTTCAAAGGGAACACTCCGCCTACTACAGAGCCCCCTGTTGATCCTAACAAGCCTGTCCCTCCGCCTGTAAAGGACAAGCCTGAGGATAAGCCTTCAGACAAGCCTAAGAAGCGTGGCCTATGGTGGAATTCTGAGGATGATGAACCTACTATTGAACCTCCGAAGGAAAGTTAATGTCTACTTATATGAAGGCTATTGTCGCTGTGATTCAGGCGGTTTTGGTTGGCGTTCAGACTTATTACCCCGGTGCTAAGTGGGAACCAATTGTTACCGCCGTTGTGGGTGCTGCTCTTGTTTATCTCGTTCCCAATTCTGGTAATACTGGAGTTCAGAAGGCGAATCAGGAGACTCCCAAAAGCGGCGGCCAAAATGACAGCTAATACAGTTATTGGTATTGATACGATAAGGGTTAACGCTGCAAATATCCCTAGAAGTAACAAGGTTGTCCTAGGATATAGTACGGGATTCGGCAGTGTTCCATGGACTCAATCCGAATGGGACTTGTTTCCGGATGCTATAAAGCTGAAGATTACACAGCTTAACAGTAACAATAACGACCCTGACGCAGATATCATCGATATTGAGCCTCAGGCTGCAACAGTTGACCAGGCTGTCATCTGGTGTAAGCAGAGAATTGCAGCGCATAAGCCTGCTACCTGTTATTGCAGCGGGTCAACAGTTACTCCATTGGTAAATACTCTAATAGCAGCAGGTATCACTAGTGGCGTTTTCTTGGGCGTTGCGCATCCGGGAATGAGTCAGGCTCAGGCCCAGAGTATTCTTGATAATAGTGGCGGTCCGTTCCCTATCGTTTACGTTCAATATGCATGGCCTGAAACTAATTTGGGCGGTAACACCATTGTTCCCGGTGGTAATCAGCCGATCAGTCAGCTGAATCTGGATCTGAATCTTATCCGGCAAGACTGGCTTGAACTAGTTAGATCCCAATCACCAGCTCCACAACCGCAAACAAACACTGAGGATGAAGAAATGCGTATCTTTGACACTCCCAACGATGGTATCTGGTTCGCTGGTCCGGCCGGATACTCACATATTCCGACACCACAAATAGTTAGCGAATTGCAGAGTGCTGGTGTTCCGCGTGCCAGCATTTCACAAGAGGCACATGATTGGCTCAAGGCAACTCAGCAGCCTGTTACGGACACCGATGCGGCAGGCAACCTGACCCTTACCGGACTCAGCGGCACGCTCACGCTGAGTAACGTCAAGGTCAGTTAAGGTCTCGGGCCAGCTCCGGCCGACAGAGGGGACGGCCGGAGCTTCAGAAAATAGCTTACGGAAACAGTTGACAGACAGACCAAACTGCGAGAGGATGTTCTTAGGTCGAAGTACGGCCACTCAGAGAGGAAATGATCATGAGCAGGGATTTCGCCCTAGTCGCACCCGCGAAGGCTACCGGCCCCAAGTCCATCCCGTCCGCCGTTGTGGAAGACGTTGAGGACATGTGGAAAGCCATTCAGGAGAACAGCGGTTACCACATCACGTTCGCTTGCGAGAACGAGAAGGACGCGGCTAGCTGGCTCGCAAACGCTCAGGCGTACGCCAAGGGCCAGGGTCTCCGG
>JACZCY010095143.1_pt1 | contig 12647 bp, 11 predicted proteins | sample 8641821 | NCBI WGS metagenome assembly JACZCY01 (sample SAMN15324609, study PRJNA640507) | soil metagenome | isolation source: intercropping sugarcane | place: China: Luxin town, Laibin City, Guangxi Province | collected 2019-07-25 | depth 10cm m | reverse complement strand
TTCAAACCGGGGGCAGTTCAAGCACGGCGGTCGCAACTCCCTGGTCTTGTTAAAAAGCCATGAGTTCCGGTTGCCCCCGCTTTGAAATGGACTCCAATTTGCGCAGGGAACGCTTCCATTGAGGTCGGATCTCCCGTACAATGCCGCGCCGTCGGTGCCGGCACAGACTCGACTCTGTGACAACGCGGCAAGCAGAATTACCTTCACGGAGATTTACCATGGCCAAAAAGCTGTCACCTCCTGAAATGATGCGGAACCTCGCCATTGGATACTGGATCGCACGCCTGATCCATGTGGCCGCGAAACTCAGGCTGCCGGATCTACTGAGAAAGGGGTCACGAACCGCCGACGATTTGGCGACAGCCGCTGGGGTGCAGCCCGAGCCGCTCTACCGAGTCCTTCGCGCCCTGGCGAGCGTCGGCATCTTCACAGAGACCAAAAGTCGACGGTTCAAGCTGACGCCGCTCGCTGCGACACTTCAGACAGGTGGTTCAGGCTCCATGCATGCCTGGGCGCTCATGATCAACGACAATTGGGGATGGGACTCCTGGAAGGAGCTGCTCTACGGAGTGAAGACCGGCGAGGTCCCGTTCCTGAAGGCTCACGGTGTCCCGGTCTTCGAGTATCTTGAGAAACACCCAGAGGATCTTGAGGTGTTTGGTGAATCGATGACGAGCATCTCCCAGATCGAAAACCCCGCAGTCGCCGCAGCCTATAAGTTCTCAGGGATCCGCACGCTCGTCGATGTCGCCGGGGGACACGGGAGCCTCCTGGCCACGATCCTCAAAGCAAATCCACGACTGCAAGGCGTACTCTTCGACCGGGCTCCCGTCATTGCTCGCGCTGAGAGCGATCGGCATGTGACGGCGAGAGGCATCACGGAACGTTGCAGGCTCGAATCCGGAGACTTCTTCGAGGCCGTGCCGAAGGGGGGCGATGCCTACATCATGAAGTACATCCTGCACGATTGGAATGACGAGGCATGCGTCAAGATTCTCACCAACTGTCGCGCCGTCATGAATGAGAACGGGAAAGTCTTAGTCGTCGACAACGTCATTGCTCCTGGCAACGATCCCAGCTGGGGAAAGCTCCTCGACATTCAGATGCTCATCATTGGAGGACGCGAGCGGACAAAAGAAGAATTTGCCGCACTGTTTACAGCAGCGCGGTTGAAGCTGACTCGCGTCGTGCCCACCAAATGCTCGCTGAGTATCGTCGAAGGAATCGCGGTGTGACGGAAGACTGACGCCTCGGGCTTTCGGGCCGTGATCGTGTCTTACGCATAGAGAACCGAAATTCCCAATAAGCCAGCCGGGTGCGGTTCCACAAAGCTTTTCAATGCGCCATCATATTTGCGTGACGGCATCTTCGGCTCCCTCCAACAGCCGCTTCACTTCTTCAACATAGATCTCTGTCGTCGCATAGTGTTGATGCCGCATCATCTTCTGGACCCGAGTCGGATTCGCATCATTGAGTAAGGCAAAGGTGGGAGTGGAATGACGGAGGCTGTGCACCACAATGCCTGGCTTCTTCACGCCAGCGAGGAGCATGCCCTCCGTGATGATCCGGTAAATCGCACGGGTACTCAGGCGCTGTCCAGCTGCCGTCACCACGTTCCCGCCTCGATCGTAGCAGGCCGTCGTCGCAAACAGCGGATCAGTCCCCTTCAACGGCCTCGGCCGAAGGGCAAGGTATGCCTGAATCCGATCATGCACTTCCTTCAGGACCTGCACCGACTCATCGGCCGATGCCCGTCCTTTCCCATGCACCCACAGTTTCCATTTTTCTCCCGGTATGTGTTCTTGCAGATGCTCCATCCGTGCCCGACTCACCTCAATCGTCCGGAGGCCGGTCTTGAGCATCAGATAGGCCATCGCGACGTTGCGGGCGCGTTGCTCATTCGTCTTCCGCGGATCAGTCTCGAGCGCCACGAGTAATGCCTTCGCCTCCTCCACCGGCAAGTGCCGCCGCGTGTGCTGCCGACTGCAGGCCCAGCCGTGGACGAAGTCGGCCGGATTCACCAGGCCGGGATGGAGCGGCACGAGCCAGTTGAGAAACTGACGGACCGCCGTCAGATAGCCATTCTTCGTCCGGAGATTCGCAAACCGGTGATCGAGGTGCGCGCGATAGGCCTCAAGATAAGCTCGATCGAGGCGACGCAGATGTGGGTCTCTCCCCTGTTCCAGCCAGCTGATGAAAAAGCGTCCGCGTTTGAAATAGGTCCGGGCCGTGGTGGATGTCGGTTTCCGTTGCGCGAGCTGCCGCGCGAACTCATCGAGATAGACACGGAGACCAATCAGTGTCGACGTTGACAATTGCAAGCACACGGGTGGCAGGTCGCCACCTGTCCGTCGGAGCGCCGTCGTCGCCAAGGGGACCAGTGCCATGGAGGCTTGCTGATCAGGCGGCGCCTGCACCGGAGTTAGCGGTACCAGCTCCATCGTGTCCGTCCTCTCTCGCACCCCGCTTCATGCCGCTCTCTCACCATATATATATATATGGTGAGCTCGCTGAAGAGTGGGTCTCACTCTTCGTCCACCCCGTGACTGCTCTCTGTAAAAGGATAGAGGTGGAGCGTGCAGTCCCCCGGACGTCCCGCTCGGCTCGAGCTCTTGATACACCATGAGTGGATTTCCTTCCGACCCGATTTCCCGGGCTTCTCCCTGTCTGCCCGCACCCTACCCCGCTTCTCGATCAAACGTCAAGGCATCCGAGAAGGATACCATCCCGGATACCAAGCGGCTCCCACGAAGATATTTCCTTGACTGAGAGGCCCTCTAATAGTAGACCTCTAATCCACGATGAAAAATCCTATTGCACCTCCGCAGTCCCAACCATTTGATGAAGAAGCTGAAGTCGCCGACTTCCTCCCACCGGAGCTCGCCCTCGAAGGGCGAGCATCGCTTTCATTGGACTGGCGACTGGTGTATCTTGAGAAAGTCCATCTAACCATGGAGGACCCTCGGTTTCTTGCGCAATCCCCCACCGCGCAGCTCCTCTATCTACACTTGCTCAAGAAAACGTATGGCCTTGGCGAGCGCGAAGTCGCCATCTCCATCGACCGGTTAGTAAAGGAGACGAAACTGGCCTGGATGACTGTACAGAAACAACTCAAGGCGCTGACGTCCATCGGACTTGTGACGACAACCCAGCCAGCCCGCCAACGTGTTGCTCCCACATACTTTGTCCACTGGCTTCCGCAGCTGGAAAGGCGAGGAGAATTGCAAGACATCGTCACACGCTACGATCAGCTCGATCAGGAGGATCTCGCTGAACTGAAGCGCCTGACTCCCCTACTCTCCATGCAACAACGAGACGAAATGGCTGCTGAAATTCAGTTTAGCTATCAGGCCGATGGAATGATTCCTAGTCCTGATCTCGTGCGCAAGATTCTACATTATCGCCTCCTGATAACCTATCCTTACAGGCGTAGACTTATCGCGAAGCACCCTGAATGGTTCGGTTCCTCGTCAGTTGAGTAGGCCGTGTCTTATTTGGGACGTCGGTTCTTCCTGACCTCCGGTGTGGTTTTCCATCAACCACTCCTCTAACCATGTCTTGCATTTCAAGACCTGCCTCTTCGTGAGTGAGACAAGATGTTTCTTGCAGGATCTGCGGTTATATGAGTGACCATAAAGCATGCTAAATAGTATCTGTTATATATCTAGTAGCTAGCTAGTATACTATTAGCTATCTATGAGCTACTAGAAGGCCAACTAGTATCTTATGTATATTGTCTATATTTTGAGGTCATGAAAATTAATATATAAATATATTGTAGCTATCTTCTAGCAATCAGTTTGCCATCTAGTTGCTACTTAGTACCTCAAAACTATCTCATTGGAATCTGCTAGCTGCCTAGAACTAAATAGCTAGACATAAGCTTCCAACTTGTGTATCGTATGGATCGTACTCAATGCAGACTGTTGCTGCTCGTTGCTGACAAGGAGGGGAGGGGGATGCCCGTTATTGCTCTGGCTAGTCCAAAGGGTGGATGTGGGAAGACAACGGCGGCGCTCCTACTCGCAACCGAATTAGCTCAGAAGGGAATAGGGGTGACCGTCCTCGATGCGGATCCTGAAACTTATATCGACACCTGGGCCAAATTACCTGATAAGCCACCAAGCCTCGCTGTCAAGAAATCCCCGACGGAACAGACAATCCTTGATGATATCGATAAAGCCAAACAAGAATCTCCATTCGTGATTATCGATCTTGAAGGCACGGCCAACATGTTGGTCGCGTACGCCATTAGTAGAGCAGATCTCGTTATTATCCCGTTACAACCTTCTGATCTGGATGCTCGTGGCGCAGCGAAAGCCCTCCAATTAGTCCGACAGCAACAGAAAGCCTTCAATCGAACCATACCCCACGCTATTCTCTTCACGAGGACGAAGGCTGCGATTCGTACAAAGACCTTCACCCATATTGCTCAACAGCTGACCGAAAATAAGATCACAATCTTTAAGACCCACCTCATGGAACGGGAGGTTTACCGCGCACTCTTTTCCTATGGCGGTTGTCTTGAGAATCTCGATCCTAAGGACGTTTATCACTTGCAAGATGCGATCAACAACGCTCGGGCCTTTGCTGGAGAAGTCATTTCGATGGTTAACTCATCCCATGCCCCTTCTCCTCGACCGACTCAGGAACTTGAAGGAGTCTTGACATGAGTAAATCCAGGGCAGCAATTCCTTTTGACGAGGATTTCTCTCAGACTTCGGATTTCACTAAAACTTTTGAGAACGTTTCCCCGCAGACCTTTCGCCCAGAAGCGGCCGCTACCATCACTCCCGTTTCCGTCGCGACATTGACCCAAGTGGCAGCGGCCAGCGGCTTTCAGAGTCGAGAACCGAACGCGGCGGCTTCGCACTTGACTTCTGTGCCAGGGGAGGGGAGAAGCCGGCGACCACGACGCATTTATCGAACCGGCCGCAATACTCCTCTCAACATCAAAGCGCGTCCACACGAAGTCGACAAGTTTAATTGGATCTGTACGCAGAAGAACTGGGTACAAGGAGTAACTCTCCAGAACGCATTGATCGCCTTAGAAGAGAAGTTAGGACTTAAGTATCCTGTAGAGGATCCCGGTCCACCATCATGATCTTCAATTGTCTTCAACTCAACGGATGTAAGAACAACTCGGCAGAATGATTCGTGCATGAGAAACAGTTTTTCCCACTCTAAAGGACCAGAGTTATTATCCCTTCTCACGATGTCCCATCAGGATTGACTAGGTACGCATGACGAAAAAACCCAGCAATCCTCAAACGGAAACGAGCCTCACGACTACAACCAAACAGTACGACCTTTTTACCACATTTTTTGGAAATCCCAATAACCTCTCAAATACAATTGAACTCTGGGATGCAATCCCGAAATATGCTGTCAACGAACGGGCGCAGAGCCAGGTCCGGGATGAAAAAGGGAATTTGCCTGTGAGTACGCAAGAATTCCTCTATCGTCCCACGGTTCGAGGTTTGCCCAAGGAAATCACCTGCAAACTGACCATTCAGCCAGCCAGCATTAAGAACTCGGACGGCACCTATACACAATATTACCCGTCGAACGACGAAGAACTTCTTGAGGAAGTACTCAAGAAATTCTTCACAGATCAGAATTTTGGGCAGCACAGAGCCAATGGCTCTGAGAGCTGGGTACGCTTTACTTTGGGGATGGTTCAACAAGAGCTGAAGCGAAGGGGTAAATCACGCAGTTTGGATGAGATTAAACGTTCTCTGGAAATACTCTCGAAGGCCGTCCTAACGGTAGAATTCGATAGTCAACAACAACTCGGCGTCGCAAAGCGACTTGTGTACACCAATCCGATTCTTTCCGAGGTAACGGGAGTCACGCGACTCCATTATCTTCAAGATCCCAAAGCCATGTGGCTAGCCAAACTCCCGTCTTTGATCAGCAAAAGTGTCAACGAGCTTAGCTATCGACAATTCAATTATGGAACCTTGATGAGTCTATCCTCCCAACTGGCTCGATGGTTCCATAAACGATTGTCACACCAATATACCCAAGCAAGCATTACCGATCCCTATCATATTAAGTACTCATCGATCCGTCGTGACAGTGGATTGCTGCGCCATTCACGACAATCGGTTCATGTTAAACAGATTGATGCGGCCCTCAATGAACTCATGGATAAAAGCGTGTTGCTGTCCTTCAAGAAGGATGTTCGAAAAAGGGGGAACGCTATAACCGAGATCGTCTATAGTATGCTTCCAACGTCCACTTTCCAGGAAGAAATCAAGACCGCCAATGCCCGACAATCGGCTCACAACGTCGAACTTGGCATTTCCCGCCGCCATCCATCCTTGATAAGTAAACTTCAAGGATCCTTTGGAACTTCGCGCTCCGAAGAAACTTCGTAGATTCAAGCAGGCGACATATCGGTCTAGGGTTATAGGTGGATCGTGCATGTTCTATAAGTCATTGATTACCTATGTATTGGTTAGAGGTCCTTCGTGCAGTTATCGCGTCCTCAACCTTAGCCTCTGTTGTCGATAGGCCAAACATCTGACGAGAAACTGATGAATATATAAAGAAAACCATTATAGGTGAAGCGTGCAGCTTCGCTTCGAATTTGCCGTTGAACTTATCGGCGGAAGGTGCAGTGAGTTATAGGTGGAACGTGCAGTATCTTGCTTTGTGAGGCTTTGCGGCCCGAGAACCTACATAAAACCTTCAACTCTTTGTGATTCTCTCTCCTTGTAGGTGCAGGGTGCAGTTCTCATCCCACGTCCTTCCTGCGTTATAGGTGGATCGTGCAGCACTATTTTGATGATCTCTTCGGCAGCTTATAGGTAGAGCGTGCATGTCTTATTGGCGGACTGTGCAATACGTTATAGGCGGATGCGACTTGATGTTCTAGGTGATCCGTGCAGTCCATGTTCTTTCCCTCTGTGTTCGACTGAAAAACCGTACTGACACATGACTCAAGACCTAGGTGGTATGTGCATACCCCACTGAAACTTATAGGTAGACCATTCAATTCTTCTCTCAAGATATAGGTGGATTGTGCAGCTCTGTAAGGAAAGTTCTAGGTGCACGATGCAGCACTTGGTCTTCTTCTAGGTAGACCGTGCATAACATTTTTATAACATATTGTTTTTACAATAGATTGTTACAATTTTTCCGCCTTATCCTTTTTCCTTTATTAACCTTAATCTTATAGGAGCAAATCTTTTTCTCACCATCTCCGGAATACTCGGAGAACTGCATGCTGTGGGAGCGATGCCCACATTCATATGACGGAAATACTATCCATCTGCCCCTGTTTCCAAAAGACGGTTCTCATTTATTCTGCACGATCTACCTATAACTATGGACTTCACCAAGCAGCCGTGTCCAGACTTAAGGCCGAAACTAGCTGCTGCCTCTCAACCCTTCCCGACCACCTTATCCGCTGCCAGCGTGAAATTGAAGCCGGAGAAGGAGAACGAGGCAAATTCGGCCGATTCCAGAATATTTCCAATCGCCACGCACCTACTCTTCGGCCTTGGAGAGAAAAAGGAAAGTGACGGAAACGGTGTCAACGAGATCGGAAGAATTATGGTGAGGTTCAGGCGGTGGCGAAATCGGGGGTTGCCCCTCTCTGCATAGTTGCCACCCTATTACGCTGCAGTCGCCGCCGCGACCGTTCACGACTCTTTGACGTCCGTCGTCGTCACGGAGCCTGGTGTTCCATGGCTGCGCATAGGATGCGGTTCAGCCGCGTCTGATAGCCCTTCCCATGCATTTTGAGCCAGTCGAGCACATCCACGTCGAGACGTACTGTCATTTGTTGTTTTGCCGGTGGCCAGGCTTCGGTCGCCTTCTTGAAAAATGAGGTATCCAGCGGCGGGATCTCCGAATAGTCGATGTCCCGATCCTTGAGCCGGCCAAGTTTCGCTACGGCGCTTTTGATAGATTTTCTGTCCACGCAGGGAGTGGGCCATCACCACGAGCCGTCCAGCGAGCGTCCCAAGACTCATCAGCCGTTGCTCTCCATAGTCGAAATGGTCATCGACGAAGGTTACGCAGCGGTCGGCGAAAACCTGTTCGGCATCGGCAAAGTCCAAGCCGTGTTTGGCGCGGATTGTTGCGGTTCTTGGCTTCGTCCCATTCATACATAGCGCACGCTGGAATGTCACTACTTTTGTCGTGACAGACAAGTTTCCCATGTGCCCGGTCAGGTGGAAAGTCTCGTGGTGGGCGGACACGAAGTTGTGGCTGGCGAGCGGAAGGACCGCGGAGGGGTTCACGCGTTGATATGCAGATCCTCTGTCACGCGTGAACAAGTGTTCCCATACGGGACATTCCATCAGCCGTTCTAGGACACAGTGGGCACCAGGATGGGCCGCAACGGGAAGACGGAGATGCAGGCCCACTGGATCTTACGGTCCGTGACAGATTAGATACGTACGAGGACCGAAGCACAGGAGCGACGCATGAAGACTCTGGTGTTAGCCAACGAAAAGGGCGGCGTAGGGAAATCGGCCATCGCCTGTCAGCTCGGCTATTATTTCCATGACCTCCTGAACAAACGCGTGCTGGTGATCGATCTGGATCACCAAGGCAATACCACGCGGAGTCTCACGAAGTCGGGGTTGGCGGCGGTGGCAACGGTCCAGTCCCATCAGCTCTTAACGGAATCGATCACATCCATTGCATCGGGCGCGTTCGTGCTGGTGCCCTCGAGCCGGGAGCTGCTGAAACTGCAGGAGCAGAAGGAGCAGCACAATCGGTTTGCGACGAACCTACGTGAGCGTCTTCGTGCGATGAGTGAATTGTTCGATGTGGCGATCATCGACACGAATCCGAATCCCGATATTCGCGTGATCGCTGCCTTGGTCGTCGCCGATTGTGTGCTGGCGCCGATCCAACTGAACCAAGAAGCCGTCCATGGGATTGGGTCGTTGCGCAAACAGATCCTGAAGATTCAGCGCACATTGAACCCCGACTTGCGGTTCATCGGCATCCTGCCGAATCTGGTGGAAGCGACGCCGTTTCAGCGAGAGAACCTGACACAACTCGTGACCGCCTGTGCGGAGCTCTTGCTGACGCTGCGCGATGGACGACCGGCCGCCTTTGCCCGTCGGACGGCCTGGCCCGAAGCCCAAGCCTTGGGGATTCCCATCTGGAAGAGTACGAAGACGAGCTCCCGAGACGTGTGGTCTGAAATCCGCCCGGTATTCGAGACTGTCGTCGCAAGGATGGAGGTGTCCTCATGACGAAGCCGACGGCAGTTGCCCAGCAAACGAAGCAGAAGATTGTGCTGGATCTAGCCGATCTGGATGAGCAGCCGACGTCCCGACAGGCTGCACGCACCGAGGCTGTTGGACTCATCGGCAGACCGATGGACATTCCCTTGCACGAGATCGAGGAGGATCCGAATCAACCACGCAAAGAATTCTCCGATGAGTCATTGGCTGAGCTGGCGGCGAGTATTCGGCAGTATGGCGTGAAGACGCCGATTTCCGTCCGCCCGCATCCGACGGGAGTCAATACATGGATGGTGAACTTCGGCGCCCGACGCCTGCGGGCCTCCGCTCTAGCCGGCAAGAGGACGATTCCGGCTTTCGTCGATCATCAACATACGGACTATCAGCAGGTCATCGAGAACGTACAGCGGGACAATCTGAAGCCGCGTGAGTTGGCGCTGTTCATCAAAAAGAAACTGGATGAAGGGGAGAAGCAGATCCATATTGCACAATTGCTGGGCGTGGACCGATCCACGATCACGCATCATCTGGCGCTGATTGAGCCCCCGTCCTGTCTAGAGGATCTGTACAGTTCAGGCACGTGTCAGTCGGCGAAGATTCTCTATGATCTGCGTGGTCTGCATAAGCAGTTCCCGCAAGCCGTCGAACGGTTTTGTCAACAGGCCGCAGAAGTGACGCGAAGCCATGTTGCGGACCTCGCGGCGAAACTAAAACGTCTCCCATCAAAGAGGGATCACATCGTGATCCCAGAGCACGTCGTCATGGAGGAGGGGAGCCGTGAGGCGACAGCAAGTACGGTCCTTTCTCCACCAACGATGACGAATGGGCGCAGTGGAGGAGGGGAGGTGGCCATCCCGACCAGCCCAATTCCCCACGATGTCTTCATTGTCTATCGCGGGAAGCAAGGCCGTCTCGATCTGTTTGCCACGCCCGCGATCGCCACCCATGCGATCATCGAATTAGTCGACGGCACACGAGCGGAAGTTCCAGCCAAGGACTGTCTGATTGAACAGCTAGGGTTCAACACGTAGCCTCGTTACAATCGTGGCCTCATCTTGTATCCAATCGTGTTCTTCTCCATAGCAGAATCTGACTGAGTCGATGTTGGAACGTTCCAATCCCATGCTGGAGGTGTGTCGCGATCTGATCAATGGAGCAAACCGTCATGATGCAAATCTGGCTCTTCTCATTCATCTGCTCCGTCTGTACCTGGGCAACTATCCACGAGGCCTGCCTGATCTCACGAGAGAGTGAAGAATTCCCTCGTCGGGAGTGAACGACTGCGGCTCTCTCCCTTCCACCGCCTCAGCTAGATCCGACAACGACAGCCAGCTTGTTGGAACGTACCAACATCGCGGTGGCACCGCGCCCGCGCCGTGCCTCTGATCGCGCACCGTCGTGTCGCCTTCTGGCGGCCAGACCGTGCGGCGACATCTGGTACAGGTCCCAGGACAGATCGTGGCGTTTCATGGACGTGTTCCGATGCTCTTGCTCAGTCCATCAAGAATGAAAGGGACGAGAGGGGAGCGGGTTTGCCTGTGTGTCGTGAGGCTATCACACCGTCGGGTAGCGGCAGCGCATTGCTGCGCCACCGCCCCCTAAGAACCGGACGTGCCAGTCACCCAGCATCCGGCTCAAGCCATTCTTCAGCACCATGGGGTGGCACCGAACCATTTGACGGAACGTGTTGAGGCGCGACGACGGGCGAGGTACGCAGTCCATGCCGGGTCAAAAGGATGCGCGGCACCTGGGATCTTGACGTGACGCCTGATGGCGACCGTCATCGCACAGAAGAGCTGAATACTGGCGGTCGTGCCGTCAGTGGAGCCCTTCGTGGCGAAGACCCAGGACCGCGACCCTCTCGGCCGGAAGTACCGCCGGATAACCCATCGAGCTCCTTTGGCGGGATGCCGACGCTTTGCCCACCTCCAGAGCATGTGCCAGATGTGCGAGTCGATTCGTGCATAGGTTGCTTTGGCCGCAGCATGGCGGTGATACAGCGTCCAGCCTCGGATTACCGGATTGAGTTGCCGTATCAACGCGGCTTGCGTGGCGTTCGCATTGCCTGTGATGAGTTCCCTGACCCTCTCCAGCAAAGAGTGGATGCTGTGCTTTGCGGGTTTGGTGAGCAGCTGGTCGCCGTACTTGCGTACGTGCTGCCCGAGGAAATTGAACCCTTCCGTGATGTGTGTGATCCGCGTTTTCTCGTCCGACAGGTCCAGCCCACGCGCCGCCAGGAAACGACGGACCGCTGGAAGTACCTGGGAGTCGAGCACGTCGTTCGACGCGCCGGTCACCACGAAATCGTCGGCATAACGGATGACGTTGAGTTTGACTTTCCGGCGTGCGCGTTCCGACCCACCGGCACTCGCATAGACTGCCGCCTCCAGCCCATCCAACGCCATGTTCGCGAGCACCGGCGAGATGACTCCACCCTGGGGTGTCCCCGCCTGCGTCTCGAACACGAATCCCTCATCGACGTATCCGGCTTCCAGCCACGTGCGCAGCACCGCCTGCTCCATCGGGATGTGCTCCAGAAGCCAGGAGTGGCTGAGGTTGTCGAAACAACCTCGAATATCCCCCTTCAGGACCCACTCTGCCGAGCTCCGCTGTGACAGGGTGGTGACGCACTGTTCGATGGCATCGGCTGGCGAGCGCTCAGGCCTAAAACCATAGGAGTTCGGATCTGCCAGGGTCTCTGCAATCGGCTCCAAGGCGAGCTTCCACAGCGCTTGCATCGCCCGGCACCGCATACAAGGAATTCCCAGCGGACGCCGCTTCCCATTCCTCTTCGGAATGTACACTCGTCGCAGCGGCATGGCCCGATAACCGCGATGCCGCAGCGACAGCATTCCGTTCCACCTGGCCGCCGGGGTGCGCCACACCTTGCGGTCCACACCCGGCGTTCGCTTCCCTCGGTTTTCCGTCACTCGCTTCACGGCCAACATCTTGCCGCTGTGCGAGCGGGTCAGCAGGCGTTGCAAGGCGTTCGCCTTGCCCCATCGGCCTTCCCGAACTGCCTTGGCGATACGCATCTGAAGCCGCTTCACCTCTGCGTCGATCGTGAGCCAGTTCGCCTGGTCCCACTTCTGGGCAGCGTGTGAGGACGCACCAGCATCGGATACTTGCGTATCAGAGGCCGTCATCTGCTTTTCCTCATCCAACGGTTGTGTCAAGATTCTCTCGCCATGAATGACCGCGCGGAAGTCTGCCCGCTTTCGCGTCGGGCGATATTGCAGCCCGTATCCCATCCATTACAGACAGGCGTTTGCTTCCTCCGCAGTCCTGTACCCCCCCACGCTCATAGCGTTCCTTGCGGTTCACCTGCCGTTGTCGGCAGCGTGAGGGGCTTACCCTGTTTCGCATGAATTTCCGGATGGTGCGAACCCGTCCTGTGCGCCGGCGGCCTGTGTCCATGATGGTCCAAAGACC
>JACZCY010146009.1_pt1 | contig 12677 bp, 12 predicted proteins | sample 8641821 | NCBI WGS metagenome assembly JACZCY01 (sample SAMN15324609, study PRJNA640507) | soil metagenome | isolation source: intercropping sugarcane | place: China: Luxin town, Laibin City, Guangxi Province | collected 2019-07-25 | depth 10cm m | reverse complement strand
TTGCTGGCCGAGTTGGCGCCGCGCGCGATGAAGGGGTTCGAGGCGCCGGTGCTGACCGCCTACGCGCTGGCCTGTTACCTGCAGGGAAACGGCGCGCTCGCCGGCATCGCCGTCGAGCGCGCGCGCAAGGCCGACCCGTCGTACAACCTCGCGCGGTTGGTCGACGACGCGCTGCTTCGTTGTGTCAGCCCGAAAGTGCTGCGGGCGTGGTTGCGCGGCGTGCGCGACGACCTTGTCGGAACGTGAGGCGGCTAGTGTCGAGTCGTGTGCACGGTGGTGTGCCGATGGCGTCCCGACGAGCGGTGGCCGGTCCAGCTGCTGGCGCTGCGCGACGAGTTCGCCAGCCGCGCCTTCGACCTGCCGGGGCGATGGTGGCCGCAACAACCAGGCGTCGTGGGTGGTCGTGACCGCACGGCCGGCGGCACCTGGTGCGCGAGCGATCCGGCGGCCGCAGTCACCGCGGTTGTGCTCAACCGGCCCGAGCCGCGGGCCGCAGTGACGGGCGCTCCCAGCCGGGGGGTGCTGCCGCTGCTCGGCGTCCGGTATGAAGACCGATGGCCGAAGTATCTCGACGTCGAGGGAATGGCCGGCTTCAACCTGGTGCTTGTCACGCCGACCAGCGCGCGCTGGTGGTGGTTCGACGGGTCGCAGTTGCGCGATGAGGAGTTGCGACCAGGCGTCTCGATGTTCACGCCGCGCGGGATGGCCGCCGATGTGGCGGCGCGGTTCGTCGCAGGCGGCGCGCGGCTCGCCGAACCTGACGCGCCGACCGCGCGAGTTTGGTCCGACTGGCTGCCGGCCGTCGACGGTGTGCGGCCGAGCGCTGACCCGGCCGCGTTGGTCGTGCGCAAGCCGGTCGGCGACGACAGCTACGAAACGGTGTTCGCGCAATTCATCGCGGCGGAGCCCGGCACGCTGCGGCTCGACTACCGCGCCAGTCCCGCCCGCAATCAAAACGCCCCCTGGACGACGACGCACTGGCCCGACTAGGGGCTCGCGTATTGGGCGGCGTTGGCGACCGACGGGTGGCTTCGTCCGGCCGGCCCCGCGCCGAAGACCCGCAGGATGTTCGCGGTGATGCCTTGGACGACGCCGGCCGGGCAGTCGGAGGCGCCCGCCGGACACGGCGACATCGCCGCGATCCACCCGTTGGTCCCGGTCGCGATCACGCCCGCTTCGCTGGCACGATCGGTGTAGTACGTCATGTCGGCGAAGCTGCGCACGCCATACGGGGTCGAGACGGGAGAATGCGCCAGCACCTGAACGTCCGTCGGCCCGGGCTGCCCAGCGACGTAATGGTCGAAGTCAGATCGGACGACGTGCGGCAGCCCGGCGCCGTCGCGAACTCCGGTGCCGGCGAACGGCCAGGCGGTGGCGTCGGCCACGACGAGCGGGTCGTCGATTCCGTAACCGCCGTAGGTGTTTCCGGTGATGACGCTGGGTGGGTCGTTGGCCGGCGGCTCAGCCCAGGTGTTGCCCGTCGCGTCCTGCTTGTCGGTGGTGTAAATCGGGTCGGCGAGCGGGTCGCGGTAGTCGACCATTTCTCGGTCGGGCCCGAGCGCGCTCGGCTGCAGCCGCACATGGCGCAGGATCGGGCTCGCCGCGAAGAACACGAAGTTGACGCCGTGCCGGACCGCGTTGTCCGCGCCTTGACGTTGCGCGAGCGCCCAGCACTCGTCGTGTCCGAGGCTCAGGAACACCCTGTGGCGCAGCATCAATTGCGGGTCTTGCTCGACGCCGACATCGGTCAGGTAGGTGACATCGAGGCCGTGCCGCTCGACGAACTCGACGAGCGGAAGCTCGTTGCCGACGAAGTCGCTCGCGCCTTGTGCCAGCGAGTACGGCCGGTCGAACGACACGACGCGCGCGCGATCGGCGTATGTCGGCCGACGCCCTGGCGGCGCGCCGCCGTACAGGTCGTAACCGCCGTACGTGTTCCACGCCTGCCAGGTGAAATCGCTGTTTTGCACGAGGTAGGTCGCGTGACTGCTCGGATCGTCGACCGTCAGGGGAACGTAGCTTTGCTGGCCGCCGGTCGCGACCAGCTTCAGCAGATAGGCGCCTTGCGGCCAGCCGGACGTGACCGCGACCGTGATCGACGGGCGCCAGTCGCAATGCACCATGTTGATCCGCGGCGTCACCGGGCAGGTCGGTTGCGCGTGACCTGGAGCCGCCGACGACGTCCACACCAACCGCGCGTCAGCGCCGCCGTAATAGCCCATCCGATACGCCTCGACGTGGAAGCTTGGCGCTGCCGTCGAGACATAGAGCGCCACCGATTGCCCGACGGCCGCCTCCGTGACGTTCGCGTATCCCGCGATCGCCGGCCCGCGCAGCGTGGCGGGGATCCGCCACGCCGTCGTCCCCGGTTTGGCGTTTTCGGCTTGCACCCAAGCGGCTGTCACGCCGTCCGCGCCCGCCGATGTCGATGTCGATGTCGAAGTCGAAGTCGAAGTCGGGGTCGCCGATGACACGGGCCCGGTCAACCGGACGACGGGTGGAGGCGCCGTTGCCCGCGACCGCGGGGTTCGCCGGACAGCGTGCACGGACGCGGTTGTGCACCCGGTCAGCAAGAGCGCGGCCGCGACCCCTGCCGCGGCGGCCAATCGTGCGCCAGCGGACACCGCTCACCTCCCCGACAGGCTTGCTATGACGTGATGTCGGCCGAGGTCAGCCTCGCCCACGCGGCGGCGCCGAAGATCGCGGTGTACGACAGCGGCACCAGCAGGCTGTGCGCGAGCGACGTGATGGAGTAGCTGCTGCGCAGCAGGTCGCTGAAGTCGAGCCAGTGATGTGTGAGCAAGATGCCGCGGAACGAGCCAAGCTGTGGCACCGAGTCGAGCACCGCGAAGGCGATGACCAACGCGACCGTTCCCGCCATGGCGCCGATCGGCACCTCGGTGAGCGTCGACAGGAAGAACGCGAGCGCCGCGAGGCCGAGCAGGTCGACGAAGACGAAGATCGCGACACCGACCGCGCGGCCGAGTCCGCCGGCGAACGGGATGGTGTCGCCCGACAGCAAGGTCACGCCGTGCGAGCCGAAAAGGGCGAGCCCGGTGATCATTCCGACGAGCGCCACCAACGCGATCGCCGCCGCCAGGTAGGCCAGCGCGCCGAGGCCTTTCACCACCAGGAGCCGGGTTCGCGACACCGGGACGGTGAGCAGATAGCGCAGCGTCCCGGCGTTCGCCTCGCCGGCGATCGCGTCGCCGCACACCACCGCGACCGCCAGCGGCAAGAAGACCGGCAGGCAGATCGTCAACGCGGTGAACGCGAGGAACAGCCCGTTGTTGGTGAGCTGGCCGATGAAGGCGGGCCCGCCCTCGCCAGGCCGCGGTGTCGACAGCTTGACCGCGATCCCGATGAAAATCGGGACGGCGGAAAGCACGACAAGCATCGCGAGGTTGCGGCGCCGGCGGAACACCAGCCGCAACTCGCTGCGCAGTTGGCGGGCGAGCACGCCGCGATGGCGCGGCCTGGTCACGGCGCCGATGCTGGGTGCGAGCGCGGCGTCAACGGACGACATCAAAACCCTCCCCGGTCAGTTGCACGAAGAAGTCCTCCAGCGCGGGGCGTTCGACGCGAAGCCCGTGCACCGGCACGCCCGCGCTGACCAGCGCGGCGTTGATCCGGTCGGCGGGCACGTCACGCATGCCGGCGATGGCGTACCCCTGTCCCTGCTCAGAAACCTCGAGCCCGAGGCTGGCGAGCACCCGTAGGGCGTCGTCCAGGCTCGTGGTCTCGATGCGCAGCTGGGTGTTGGCGCCTTGCAGGACGTCGGCCAGCGAGCCCTGCCGCAGCAGGCAACCCGCGCTCATGATGCCGACGTGCGTTGCCACCTGCTCGATCTCGGCGAGCAGATGGCTTGACACCAACACGGTGGTGCCGTCTGCGGCCAGCTCGCGGATGAGCGTGCGCACCTCGCGGGTGCCTTGCGGGTCGAGGCCGTTGGTCGGCTCGTCGAGGATCAGCAACTCGCGCGGGCGCAGCAGCGCGGCGGCGATGCCGAGGCGCTGTTTCATGCCGAGCGAGTAGCGCCGGTAGTTCTTGCGCGCGGCCGCGCCGAGCCCCACCCGGTCGAGGGCCGTGGAGACCCGTTCCTTCGACGTCCGCGGGTCGGTGCTCGCGTCGAACGCGTCGAGCCGGCGCAGGTTGTCACGCCCGCTGAGGTAGGGGTGGAAGGCGGGGCCCTCGACGAGGGTGCCAACGCCGGTCAACACGTCGGCCGCCCGGGCGGGGATCGCGCCACCCAACACCTCGACCGAGCCGGCGTGCGGCGTCATGAGCCCGAGGAGCAGCCGGATCGTGGTCGTCTTGCCCGACCCGTTCGGTCCGAGAAACCCGAACACCGAGCCGCGCGGGACCTCGAGGTCGACGCCGTTGACCGCGATGTGGCTGCCGAACCGGCGGGTCAGCCCGACCGTCTTGACGGCGAGCGACGTCCGCGGCGCCGGCTCGGCGGTCGCGCCGTCGTCCGGCGCCGTCACGACGGCGGTCACAGCCCGTGCCCTGTCGCCGCGACCTGGCGGATCGCGTCCGCGCTCACCGGACCGACGTACACGTGGCCGTCGTCCGCGATGAAGACCGTGAACAGCGAGCTGGTGACCAGCCGGCCGCCCTGCGTCGGCGTGGCGATCTTGTCGAGGATCGCCGACAGGTTCGAGCCGGGGTTGGCTGAGCCGGCGGCGAGGCCCTGATCTTGCAGCTCGAGCACCGCGGTCCAGCCCTTGCCGAGCAGCTTCGGACCGTTGTCAGCGGTTGTGCCCGCCGGTGTGCCCGCCGGGGTGTTGGCCTTGGCGCCGCCGGGAGCAGAGGCGCCGTCCTTGATCCGCTGCGGCATGTCGCCGCCTCCCATGTGGGCAGGGCCCGAGAGCGGGCTGCCCTGGGTCACGGTCGAACCGGCGGGCGGCACGAAGTTGAACACCGACGCGTTCGGCGTCTTGAAGCTGACGTCGGTGAAGCCGACCTGGATCGCGGGGGAGGTCGCGTCGCGCGCGAAGACCTGCACTCGCAGCGGAACCGACGTGTGGGCGTCGATGGCGATGCGAACGCTGCCGATGAGCGACCGCGAATCCTTTGGCGCCAGCAGCAGTTGGTACGCCGACCGGCCGGCCACCCGCGCTGTGCGGTCGACCTGCACGGTTGTGGTCGGGTCGATCGCCTTGAGCGCGGCGTCGGCGGCCGCCTGCGGTGTCATGCCGGTGAGGTTGCGCTCCGAGAGCCCCTTGGCGTCGGCCGGGTTCACCGTGGTGTGCGTGACGTGCCGGTCGGTCGAGCTGTAGCTCCAAAGGTCCTTGCCGTTGTGGATGATGTCGCTCTCCGACAACTGGCCGAGCAACGCCAGCCGCTGCTTGTCGTGGCCGCCGTACCAGACCCGCACGGTGTGCGCGCCGGTCACGAGGTTGGCCAACGAGAGCGACGAGTCGCCGCCTGAGCCACCGATGTCGGGCAGTTGCGGCAAGCCGAGTTTCGCCGTCTCGACGATCGTGCCGGAGAACCCGGTGGGGTTCGCCGTCTCGAGGTCGACGAGGAGTTGTGCCGCGGTGCGCGCGGGCAGGTTCGGCTCCGCGGCCGCGCTGGTGGCGACCGACGAGGTGAACGACGCCACCGCGATCGCGGCCGCCACGCCAGCGGGTAGCGCCCACCGGAGCTTGCGGGTGGTGAATGCTCGTGTCATGTGCTCACTATGAGCGCACGGCCAGCCGACGGCCGCATCCGCGGCGGGCGGCCACAGGTTCGCCACAGGTTTGCGAGGAGGTGCCGGGTCTTGCGGTTGTTGGTGGCGGAGGACGAGCAGCGGATGGCCGCGGCCCTCGAACGCGGCCTCACCCACGCTGGCTTCACGGTCGACGTAGCGGCCGACGGGTCGCGCGCGCTCGAATTGGCCACGACCGTCGGCTACGACGCGATCGTGCTCGACATCATGCTGCCATCTATGTCGGGTTACGAAGTGACCCGCCAGCTGCGAGCTCGCGGTGTCTGGACTCCGATCCTGCTCGCGCCCGCGAAGGACGGCGAGTACGACCAGGCCGACGGTCTCGACCTCGGCGCCGACGACTACTTGACGAAGCCGTTCTCGTTTGTGGTCCTGCTCGCTCGGTTGCGCGCCTTGCTGCGGCGCGGTTCGGCGCCAAGGCCGTCGCTGCTGCAGGTCGGCGAGATGAGCTTCGATCCGGCGTCGCGCGATTTCGCGTTGTCTGGCGAGTCGCTCGACCTGACGGCGCGCGAGTCGGCGATGCTCGAGTACTTGATGCGCCAGCATCCTCGCGCGGTCACGAAGGCGGAATTGCTCGAGCACGTGTGGCCCGGCGCTGACACCGACAAGAACGCGGTGGAGGTGTACGCGGGATACCTGCGCCGCAAGTTGGGTCGCTCCGTGCTGCAGACCGTTCGCGGTGTCGGCTACCGGTTGCGGTCGCCATGACGACGACGCCTGGCTGGTGGGCTCGACGTTCCTTGCGGTTGCGCGTCACCGCCGCTGCCACCGCGGTGCTGGCCGTTGGCCTGGTGATTGGCACGATCGTGCTGGCTCAGGTGTTCGAGCATCGCAGAGTGAGCGCCATCGACGTCAGCGTGCGCGCCGAGGTGACGACGATAAGCCAGCTCGTGGCGTCGGGCGACCTGCCGTCGCCGCTGCCGTCGCCGGCGGGCGCGACGACACTTGCGCAAGTCGTCGACTCCGCGGGGACGGTGCTCGCGGCGACGAGTTCCGCGAGTCGGGTGCTGCAACTCATTCCGGTCGAGCAAGTCGCGTCGCATCATGGGCGACCGTTCACGACGTCGTCGAGCACGATCGGCTCGTCGAGCCTGCGCGTGCTCGCGGCGACGGTGAGCTTTCACGGCGTGCCCGTGACGGTCGTCGCGGCGGCGCCGCTGGGAGACGTGACGTCGACGCTGAACGCGATGCGCAATGTGCTGCTTGTCGTCGTCCCGCTGATTCTGCTTGCTGCCGCGGCGGCGACGTGGCTCGCGGTCAGCGCTGCGCTCCAACCGGTCGACCGGCTGCGCGCGGCGGCCGACGCGGTCGACGTGACCGTGACCGCTGAACCGCCAAAGCTGGATTTGCCCACGGGCGGCGAGGAATTGCGCAAGCTGGGCGACACCTTGAACGAACTGTTGAGGCGGGTGCACGCGGCGAGCGAGACGCAACGCCGCTTCATCGCCGACGCCGCGCATGAGTTGCGGTCGCCCATCGCGTCAGTGCGCACCCAACTCGAAGTCGCGCTGACCGTGCCGAATTCGCCCGACGATTGGCCGCGCATCGTCGCCGACGCGTTGGCCGACGTCGAGCGGCTCGGCAAACTCGCCGAAGACCTGCTGCTGTTGGCCCGGCTCGACAGCGGCGCGCCGCGACGTCATGGTGCGGTCGACGTCGGCGCGTTGTTGGGAGAGCCGGCCGCCGACTGCGTCATCGACGGCGACGAAGCAGCGCTGCAGCGCATGATCGACAACCTGTTGACCAACGCCCGGCGGCACGCGACGAGCGTCGTCGAGGTGAGCGCGACCAGCGTCGGCGGCGATGTCGTGGTCACCGTTGACGACGACGGTCCGGGCATTCCGGTGGGCGACCGTGAGCGGGTTTTCCAGCCTTGGGTGCGTCTCGACGCCGGTCGCGGTCGCGACGAAGGTGGCGCGGGGCTGGGTCTGGCGATTGTCCGTTCGATCGCCCGCGCGCATGGTGGTGACGTGAAGCTAGAGACCAGCCCGCTCGGCGGCTTGCGCGCCGTCGTCCGCTTGCCTGCGGCGTCATCGACGCGAACGGCCGTGACCGCGAAACCGGGGCGATGAGGCTTACGGGCTAGGGCCACCGGCGCGTTCGGACATCCGGAGTCGGGGAACGACCGGTCGCGGCCTTCTCCTGCGGTTAGCGCGCGGCGCAGGTTGAGTGGCCGAACGCGGGATCGCCGTCCGTCGCGCCCCAGCCGATCCGCAGCGGCAGGGCGGGGGACTGCCACGCGCCCGCGACGCCGCGGATCAGTTGGAAGGCCATGCGCCAGCCGTGATGTCCGGGCGTCGGGTGTCCGGTCAGGATCTGCGTGACGTCGCGCCGGATCGTCGCATTGGTCAGCAGTTCGGCGTGGTAGGCCGGCACCGTCGTCCATTGGATTCGCGAGAACGGCCCTCGGTAGACCGTCAATGCGCCTTCGAGCGGAAGGAACAGGTAGCCGCGAACGCCGGGCACCGGGCACAACGTCTGGTCACGATATGTTGGTGCGTTGTCGACGAGTGACCGGACGAATGGCAGGTCGGCGTGCTCATGCACTTGGGGCGTCTCAAGCCGAAAGAGCGAGAGGATCGCGCGGACCTCGAGTCCTCCTGCGTAACCGTAACCAGTTTGCCCGGACGACGGGAAGAACACCCGGCTGGGCCGCAGCAGCGGACTCGTCTGAATGAAGTAATCGACGGGTGGATGCGGGTGCGTCGTGAAATACGCTCGCGCGACCATCGATCCTTCGCTTTCCGCGACGACCGACACATCCCGCCCGCTGCGGCTATGCAGGTCGGTGATTTGCTCGGCAAGTCGGGCGGCGCTTGTCTTTAGAGACTGGTGCGTCTGCAGCGCGCTGTACGGCAGCGGCGCGCCCGCCGCGCTAACGCCAGCGTAGGAGAAGCGGATCGTCTGAACCTGCGGCCCGAACGCGCCGTCGGTACCGCCGGCGTAACTGCTGTTGAATCCGCCGACGAAGATGACGGGATGGGTCAGCTGTCTCTGGGGAGTCGCGCCGGGCGATGATGCCCCCGCTGCCGGCAAGCCGCCGAGACCGCTTGCGAGGCGGCTGCCAGCCGCGTACCCGGCCCCGGCGAGCAGGCCGCCGCTGACAAGCACCGCGACCACAGGCATCGCTGGAATCGTCCATCGCGGAGGTCTCGCGCGAACCACCGTCACGACGATGCGCCGCCACACCCAGGCGTTGAACACGCCGCCACCAAAGGCCGCCGCCAACGCGACCCAACCTGGGCTGTAGGTGATCGCGAGCGCGGCGAGCATGATTTCCAGCCAGCTCAACGCGACGTAGCCGGCGGATCGCCATGGAATTGCTCGGCGCCACCACGCTCCGGTGATGATTCCGGGCGGCAGCAGCAAAGTGACGATCACCGTCATGATGATCGCGGCGAGAATGAACCAGGCGAAGCCGACGGCCGCGCCGGCGAAGGTTGACGACGCCCACGGCGACAGTGCCACTAAGGCGAGCAGTGTGTAGACGGCGCCGCGGCGCAGCAGCACGAGATACGCCGGACGACGGGCCTGCTCCGGCCAGGCGAAGAAGACGACCGTCGCGTTGACTACCGAGCGAAACGCCAGCAACGAAAGCAACATCCACGTCATCGACCACGGGCCGGTGGCGAAGGTCCAGACCCAGCGCAGATCGTGGAAGGGGCCGAACGCCGCTGGCGAACTCACCTGCGGCGCGAGTGGCACCGCCGACACGAAATGGACTCCCTGCAGGGCCGCGGCCTCGCCCATGGCGAGGCCTACGGTGATCGCGGCGAGCGGCCAATGCAGGCGCGCGCTCGCGTCGCGGAGCAGTCGCTGAGCAGTCCGCACCTGCGCACCGCCTCCTGCCGCTCACGTCGATGGACGTCGCCGCGCATGTTCACTGCACCTCACGGCTCGGTGTACCCGTTCGCCGTTCGGCGATGGATCGTGGGCCGATATGCCGTTCGTCGATCACGCCACGCGGGCACGTTGCTGGAGAACGCAACGTCGCGGGAGGGAAGGAGGATTCTCGTCATGTGGTGGTGGTGGTGGGCGTGGATCGTGTTCATCATTGTGGTCTTGCTCTTGCCGTTGAGCTGGGGCTGGGGCAGGCGTGGCTGGGGTCCGCCGTATCCGACCTATTACCGGCGTCGCTACTACGCGCGGCCCGGAGATCGACCGCCGATCGAGCCCGAGCCCGGCGACGTCAGTCCTGACAATCCGAACGTGCCGCCGATGCGGACTCGCACGCTCGTCGACGACCGCGAGCCGATCGAGCCTTACGCGGGCTACCCGTGGTGGAACTGGCTGGCCGACCTGTTTTGGCTCGCTGTGTTGGCCGCGATCGCGTGGGCGGTTTACCTCTGGGTCACCTGAGGCCGCGGGCGTGATCGGGGCTCCGGCGTGCCGCGCAGTTCCGCGGTGAAATTGGGATTGTGCGAGTGCCGGCCGCGGCTAAGGTGATCAGGTGGCCGCGCTGTTCGAGACTGCGGTGTCGAGGTTGTTGCGGGCGAGCTCTGAGGAGGTTAGGAGCCTCGTCGGGCTCCTTGCCCGCCGCTGGCGCGCGGACGGCGCCGGCGGATTCGCGCTCGCCGCGGCAAGCGCCGCCGCCGTTGCCGTGCTCGCGATCCTCAACCACCAGCGTGGCGCCGGCGCGCTGCTGACGAATTGCTGCGCCGAACGCGCGAGTCTGCCTGTCCCGCTTGATCTGATGCGCTTACCGGGCTCCTTGTTCGCACCGTCGCCGATGCTGCCGGCATGGGGCTCGATCGTGCAGGTGTTGCTTGTGGTCGGCCTCGCGGAAGCGGCGGTCGGTCGCATGAAGACGAGCGCGGTCGCGTTGCTCGGTCATGGTGTCGCCACCGTCGCGGCGCGCTTCTTCTTATGGCTTGGGCCGGGTTGGCCGCTTGGCCTGGCCGCGGCGTCCCGGGCCGCGCTCGACACAGGACCTTCCGCCGCGACGCTTTCGGTCGCCGCGTATCTCGCCGTCGTCACACGCAGCCGCGTTCTCGGCGTCGCGTTCGTCGCGTTGATGGTCGCGGCCACGGTGACGGCGCCGGGGCTGGCCGCGAGTGAGCATGTGGTCGCGTTGATGGTCGGCGTGTGCTGCGGCGCGCTGCATCTCGCGGTGCTGCACTGGCGGGCGCAACGTAGCAGCGTGTCGGACGACGACTTGCCTGCCCTCGCGCGTTGAGAACTTTGATCTGGGCGTGTGGTGGTCGTCAACTCGCGCGCTTGCGGCTGGCTCCGGCGAGGCCTCACGATGTCCAAGCTTTGTCTTGGGTCACAGGTGACTTAATCATGACGTCGATACCACTGGCAGTGGGGATTCCGCACTGGCGCGAAGCCTGCCTCGCGGCCTAGCGAGGTAAGGAGTTCATGAGGTCGCGTGGTGTCATTGCTGGCGGCGTGAGACCGGCGTCCAGCAGATCGGTGTCGCCGGTGACGATCACGGCGGCGGCGGCTTCGGCCAGCGCCACGAGGTAGTCATCGCCTGGATCTCGAACTCGCCTTTGCGGGTCGACAGGGTCTGGCTGGACGTCAGCCGTGCCGCCCAGCGCCTCGACGAAAGCGACGGCGTCGGCGACGGACACCCACCGCCGGAGTTTCGGTCGTAGCAGCACTGCAGTGAGCTCGTCGATCAGGTGCTGGCACACGACCGCAATGACGCGGCCGGACATCACCGCCTCGACAACAGTGGCGGGCGCGCCGTAAGGGTTGATCAGCGCGGCCACCCACACGTTCGGATCGATGACCGCGTGAACTGGCTCGCGCAGCGCTCAGCCCGCCCGGCGGTTGGAGCGCTCGGCGCGCACGGCGGCGAGTTCCTCGTTGGCGAGCCGAGCGGCTTCGGCCTCGCTCGGTGCGTCCTGTGGGCCGATTTGCTGCCAAACCCGCTCAACTGCCCCGACAAGCCCGAGATGACGCTGGAGCGCTTCCTCAAAGATCTCGTACTCATGCTTGCCGGCGCGGGCCGCCGCGACTTTCGCCGCCCTCAACAGCGACTCGTCGATGTACACCGTCGTCTTCTTCCGTGCCATAGCTGCCATCTTGACAGAAAGACGGGCTCGGCGCGGCCGGACCGCCGGAGCGAGCGAAAGGCGCTGCCGCCATCTGCGAACGGGGGGAACCGGCGAGGTCCATCGCTTGCCCGTGACGGCGCCTGGGCATAGTGATCTTGAAGGCTTGCCATGCGATAGGAAGGGCCCAGAACATGTGACATCACGGTGCCCCCGGCAGGATTCGAACCTGCGGCACACGGTTTAGGAAACCGTTGCTCTATCCCCTGAGCTACGAGGGCGTCGTAGTTGGCCCACGACCCGCGCCGCGCGTCGATGGTCGTCCGCACGGCCGGTCCATCGTAGGCGTCGTCCGAGCCGATGGGCTAACGCGCGCGGCTTTGCACCCAGCTGAGCCGTTGATGGCCGGACACCGCCCAGCGCAGCGGGCTTCGCTCAAGGGCCCGCAGCACTCGCAAGAGCAATGGACGCACCAGCAGCCACCCGATCAACACCACGACGACGCCGAGCGCCAGCCCGGCGAGCACGTCCTGCGGGTAGTGCACGCCGACGTACACCCGGGCGAACGCGATCAGCACCGCCGCCGCCGCGGTCACCCAGCCGAGCACCTTCCGGACGAAGAACAATCCGGCGGCGACCGCGCCGGCCATCACCGAGTGGTCGGACGTGAACCCTGGGTCATTGGCGTGATGCACCAACAGCAGCACGTTCGACATGGAGGCGAACGGCCGCGGCTCGTCGACCGCATGGACGATGAGCTGGTTCAGCGCGATCGCGATTCCCATGCCTGCCGCCGCCCACAGCGCCGCGGCCACCCCGCTCAGGTCGCTGCGCGACCGCGACCAGAGGAACGCCACGGCGAGCAGCACCCCGAACAGCACGCCGCCGTAGTTGGCGTAGACGGGAAGCGCGCCGTGCAGCCAGGGGGTGGCTTTCGGGTAGTCGTTGGCGTGGGGGAA
>JACZCY010113899.1_pt1 | contig 12850 bp, 8 predicted proteins | sample 8641821 | NCBI WGS metagenome assembly JACZCY01 (sample SAMN15324609, study PRJNA640507) | soil metagenome | isolation source: intercropping sugarcane | place: China: Luxin town, Laibin City, Guangxi Province | collected 2019-07-25 | depth 10cm m | reverse complement strand
GCGATGTAGCGTTCCGCGGTCCGGATGATTTCCAGGGAGTTCGACTCGCAGTCGGCCGATGTGTCCCCCCAAGCGGTGATTCCGTGGCCGCCCAGAATGACACCGATGGCCTCAGGGCTCTGCTTCTTCACAGCCGCGATGTCGAGGCCGAGTTGAAAGCCCGGACGACGCCAGTCGACCCACGTCACTCGTTCGCCGAAGCACGCGTTCGTCAATGTCTCGCCGTTGACCGCGGTCGCAAACGCGATGCCGGAGTCCGGGTGTAGGTGGTCGACGTGTGGTGCGTCGACCAGGCCGTGCATTGCGGTGTCGATGGACGGCGCCGCGCGACCCTTGCCGTGCAGGCAGTAGTCGAACGCGTTGACCATCTCGTCCTCGTGGTCGATCCCCGGATAGACGTCGACGAGCGAGCGAAGGCGGTCGAGGCGCAACACAGCCAGACCCGACTCGGTGAGAGTCCCGAGATCGCCGCCCGAGCCCTTGACCCACATCACGTCGACCGGTTTCGTCGTCACTGGATCGGCGACCGTGCCCTTCGCCGAAGCGTTTCCGCCGGCGTAGTTCGTATTGCGGCGGTCGGCGCCCAGTCGGTTCGAACGTTCGATGAGCGCCGACACGGTGGGATTGGCAGTCGTTGGCTGCGAGGGCATGTCAGTTCCATCCCGCCTGGGTGCCGCCGACGCGGCCCGATTCGATCTGCTGTTGGTAGCCGCTGTTGAGGTAGGCGGTCATGGGATCAGCCGGCAGTCCGCGCTCCACGCGCCAGATAGCGAGGTCGGGCCGAATGTCGGTGTAGAACGCGTTCATGAAGATCTCGTTGGCGGCGAGGACGTCTCCATGCTCGCGAGCCCGCTCAAGGGCGTCGACATCAAGCAGCAGGGCGCGAGCAACCATCTCTTGCACGTTGAGCACCGACCGGATCTGACCGGGGATCTTCTTCTCGATGTTGTGGCACTGGTCGAGCATGAACGCCACGCCGGCGTCTCCGCCGTAACCCCCGCCGCGAATGACCTCGACGAGGATCCGGAAGAGCTGGAACGGATCGGCCGCGCCCACCATGAGGTCGTCGTCGGCGTAGAAGCGGCTGTTGAAGTCGAACGATCCAAGCTTCCCGAGGCGCAGAAGCTGCGCCACGATGAACTCAATGTTTGTCCCGGGCGCGTGATGTCCCGTGTCCAGGCAAACCACGGCGCGCTCACCAAGGGCGGCGACGTGCGCGTACGCCGTGCCCCAGTCGGGCACGTCAGTGTGATAGAAAGCCGGCTCAAAGAACTTGTACTCGAGCACAAGACGCTGATCAGGCCCGAGCTGCGTGTAGATCATCGAAAGGCCCTCGGCCAGCCAGTCCTGGCGGGCTCGCATGTCGCCTTGGCCCGGGTAGTTCGTCCCGTCGGCGAGCCAGATCTTCAGATCCCGCGAACCCGTCCGGTTCATGATGTCGACGCACTCGAGATTGTGTTCGACGGCCTTCTTCCGGATCGCCGGGTCAGTGTGCGTGAGGCTGCCGAGTTTGTAGTCGTCATCCTGAAAAGTGTTGGAGTTGATGGTGCCGAGCCGCACACCGAGGTCCTCGGCGTAGCGCCGCAATGCCGCGTAGTCGTCGACCCTGTCCCAAGGGATGTGAAGTGCCACCGACGGCGCGAGCCCGGTGAACCGGTGGACCGTCGCCGCGTCAGCGACTTTCTCCTCAACGGTGCGCGGAGTGCCTGGACTGCCGAAGACTTTGAACCTGGTGCCCGAGTTTCCGTAGGCCCAGGAAGGCACTTCGATCGCGAGCTTACTCAGCCGTGAAGCGATGTCGGGGAAAGTCGTCATGTCATGCGCGCCGTTCGTCGAGGATCATCGCTTCTTGTTATCGCCCACCGCGTCTCCGGACGGCTGCGCGTGGGGCGGCAGATCTGTCGTGAAGGTGTGTGCGCCGGAGCCGACCTTGTGCTGACTCCTGCGCGAATCCGGCAGGACAACGGTTGCAGTGGCGCCGGTCGGCACCGTCACACGCAAGACGAACCTCGCCCCGTCGCGAGTCCACGCTGACGCGGCCTCCCCGTAGGGGGTCATGAGCCGAGCCTCGGCGCGTCGCAGCACCGACCCCGGAAGCGGTTCGATGTGCAGCTTGCGGTAGCCGGGCGACGCCGGCGCGAGGCCTGCGGCTCGGCGGTGCAGAAAGTCGGCGACCGCGCCTAAAGCGTAGTGATTGAAGGAGGTCATCTCGCCAGGGTTGATACTGCCGTCCGGGAGCATGCTGTCCCAGCGCTCCCACGTTGTGGTGGCGCCCATCGTCACCTGGTACAGCCAGGACGGGCATTGTTCCTGCAGCAGCAGCGCGTAGGCCGCGTCGACCTGGCCCACCGACGCGAGGGCGTCACAGATGACGGGCGTGCCGACGAATCCGGTTTGGACGACGTACCCCCCCTTGTCAACGAGTTCGGCGAGCCGCTTTCCCGCGTCGGCGCGTTCCTGCTCCGAGGCGAGCAGGTTGAACTCGATGGCAAGCGCCAACCCGGTCTGCGTGTCGAGCTCGCCCCAGCCGTCTGCCGGTAGGTAGGCCTGTCGAAAAGCGCGCAAGGTCTCGTCGGAGACCGTTTGGTAAAACTGGCTTTCGTCGGCCGTGCCCACAAGCGCCGCGACCTGCGCTACGAGCCGCGCGCTATAGATGAGATAGGCGTTCGCGACGAGGTAGCGGTTGGTGCGGGCCTCAATTGGTCGATCGGGCGGGGCCGCCGGGTCAAGCCAGTCCCCGAGCTCGAATCCGTCCTCGATCAGACCGGACGACCCTGTCTTTTGAAGGGAGTAGGCCATCCAGGCCTTCATGCTCTCGTACTGCTCGCGCAGAATCGCGATGTCGCCGTAGCGCTCGTAAATCGTCCACGGCACGATGACCGCCGCGTCTCCCCATGCCGCCGAGCCGGGCTCGGGAAACCCAACCGGCAGCCACGGAACGAAGTTCGGGACCCACCCGTCCTCGCCCTGCTCGGCGCGCAAGTCGGCGAGCCAGTTCTGCAGCGCCGCCGCGCTGTCGTAGAGAAAGCAGGCGGCAGGCGCGAAGACCTGAATGTCACCGGTCCAGCCGAGCCGCTCGTCGCGGTTGGGGCAATCCGTTGGCAGGCTGACGAAGTTGCCCCGCATGCTCCACACGATGTTGTCGTGCAGCTTGTTCAACAGCAGATGGTCGCTGGCGAAGCTACCGATCCGCTCCATATCGGTGTGAACTACGAGCGCTTTGACGTCGTCTTCGGCGAACGTCCGTGGCCAGTTCTCAACCTCGGCGTAGCGGAACCCGTGCACGGTGAACCGAGGCGTCCAGCGTTCCGGCTCGCCGTCGCCGCGCAGTGTGTATGTGTCGACCGCCGTCGCGGTGCGCAAGGTCCGGATTCCGAGTTCGTCGTCCTCCAACACCTCCGCGTGATGCAGCCGCACCTCATGCCCTGTCGGCCCGCTGACCGTGATGGCGAGCTTCCCGGCGATGTTCTGCCCGAAGTCCAACCTGACGCGCCCGTTTGGCCGGCGCTCAATCGACACGGGCGCGAGTTGCTGCGTGACGCGCACCGGCTCGTCGACGGCCGGCTCAAGACGCACGGCTGCGGTCACGCGTTGGAGATACGGTGCGCGCCACTCGGCCGACTGCGCGCCGGGCGCATCCCATCCTGCTGGCAGCAGCCGGGCGTCGTACTTCTCGCCTTCGTACAGTCCGGCCGCGACGACGGGCCCTTCACGCCACCGCCAGCGGTCAGCCAGGGGCACCACGCTGTAGTCCAAGCCGTCGCCTGAAACCTCCAGCTGGCACAACAGCGCGACCTGGTGACCGTAGTAGTCCCAGCGTCCGCCGCCAAACCCGATCCGCCCCCGAAACCAGCCATCCCCCAGCATCGCCCCGACGACGTTCTCGCCGTCCTTGAGCAGGTCGGTCACGTCATAGGTGTAGACCTTCAGGCGATGCCGGTAACTCGTCCAGCCCGGTGACAGCACGTCGTCTCCGACCCGAACGCCGTTCAGGCTCAGTTCATACACGCCTTGCGCGGTCGCGTGCAGGAGCGCGCGTCGAACCGGCTGCACGGCTTCGAAGGATGCCCGCAAGAGATATCCAGGACGTGGCTGGCCCACCTCGACGGCGTGGTTTGGGACGACGAAAGACTCGGTCCAATCGGAATTGTTGAGCAGCCCGACGTGGATTTCGAGCGGCTCGCTCCACGGCGTCTCCGTGCCGTCGTCGAGCCAGGCACGTACCCGCACAACCGCGCGCTCCCGCGAACCCAGCTCGTCAAACGGCCAAGGGGTCAGCACGCGTTCGGCTGAGCTAACCCGGCCCGACGTGTGGTCGTGACCCGACACGACGGCGGCCACCTCGTAGGCCACCTGGTCGACACCTGCCGGAGCGCCCTCGACCAGCCACGACAGCCGAGGCCGGCCGGTGGCAATCCCGAGAGCCGCCGCACGGTGCTCCGCACGCAGCCGAGTGACTTCCGTCATCCCTTCACCGATCCCGCCGTAAGCCCCTTCATGACCCGCTGGTTCAGGAAGAGGTAGATGAACAATGTTCCGAATATGCTCACGCAGATTGCCGCGAAGAGCGGGCCGTACTGCACGGAGCCGAACTCGCCCGTGAAGTTCAAAAGACCGACCTGAATGGTGCGCAGCTTGCTGTTGTCGGTGAACGTGACGGCGATGAGCAAGTCGTTCCAGAGGAAGAAGAACTGCACGAGCCCAACGGTCAGGATGGCGTTGCGCACCATCGGCACACCCACCGACGCGAAGCAGCGAAGCAGCGAGGCGCCGTCGATCACCGCGGCCTCGAAGACCTCCATCGGGATCGCCCGAAAATAGGTCGCCATCATGAAGACGGTGAGTGGCAGGCCGGTCGCCGTGTAGGTGATGAACAGCGGCCAAAGCGAACTAGTGAGATGAAGGTGGAAGTAGATGGTGAAGAGCGGAAGGAGCACCATCTGACCGGGCACCATGATGCCGGTCAAGAAGAGGAGCAGGACGCTGTGCCGGCCCTTCCAGACCATGACCTGCAGGGCGAAGCCGGCCGCGACCCCGATGGCGAGCGACAGCAGCAACGCTGGAAACACGGTCACTGCGCTGTTGATGATGTACCGGCCGAAGTCGGCCTTAGTGAACGCGCTGGTGTAGTTCGTGAGTGACAGGCTTCGGGGCAGCTCCCAAAACGGCTTGTTTAGAAACTCGCTTTGGTTCTTGAAAGAGCCGAGCAGCACCCACAGGAGCGGATAGACCTCAACTACCAGCAACAGTGCCACGACCAGCCGCATCGGAAGCCGCCGAAGCCACCGTTCCACGCGATGCGGCCTTCGATTGAGTTGGTGGTGCGACGGGGCGGGGCGCGCGGCGTCGCGCTTCACGTGAGTCGGTGCAGCGGTCATTCGTCAGCCCTTCGCCAGTCCGCGTCGCGTCGAGCGAAAGACGAAAAGGGTCGCAAGAAGGCAAAGCACCGTCAACATGAACGCGATGGTGCTGCCGTAGCCGTAATCGCCGTAGCTGAAGGCGGTCTTGAACATGAATAGTGTCAGCGGAGTGGTTGCGCTTCCCGGGCCTCCTGCCGTCAAGGCCAGAATCGAGTCGAACACCTTCAGTGTTCCGTTGATGCTGAAGATGAGGGACGAGACCAACACCGGAAGCGAAAGCGGAACTACGATGCGGCGCACCAGCTTCCAACCGCCGGCGCCGTCTAGTCGTGCGGACTCGATGACATCTTCGGAGATTTCGACCAGTCCGGCGTACAGCAGCACGCCATAGAACCCCATCGACCGCCATATGTCCATCGCGATCAGAACCCAGAACGCTGTGGCGCTGTGACCGAGGAAGTCAGTCGTGCTGCCGCCGAGCGCGTTGTAGAGCCAGTTCGCGGGTCCCTGCACGGGGGATAGCTCGAAGATCTGCTGAAAGAGCAGGGCTACTGCGACCGTTGGAAGGACCACGGGGAAGAACACGATGGTCCGAACGATACTTGATGACTTCCTGAGGTAGAACGTGTAGAGGAGCGCGAGCAAGTACCCCATGAAGACTTGGCCGACCGTGACGCACACCGCGTATCGGAGCGTGAACCAAAGCGCCGACCGTGCCGCGGGGTCGTGGTAGAACTCGCGGAAGTTGTGCAGTCCGTTGAACTTGAAGCCGCTGATGAGGCCACCGGTGTAGAACGTGTATCCGAATGACCATCCGATCGGGACCAACGTGATGGCCGTGTACACGAGGAGAGCCGGCGCAACCATGAGAAGGGCCGTCCGCCTGCTTCCGAGCACATGGTTCATCGTCGCGGCCTCCTCGTGCACACGGTGGATCAGGTGCCCGCAGTGGGTCGGGAACCGTCGTCATCCCGACCCACCGCGAGCGACTATGTCACGAGCCGAGCGCAGCCTGCACTTGCTGCATGAACGCCTGCCCTGACAGGGAGCCATTGCCCAGCGAGCCACCGTTGTTTTGGCTCACTGTCGTGGCCTTGGGGCTGAACAACGCCTCGAACCACAGCACGCTGCTCTTGGCATTCTGAATAGTCTGCTGAACTCCCTGCGTCAACGGATCGAGCGTGTGGGTCTTTGTGAGCTTGAACCCGGAGATCACGCCGTGCGCGTCGAGGACCGCGTCGCCATAGTTCGTGGCGATGCACTTCAGCCAACCGTCCGTGCCGGCGTCGTATCCCTTCGCGGAGAACATCAGCGGTTGCCCGACGTTCGCTGGCACCTGGTCTAGGGTTCCGGCGCCGCCGGGCACTGTCGGGAATGGCATGAAGCCGATGTTTGAAGCGCCAATCTGGTCCTGCGTCTTGTCATTGAACGCGCTCAACGCCCACGAGCCCATGTACATCATGGCGGCCTTGCCGGTCAGGAACTCATTTAGCGTCCCGTTGTAGTCGGTCGACGCCACGGCCTTCCCGAAGTAACCGGCCTTGCCGAGCGCCGCGATGGCGTCGGCCGCCTTCACATAGTCAGGGTCGGTGAGCTTCGCCTGCCCGCTCTCCACCTTCTGCAGGGCGTCGGGGCCGACGGAACGGAACAGGTACATGCCGACCCAACGGGTGACGTCCCAGCCGTCCTTGCCGTCTGCCGTGATCGGTTGGACGCCAGCGCTTTGAAGCTTCTTCATGGCGGCTACCAAGTCGTCCCACGTCGTTGGCACGGTGATGCTGTTGTCCGCGAAGATCTTCTTGTTGTACCAGATGCCTTCGATGTTCATCTCGTTCGGCAGCGCGTACAGGTCGCTTTGGCCGTAGAGCTGCTTGATGACCGACGCGGCGGCGGGCAACACGTCGTCCGACAAACCGTTGGCATCAAGCCTGGTGGACAAGTCCTGAAGCTTGTTCGCCTTGATGAACTGGCTCGCGAGCGCCGGTGTGCCTGGCGCGATGAACATGCTCGGCAGCGCGTTCTGGCCGGCCAGCAGTTGCAACTTCTGGTCGAGTTGGGCCTGCGGGATGTTGTCAGGCGACAGTTTCGACGCCTGGTTCGCCGAGGAGCAGGTCGACGTCGCCATTCCTTGCAGCGTTTGGGCTGCCGTCTGGTTGTCGCTTAGCCCCAAGAAGTTGAACGATCCAGACGCGGCGGGAAGCGCGCTGCCACCGGCGCTCGGCGCCGGCGCGCTCGAAGCGGCGGACGTCGAAGCGGTGGACGCGCTGCTGTTGGTGCTGGTGGAGCCGCTCTTGCCGCCGCCGCTGCTGCACGCGGCGAGCGCGAGCGCCACGACGGACAGGCCTGCCCCGACGGCCACCCTGCGATGGACAGTGCCTACAGGTCGAACCACGATTCCTCCTCGGTTGGGAGGGGGTGTTTGGAGCTGTTCGGGGAGCCGGAAACCGGTACCGGGCTGTTCGCAACTCGGCTAGTGGCGTCGGCCGTGTATAACGTTCTACATCCTTCGCGAACGACGGTAGGAGCGCCCGAGACGGTCGTCAAGAGGATCGTGGATAACGAAATCGTAACCGCCACAAGCAGTTGAACGGCTCACCATGCGCTGTGCAGTCGCGGGGCGGCCAACCGCTCTGGCGGCGATCATCGGCCTGTTTCGCGGGTCACCTGTAGTACGTTATCGAGCGAGGCTGGCAGCTGCAGGCTGCCACAGCGACAATCGACCGCGCTCGGCTGGCGGAGAGGCGACGGAATGGCGGGGCAACCAATGCGCCGGGTGACCATCGCGGACGTCGCGAAGCACGCTGGTGTGTCGACGGCGGCGGTGTCCAAGGTTCTCCGCAACGCGTATGGCGTCAGCCCTGAGATGGCCGCGCGGGTCCGCGCGGCGGTCTCCGATCTCGGCTATCGGCCAAACGCCGCGGCTCGTGGGCTGCGCGGGCGCAGCTTCACCGTCGGCATGCTGCTCGACAACATTCACAACCCGTTCTTCGCCGACATCTTGGACGGCGTCTCACAAGCGCTCGTGAACACCGACTTCCAAGTGTTCGTCGGCGTTCGTGGGTTCGCCGACGAGCACGAGGCCCGGCTCGCCGACGCCATGATCGACCGGGCGATGGACGGCATCATCCTGGTAGCGCCGTCGATGCCCCGCAAGCAGGTCATCGCGGTCGCCAAACACCTTCCCGCGGTCGTGGTGGGTGACCATGACACCGGCGACGAGTACGACTCCGTGGTCGGCGACGACGTCGCGGGCGCGGGCGTGGTGATCGACCACCTCGTGGAACTGGGTCACCGTCGCATCGGCCACACCTCGGCGCCGACAAAGCCGGGAGGCTGGGTTCGCGGCCCAGAGCAGATGCGCGCCCACGGTTACGAACTGGCCATGAAACGGCACGGCCTCGCCCGCGAGATGCGGATCGTCGAAACCAGCTACTCCGAAGAAGGCGGGTACGCGGCTGGGCGAACCTTGCTGGAGAGCAGCTCTCGGCCAACCGCCATTTTCGCCGGCGCGGACATCGCCGCGTTCGGCGTGATGCGGGCGGCGGCCGAACTCGGCCTTCGCATTCCCGACGACGTTTCCCTCGTCGGTTACGACAACACCAACATCGCGTCCCTCGCGCCGATCGACCTGACGAGCGTCGACCAGGCGGGTCACGAACTCGGCGGGGCCGCCGCCCGGTTGCTTCGGGAGCGCATGGACGGCCGGTCGCGGTCGGTGCTGACCTCCACGGCCCCGAAGCTGATTCCGCGCGGCAGCACCGCGCCGCCGCGCTAGCTCGGCAGCCGATGAGTCGTGATGAACGTTCTACATGCGGCGTCGCTGTATGCTACCTCGGGCCGCTGAACGGATGGCGCGGCGCATGAGCGTGCTTCTTTGATTTCCCTCGACAGTGAAGCATTCTTTGGAATATCGCGGCCGCATCTAGCGCCAACGACGTGGCGGTGCTTTGATGTGCAACGTTCCACAACGACCGCGCGGTCGCACATCGCAGTGAAGGCCGTCGGCTAGGCCGACGGCTCCTCTGACCCATGTCCTGAAGACGCGATCATTGGGGAGGCACCATGCATAGGACGACGGACAACGGCCCAGCGCGACGGAGCAGAACCGGGAGAATCGGCCTCTTGGCCGCTGCGGGAACCGTCGTGGCCACGATCGGAGGGCTTGCCCCGGTCAGCTCAAGTGCGGCCGTCGAACGTGGGACGTCGCACGGCAACTCGGCTTGTCCATGGATGGACACGCACAAATCACCGGCGCAGCGAGCCCGGCTGCTCCTTGACGCGAGCACGTTGGACCAAAAGACGCGTTGGCTCGACGAGCAAGCGGCGAACAACCCGACGCAGACCACCTTCAGCGGCGTCACGTATCCGGCGCAGGTCGCGTGCACGCCTCAGGTCACCTACACCGATGGCCCGGACTATGTGCGAGGCGCCGCGGGAGCAACGGTGTTCCCCGCGCAGATCGCGCTGGCGTCGTCATGGAACGTCGGCCTTGCCTACACCAAAGGCGCCGCGCAAGCCGACGAGGCGTTTCGAGCGGGGCGCAACGTGATTCTCGGGCCAGGCGTGTCGTCGAGCCGCACGCCGCTTGCCGGCCGGACCCCGGAGTACCTCGGCGAAGACTCACTGCTGAGCGGGACCCTCGCGGCAGCGGACGTCAACGGCATCGAACACGGCAATGCCGGAGAGCCCGTGATGGCGGTTGTGAAGCACTACATCGCGAACGAGCAGGAACTCGACCGGCAGACCAGCTCGTCGAACGTCGACGGTCGCACGCTGCGCGAGGTCTACAACATGCCGTTCCGGATCATCTTGAGCAAGTCAGATCCGGGCGGCGTCATGTGCGCCTTCAACCAAGTCAACGGCACCTACTCGTGCGAGAACCCGGTACTGGACAACCTGTTGAAGGGCGACACCGGCTTCGACGGCTATGTGGTCTCCGACTTCGGCGCCGTTCACTCGACGGCGGCGTCGCTCAACGGAGGACTCGACCAAGAGCTCAACCGGCCGCGCTTCTACACGCCGGCGAACATCAACGCCGCAATCGACGCCGGCCAGATCACCGAGCGCGACGTCGACGCGGCAGCCTTCCGCGTGGTGCGGGCATACATCGAGGCGGGGTTGTTCGACCACCCGCTGCCCGCCACTGCGTCGACCGACTTGTCGACCGACGCGCACAAGGCCATCGCGGTGACCGAAGCCGAGCAGGGTTCCGTCCTGCTGAAGAACGCCGAGGGAGCGCTGCCGCTCAATAGCGGTGACCACACCATCGCCGTCATCGGCCCAACGGCGTCCAACACGCCGAACGCGGACGGCGTCAGCGCAGCCACCGTTTGCGCCGAAGGCGGACCCACCCCGTTCGGACCGGCCCGCAACGCGTGCACGAGCCCGGTGGCGCCGCTCGACGCGATAACCGCGCGCGCCAGCCAGGTTGGCGCGACGGTGACGTTCAACGACGGCTCCGACCTGACGGTCGCCGCGGCGGCCGCGTCGTCCGCTGACGTCGCGATCGTCTTCGGCTATGCGAAGCAAGGAGAGTTCAACGACCGCACCACGCTCGCGCTCGACGGCAACGGCGACGCGTTGATCGCGGCGGTGGCAGCAGCCAACCCCAACACCGTGGTCATCCTCGAAACCGGAACCGCGACGACGATGCCGTGGCTCAACGACGTCAAAGCCGTTGTCGAGGCGTGGTACCCGGGCGACCAGCAGGGCACCGCGTTGGCGCACTTGCTCTACGGAGATGTGAACTTCACCGGCAAGCTGCCGATGACGTTCCCCAAGTCGCTGGCTGACACGCCAGAGCAGACGCCCGCGCAGTATCCCGGGCTGTTGGCAAACGGCACGGCGACAAGGGCGCCCGGCGACACGAGCATCCGCCAGGTGTCCTACAGCGAAGGGCTCGCCGTCGGATACAAGTGGTACGACAGCCAGAACATCGCGCCGCTCTTCCCCTTCGGCTACGGACTCTCGTACGCGACCTTCCAGTACAGCGGCGTGCGAGTGTCACCGGTAACCAACGGGCGGTCGCCGGTGAGGGTCGAGTTCACGGTGAAGAACACCGGACAGGTGCCGGGAACCGAGACCAGCCAGGTTTACCTGACTCTGCCGGCCGCCACCGGAGAACCGGGCAAGCGGCTGGTCGGGTTTGTGCAGACGACGGTGCGCCCGGGCCAGTCGAAGCGGGTCAGTGTGAACATCGACCCGACGTCGGGCGACCTGCCGCTCTCGTACTACGACACGACAACACACGCCTGGACGATCGCGCCAGGCGCCTACACCGTCAGCGTCGGTTCGTCGTCCCGAGACCTGCTCGCCGGTCAAGCGTTGCAAGTCACGGACGGCGCGGGCCACGGACCGCACCATCCCTGAGATCTATCCGAACTGGTAGCGGATCGGAGCGGGCAGTCCTCGCGGCTGTCCGCCTCGATCCATCAACTCAGCAGACATCGCGGACTGGCGCCAACGAACAGGACTGCGTCTGTGCCTGACGACTCGAAGATGCCAAGGCAAGCGAGCGCGGCACGCGATCTCCCACCGCGTGCCGCGCTCGCTGGCCTCGTTGCGCTCGGTGGCGCGGCATTCTCCCTTGAGCCGACGCTTGTGCGGAACCACAAACTCTCCGAAGCGATAGTGCGTCAGGCGTACGACGACGGCATTCGGATGTTCGACAGCGCACGCGCCTACGCGCTGGTGGACGACCCGTTCCACAATGAGCGGCTGATGCGGCGCGCATTGACGGGCTGCGACGACGCGATCATCGCGACCAAGGGCGGCCATTGGAGGCAAGCCGAGTCGGTCTTCCCGGTGGACAACCGGCCCGAACGATTGCGAAAAGACGTCGAGGACAGCCTGCGCGCGCTTGGCCTCGAGTGCCTGCCGCTGTACTACGTGCACCGGGCCGACCTTGACGCGGTTCCCATCGAAGACGCTGTCGGCGCTCTCGACGACATGAGACGCGAGGGCAAGATCTCCCAGATCGGCATCTCGAACGTGACCGCGGAGCAGGTTCACCGGGCCGTTGCCGTCGCTCCCATCGCGGCGGTCCAAAACCGGATGTCGGTGCGAACTCCGATCAAGGACGACGCGATCGAAGCATGTGCGCAACTCGGCATCGCCGCGTTTGGCTATGCGCCGCTACGGTTCGCGCCCCCCGACAAGGTCGCGGATCTGCGCCGAGCGCTCCCCAATCTGGCGAATGAAGCCGACGTGCGGCGCCTCCCCCTCCCGCGCCTGGCGTTGCGCGGCCTGCTTGCATCAAGCCCGACGATCCGTCTCGTCGTTGGCTGCACTCGCATCGAGACCGTGCGGGAGATCGCGCTCGTGGCCGACGAGGCATGGGACGACGCCTTGGACGTCGCTTTCGCGCGCGATCGCAAGAGGTTGTCGTAACCGCTCACGAGTTGCTGACGTCGCGCTCCGTGTTTCCCGCGAGGCGGCGCCCACCTTCCTCACTTCGCGCGCAAAACGCGACTTCGACGCGGTTGGCGTGC
>JACZCY010124074.1_pt1 | contig 12875 bp, 10 predicted proteins | sample 8641821 | NCBI WGS metagenome assembly JACZCY01 (sample SAMN15324609, study PRJNA640507) | soil metagenome | isolation source: intercropping sugarcane | place: China: Luxin town, Laibin City, Guangxi Province | collected 2019-07-25 | depth 10cm m | reverse complement strand
GGTACATCCAACCAGGCAAAAGACTCCTCATTGACACGCCTCCGGAAAACAGGTAGGCAAAAGGCATGATCGGCTGAATGCACTCAATGCGCCACTCTGGATGCCTTGATTCGAACGAGGCCCGATCTCGCTGAAAGATAATCCAGGGAAGGGCTCCATTCGCACCAGAGAGCGGACCTGAGATTGGAATCCGCCATTCCTGAGCATCTGGTTCGAAGGGCTCATGGTGCAGCCGCTGATATACCCACCGAGACCAAGTCGTATTCCACGGTTCAATCATGACGACCTTTCCTCCAAAACGAATGACACGGGCGGCTTCGTGAAAAAAAAGACTACAATCGGGTATATGATGCAACACATCCGTCATCACAATACCATCGAGTGAGTCATCAGCCATTGCAATGGCCTGCGCATCGATAATCCGCTCCACGCCAGGTGCGGAGAACAGTTCGCTCGTAATAAGCTGCGAGATAAATTCGTTCAGGAAACCTGCTCCCGACCCCAATTCTAAAACTCGTGCATCAGGCGGAAAATGTATTGCAATGTGGCGGTACCATTCTTCATAGAGTTTTCTCAGAAAAGGTTTAGAGCGGATGATATGCAGCCGCAGTGCCGTGGTTTGCGGATCATCAATATTCATGCCTCGCGTCAGAGGGTGGGCCAGCCGTCGCTGAAGAAAACCTATCATGACATCAGAAAAACTTGATACGCCGTGAAGCAAACATGACCATTCGCAAGAGTAAGAAACCGTGGCGCCATCGGGAAATATTGGTCTCCCCATAGCGTCGCGAGTGATAACGAATAGGCACTTCGAGAATCTTCAGGTTGAGTTTTGCCGCCCCTAGTATAAGGTCGAAGTCACCGAACGGGTCGAAATCGCCAAAATAACTGCGATTCGCGACCAACCGCTCATAGTCCTTGCGCCAAATCACCTTGGTGCCGCAAAGCGTATCCCGGATTGGTTGGCCTAGGAGCCAGCTAAATGCCTCTGCAAAAAACTTGTTGCCGACAAGATTAAAGAACCGCATCGCTTCATCTTCCATGGGATAGACCAGACGCACTCCATTGATGAATTCGCCTTTTCCGGAGGCTATGGCCTGATAAAAACGTGGCAGGTCTTCCGGAAGAACGGTCATGTCCGCATCGAGGATCATTAGGACATCTCCGGTCGCGGCAGCAAAACCTACTCGGACAGCATCTCCTTTCCCTCTTCCAGGTTGCTTCAGCAGGCGACAGTTGCGCTCTGGATGAGCCAAAATGGCCCTCTCGATCGCGCCATAGGTATCATCTTTGGAGTTTCCTTCGACAAAGATGATCTCTGTGTGGGAGCCCAGTTCTGGGATCCGATTGAACAATTCGTCAATATGCCCCTCTTCATTGCGAGCGGCCACCACGACGGTACAGGTTGGCTCGCCCTTTGTCGGCTCCCCGACCAGTCGTCCAACCATGAAATTGGCCAACGCAAACCAGTGGAATGGAAAAACTTTGGCCAAAAAACGATTGAACCAGTCCGCTCCTGGCACAGAGAGCGGCACAATAATTTCAGACCATGCGTGGACGAGCTCAAAACCTTCAAGCGTCAGCAGGTTACGCATATCTGGGTGTGTCAACCAGTTTTGCACAAGCGTGGGGGTAGCCACTTGAAACTTTTGTGCTATTTGTAGCGGTATTTGCCACAGATGGCTGTAAAAGTTTAGGACTAACCGCGTTCCCGGATGGCAGTATCGCCGAAGGCCTGCTAAAGTGGTTTGGACATCCCACAGGTCATTGACCACGTCCGACAGGATAATGAAATCGAACGGTTCGTCGGCGAGCTCAAGTGCTTCGGCATCCATCACCACTAAATGGAGATCAGGATACTTAGACCGCGCCTTTGCTATGGCAGATGGTGCGAAGTCAATTCCGACCCCGTGCACTGGTTGCAGTGAGGCAAGAAGGTCGCCACTTCCACAACCCAGCTCAAGAACCCGGGCACCCTTGGGAACTACGAATCCGTAGACTCGCTGTAACCAGCGATGATAGTAGCCCCCCCAGGAGGGCGAGGAATTTTGCCAAACCTGTTCCCAATGCTCAGAGCGGGTGAGTTTGCCATGCCTCCATCTAGTAGTATTTGTATGATCCATAACTTCCTGGCAAGCATATCCGCCTGGCACGAACGGTTCGGTTCAATAGGCATGCTCTACAGAGCCGCTTTAAAATCACGTGAAGCAACAAGTGACAGGAGTGAGCAATGATACGCCCTGCAGAAGTTAATTCCGACTCAATAGACGAATAATATGCATCAGTCCTATGGCTGCTAGTAAAGGAACGATGAGTTCCATCGGAGCTCGAAGCCGTGAACCTGCACCGTAGGTGATCCCTGAAGCCATAGTAAGTGACAGACAAATACCCAGGACTGCAATCAGCCACTTCCGCTGTATCACGCCGCCGTCTCGATCCTTGTTCGGAGTGCAACATATACCTAGCCCAGCGAGCATCAATAGGGCTACCCACAATCCCGCGAGCACCCAAGTGTCGCCCGGGAAGCTCATTCCGGCTGGTTTCAAAATTTGTGGATGCGGGTGAATGAGGGCTTCGGCCGCGTTCAAGCCAAAGGTATACACCGTTAAGAAAGGGTGTTCTCGGAAAAAGGCGTTCGCTCTTCGCCAACGCTCATCATTGGTCTCCTGAACGGAAAGACCCTGACTCCACCGCTGTTCTTCCTTCCTTGCTTCTTCTTTCATCGTCCACCGATCCCCTTCTGCTCCTTTGAGCTGCGCCTTTACAGCGGGGGCAAAGTACTGATAGGCGTTCACTCCGGGACCGACGTTCAGTCCATCAAATTGAGCTTCGCGCTGGTTACGAGCCTTCCATAGGTATAGGGGTGATGTTGCGGAGATCAACATGACAGCAACCAAAACCCACGCCTTTTTCCGTTGGTCACCGCACAAGAGAAATAACGCGATTGCGACAAGTATGATTAGAGGCCAGATTGGTCTCACGAGTACTGCAGTGCTTGTCAGCAGCCCTATGAAGACACCGCCAATTACGACTGTAGAAAGCTTCGTTGCATGCTCAATTACGAGATACATCATAAGAAATAGTAGGGCTAAGATCAGAAGATAAAGGCCTTCGGTGAGAGGAAATCCGGCCATCACAGCACCCCAGGGGGAAAAAGCGGCCAAACAGGCTCCAGCGAAGGCCACGACGGGAGGAAGAATTTTTCGAGCCAGCCAATATAGGAAGACCACACTCCAGGAAGTGATCATGGTTTGGACCACTAACACGCGACGCAGATCTTCGCCATATAGATCTTTCCCTGTGGTTCCTGTGGCGACCATGATCGCCAAGAGAAACACAGGATATCCGGGGGTTCGGAACACTTCTGGTTTTTGTCTGCCATCGAGAACCGCACCGTGCTCAAGAAGACTGGTTGCATTGGCATAATACGTCGGGGAGTCGGGGAAGTTGAGTTCTTCTCGATCAGTCGACAAGGTCAGGAACAAACGCGGCACCAGTGAAGCAATCAGAACAATAACCGTTGCTAAATACGCATGATCTCTGAGCCAGGAAGATAAGTTCAGATCGCGAACCTTCCGCTTATCGTTCCGGTCAAAAGTTCTTTCAGAATCGGTCGCTTGCATAGATTGCCCGCCTAAAGTCCCCGATTTACTGGAAACGCCACACTCAGAACAATGTATAGATAAACGGAGCGACCGCAGAACCCTGTGTCAACACAATCAATGTGCCGAATAAGAGCAGCACAACCAGAATCGGCAACAACCAAAATTTCTTGCGCTCTTTCATGAAAGCCCACAGTTCCATGACAAAGCCGCCCATGGCATCCCTCCTTGACAAAAATAGCTTGAAATTAGATTTACTTAGCTAGAGCAAGAATATTGAATACGGCAACGTATTATTCTCGCTGGCGTCCTTTGATGAAACAATTCCGTGAGCGGCTTTTCCATCCCACAATGGGAGGGGGGTTCCTTCTTATACCGACCTTTAAGAATATCCTGTGCTTTCCGCACAGGATATCGGCTGAGCAAGGCTTTCACAGATGACCTTGCGTTGCACGTTGAAATCGGCGAACACCGTTGTGACGAATAATACCCGGATGCAACTGATGCCATTGCGCACCATGCTCTGAAGTCGGGACACGACTTCCCTCACTGCCTGGGTAAGGACTGAGTTGCCAAGGGGGTGCCAGAACTGTTCTTTAGGACAAAGTTCTCGAATTCAGTCTCACGGTTGTCGCATGTGGCAACAGGCCTTATACGTACAACCCTTCATACCGTCAACTGTTTTATTTTAGAATAGGTTCTACCAGCGTCCGCAACCGGCTTCAAGGGAGGAGCCATCGTGCTGTCGAGCCTCATGGTACGAAAACTGCCATGCGTAATGCCGATCAATTCATGGACCAACCATAGCGACATGAATGCCAGGCCAGAACAGGCTCGCCTGATCTTTTAATTGGGCGAGGTAGCTCACAATGTCATCAGTCATGTGTTCCGCCATCACGCGATGGCCTTCTGCGTTAGGATGGCCATCAATCTTGGAATTCACAAGCGAGAATTCATCGAGCCCGTTATACCACGATGCCATGTCCTTGACGGGGACGCCATGAGTATGACGAACTACATCCTCAAATAGCAATTTGTTCTCGTCAGGATGCGACCGTCTAAAGAACAGTATGAGCGGAATCTTGCGTTCTTCACACATCGCGACCAACTCTCGTAATGCAGCCATAGACTGTTGCCACCCCATTGTTTCCTGCGGTGAATTTGGTGTCGGCCCTGCCTGAAGCTTGGGCAAGGCATGGTTATAAGTATGATAGACCAGTCGATAGAGCCATAACTTCCCCCCTATAGTTTCCAACATGTCCGGGAAAGGCTTTCCCCATGGAGAACTTTGAGCCCATGGATCAAAAGGCCCTCTGTTTACCTCTATATCATTCTGCACATAGGTCAACAGCACCAGATCAGGCTGCAGGTCGATCCCTTCTTGCTTGAAATAGGTCACCTCTTGCACCGTATTGTATCCCCCCACTCCGCTATTGATCACCCGCACCGTCCGGTGCAGACGGCTCTGCAGTAACGATTCAAGGCGCGCGGCAAACGTCTTGTCCTGGTCTACCCCCCACCCAAAAGTCACCGAGTCTCCAAGCGCGAGAATCCTGTATTCATCGTCTGCTTTTGGCAGAATGGGGCGATCGCGTAACCCCCGTTCGTTATAGGTCACGAGCACGTCGCCATAGCGGGTCTCCCACGACGGTCTGTGCCGGAAGATGAGCTGATCATCGGCCAGCTTGTCGCGCACGTAATTCCCTGCCAGCTCATAGTAGGAGATCCCGAGCGGATCAACCAGACGAAGAGCCACTTCGACCACACCGATCGAGACGAGCAATGACACACAGCTTACGAGGATCCCTATTTTCGCCTGGTAAAGCTTCAAGTACCAAGACGACTTGATCAGTGAGAGTGTCACGGCGACACCCACCAGCAGGCCAAGCAGATAGGCATAATTCCAGCTATACCGGCCTAACACTACCGGCGGATGCGAACGATGGGTGGCAACGAGCAGGACTCCTATCCACGCCAGCACAGTGATGCAAATCTTCACGTATCTGATATTTGCCATCCGCATCCCTTCCGTATTGGAAGATACTAACAGTAGATAAGCTCCATAAAAGAGAGGAGTTCACAAGGGAAGATCCGACTGTCTGTTGAATTTTGAAAAATTCCGGGAATTAATTTCAGTAGGCCGAGCCACCTCTTGCCCTCCTAACTGAACCTCGATTTGTACGTCACCGTGCTGGCATTTCCTCATGTGAACATGTGAATAGGTCTCGGATCGACACAGGGAGTCGGCCGATGTTTCCATCAACATACATTACCTACAATCTACAAATTGCGTTGACCTTGCATGAAAAAAATTTCCATCATTTATCCACTATTTGAGCCCATTCACCAACATTTTTACAGCCTCCAACTTGGCATGATCGTTGCTTATTAAAGCCACCCGGAATTTGAACAATCAGCCAAACGGTTCCTATGGAGATTTTAAATAGGTACCCACAGTGCCGCGTAGTCATTTTTCGGCCAACGAAGGAGAAACTAGAATGATCCGACTCAAATCGGTAATCGGTAGCTGTATTCTTGCCAGTGCCCTCTTGCAAGCTGTGATAGCTCAAGCAGCCACATATTATGTGGCCACAACAGGGAGCGATAGCAATCCTGGCACAAGCTCTCAACCGTGGCGAACAGTCGCCCATGCGACATCCAAAATGGTCGCAGGAGATACAACCTATGTCCGGGGTGGAACATACAACGAGGGGGAGATCCGATTCGTGAGATCGGGCACCCAGTCGGCTCCCATTAAGCTTCTCAACCAATCTGGTCAGTTGCCAGTCATCAACTGTACCACCGCCAAGTCTAGCTATCCTCGTATTTATTTACTGGGTTCTGGTCCTACACCTTCTGCAAGAGCTATCGGCTGGGTCACGATCGAAGGGTTTGAAATACGGAATTGCTACAATGGGATTAAGTTTGAGAATGCGCACGATCTCACTATTCGACGAAATTGGATTCACCACAGCGCGAGCGCCGGGATTCTCGGGTATGGTACCAGGGTTCTGATCGATCGCAACAGGATCAATAGCAACGCGAGCGCAACGATTCCCAATCATGGGATCTACGCGAACGGTTCGGCATTCACTGTCACGAACAATCTCATCTATAGCAATTATAACTATGGTATTCAATTAAACGGAACAGTCAGTTACAATTCTGCTACGCACGTGAGTCCGGACTATGCCCTTTCAGCGAATTGGATCATTGCCAACAACACATTTGCCTACAGCCTGCGTGCCGCCGCTATCGTCGTATGGGGTTCTACATGTAATAATACTCGGATCGACGACAACATTTTCTACGAGAACGCCGTCAGCGCGAGTACTTCCAATCCACAGGGCATTAATTTTGTTTCGACGAAGTGTACGGGGATTTTGATCAGAAACAATCTCGCCTACGCGACTGGATCAGGTGGAACGATATTTCTTGGTGCCGGGGCGACCCAAGGAGTCCAGTACACGCAATCCGGCAACATCGTGAACAAGACCAATCCAGGGTTCGTCTATGCTCCAGCCACAGTTGTGGCATCACCCAACTTTGCTCTGACCTCACAGAGCCCAGCTATTAATAAGGGGTTGACCACGGCGGCCAAAATGGCGTTCAATGCCATCGCTCGACCGCAAGGCACTTACTATGACATGGGCGCCTATGAATACTACACTGGTGGATCCACCGCCCAACTACTTCTTGCACCAACCTCAGCCAGCACATTCTGAATGTGTCTTAACCCAGGGCAACTGATCCAGTTGCCCTGGGTTCCATTCACTTCTGAATGCCTGCGACTAAACCTAATTCAAATTGTTTCATGAACATGGTGATCAACTCTTGCTTCATAAAGCCCCTGTAATTTGAGTCTTAATACTTGCCGAGCAACAAACACCTTCTTCCCTTGTAGCCCCAAGTAGAGCCTCGACGTACCTTCCCGTTCATGCCCGCGTAGATGTGGCTGAAACTGGAAACCCATAGCGATCTATCTTCTTCCACGGATCAGGCCAAGGCCCCAATACCCACCTGAGGCGACCCTCAAAGCGGAAGGTAATCCGCCAATTGGCTTTTACCGTCACGCGGTGCCGACCTGTCGCCCTCCCTCGTGTGGTAATTCTTAAAATTCAGCGGGACAGGATACCTCACCGAACTGGGAACGGAGGTAGATATCCGTCGGGAGGAAGGGGCGGACCGAGAGTGGTGCCGGGGGCGCACCGGACTCAAACGCGCCGATATCGTAGGCTGCAGCGAAAGGACGCTTGCCGTAGTCGAAATCGTTCGGCACCTGCACCAGCGTCACTCCCTTGTCGATGGCGGGAGAACCAGCTCGGAGATGGAAGTCCCCACCGGAAACGTTGACCACCTCGGGACGTCAGGTTCGCATTAAGTCTGGTATTCGTCCCCGTGTCATTAATTGCGAGCTAGACGATAGACAGATCTGCTTTGATTGATAGTCCAAAATCTTGAAAAACTCTGTTGAGAGGGTCTAGCATTAAGCTGTTATAGATCCGAAACGCTCCGGCGCTTCTTTTATACATACAGAGACCAGGCATATGAGCATTGTTGAACAGGTGCTGGGTGGTTTATTGAATTTTCTTCTTTATTATTAGCCATTAGTAAGCGATCCACTAGGCATGCTTCGTGCTTGACACTGTGATGAATGTAGCGGAAGAGATAGAAATTATGGGCAGTACCACTTACGTCACTGACGTACAAAGGGGAACGGGATCTTAAATGATTCGATTCAAGCAAGCAATTGATGCTTGCATTCTGGCCACTGTCCTCCACCTCCAGACTATTCCAGCTCACGCAGCAACCTACTATGTCGACACAACTGGGAGCGATAGCAATCCTGGAACAGAACAAAACCCGTGGCGTACCGTAGCCCATGCCGTGGACACCATGGTTGGAGGGGATTCGACCTACGTTAAGGGAGGACTATACAACGAGGGGATAATCCAATTCAAGAGATCCGGTACCCAGACGGCTCCGATCAAGCTCCTCAACGCTCCTGGCCAGTTCCCGGTCATTAACTGTCTCGATAAGGCTCAATACCATCGAGTTCTTCTTGAGCATGGTTTGGGATTTCAGAATCCAATAGGCTGGATCACGATTGAGGGATTTGAGATACGGAATTGCTACAATGGGATCAAGTTCTCTAATTTGCATGATTCCATAATTCGAGGCAATTGGATCCACCACAGTGCTAGCGCTGGGATTGTCGGGAATGGCACAAGGATCCTGATCGATCGGAACCGAATCAACAGCAATGCGAGCTCAACAATTCACAATCATGGGCTCTACATGAATGGGACGGCATACACCATTACGAACAATCTCATTTACGACAATTATAATTATGGTATTCAATTAAATGGGTCATCTAGTTCTTATTATGATCCCGCCAAGCACGCCGGCCCGGAGTTTGCCCTCTCAGCGAACTGGGTCATTGCGAACAACACACTCGCCTACAATGAAAATAGAGCGGGTATTGTCGTATGGGGTTCTACCTGTAACAATGCGCAGATCGAGAACAATATTTTTTATGAGAACGGCGTCAATCTTCCTAACGGTTCAATAAATGGTATTGATTTCGTCTCAACGACCTGTACGGGGATCCAGATTAAAAACAACCTTTCCTATGCGAGCGGGGCAGGAGCGACAGTCTTTCTTGGCTCTGGGGCCAAGGAATGGGTGCATTACACACAATCCGGCAACATTGTGAATACGGACGATCCGCGATTCGTCAATGCCCCTGCCACTCTTCCAGATTCGCCGAATTTCACCTTAACCGAACGAAGCCCGGCCATCGACAAGGGCTTGCCTCTCGCCATATGCAAAATAGCCTTCGACGGTGCAGGTCGACCCCAAGGACGGGCCTATGATATTGGAGCCTATGAATACAGTATTGGTAGAGACGCCCAATCACCTAAGGCACCCACAGCCCTCCTAATACACTAAGGATTCTTAAATCCAGTACATCCTCTCAACACTCTTCGCTTCCCACGGACATGCCTACCCCAAGAGCATCATTGATGCAAGGAGTATTACCAAGGTGCTGGAGCTTATTCCCAGGTGACTTCGACCCGTCCTTCTCAGATATGACTCCAAAACTTCAAGATAGAAACACTTCAGTGTGAAACTAATTCGCTCTAAAGAAACAGGCTGCACCCTTTCGCGACCAGCTATCCGTCCTCCTCTTGTTCCCACTAAGTGCAGCTTGGCGCCTAAATCGTGAGGATCTGGCTGTGCAATATGACATCCATCTATACCATTAATTCTTTCATGTACGTCCCCGACGTCTACAGACACAACAGGCACATCACACGCAAGAGCCTCTTTGATAATGTTTGGTGATCCTTCGTGTAAGGAGGTCAGTAACACTACATCACTAGCGTTCAGCCAGATGGGGACTTCCTCATGAGGCACTCCTCGAAGCCGATGCATCTCTGCGTTCAGGCCTGATCGATTGGCCGCCTCAATTGCCGCCTGTGCCAAATATGGTCGTTTACGGGGATCGCCGGTGTTTTCAGGAAATAGGACATGGAATCTGCTGCAGCTCCACCCTAACTTCTTCTGGCAATCCATCTGATCGAGCAGCCTAAAGCGCTCAAGGTCAATCCCGTTTGGAATAATCCTAACCTTGGATCGATCCACGAAAGCAGGAAGTGCCTCCTCGAGATTTTGAGATTTGACTATAATGCCAAACGCCCGCTGAGCCGCAACATACGAGGCAAAGACCCCACATTCACTGATGATGGTTCTAAAAACTCCGGATAATCGTTCTCCCAAAAGATCTGACCCGCAGAGCGAAATGATGATTGGTTTTTCTGTAATGACCTTTGTCACCCGTTCTGCCATAACGCCACCATACATAACATGAACCACATCGGGCTGAAACTGCCCGATACGCCTTCGAAGTGCAGCTCCCATAGTGAAATAGGAAACGGTTCCACTCTCGGCGCGGTTCACAACCATCAAATCCACTTCCAAACCGAGGCGTTTTAGTCCGATAATCTGTTGTTCGACAAACGTTCCAGACGCCGGATATTGCCGTGTGGGATACATATTCGTTATTGCTAGAACGCGCATAAATTAGCTTTTCACAAGGAGAGGGGTTGCTGGATAGGGCGATCCAGTCTGTCTCGGCCGGGACTTGTTGTCAGAGCCTAGCAAATCCTGTGCTTTCGCTGACATCCTGAGCCCCAATTCATCCAACAGCACAATCAGGAGTGTAAATCAGGCCGTTTTACATAAACTCACGTGAAACGTGGCTCCCTGTCTTCACCCCAACGAGGGGCATCACCGAGAAAATGTATCCAAATAGATTCGGTATCTAATTGGATTCACCTGACAGGAAAAGAGAAAATTTGATCATGATACGCCCTTACAACAATGGAAGAGCACAATCACCGTTAGCGTCGCCATTGAAATACAAATGGTTTGGAGGATTACGGACAACCGTACCTGGAATGTGGCGATCCGCACGAACTACATTCGTTCGCACAGCTCCGTCACTGATCTCAACTTCGATCCCGTGTTCCCTGACGGTGATGTGCATGTTGCAACAGTGGGGATAGAGTTCCTTTGCCACGTCGGTGGGAAGTTCTTAAAGCTTATCTCTTGCGCAGATGGTAAGAAAAGCTTCTTGGCCAAATCCTCGATCGGTCTGGATGTCTTCTACCAGGCAGATCGGATTCCGGCATCATATTCCCACGAAACTATTCAGGCTCGTAGCTCAGATTGGATGAGAGCCATCGTTCAATGGTGCGGAGATCCATCCCTTGCGGCGGGCGTCTGCTCTGATGCCATCATCGGGTGGGGAAAGAAATGTTAACGACATTGTCGTATGCTATGACTCTTTATAGAGGGATGCGGGGACTCTAGATGATTCAACTCAATCGAACAGTCGGTGCCTGCATTCTGACCGGTGTCCTCCTGCCAGCCATTGCCTCATATGCGGAGACGTATTATGTTGCCACGACCGGAGCTGACAACAATCCTGGCACAAATGCCAAGCCATGGCGGACGGTAGCCTTTGCAGTGGACACCATGACCCCCGGGGATACGACCTATGTTGGAGAAGGCTTATACAACGAGAGGCTCATTCGATTCAAGAGGTCCGGCACACAATCGGCTCCGATCAAACTCCTCAACTCTCCTGGCCAGGCTCCGATCATCAATTGTATCGATCATCAACAGTTCCATCGGGTGATTCTTGAGCACGGATCAGGTTATCGGAACCCTATAGGTTGGATTACTATTGAGGGATTTGAAATACGGAACTGCTACGATGGAATTAAGTTCCACAATGCCCATGATCTCATAATTCGACGCAATTGGATTCACGACAATACTCCTGGACAAGGGATTCTAGGCAACGGCACCAGGGTTCTGATTGATCGCAATGCAATCAGTCACAATGGCGGCTTCGATGAATGTGACTCCATACCGTCCAAATGCAACAAAGATCATGGCATTTACGCGGGTGGCACAACGTACACGATTACGAACAATCTCATTTACGACAACCTAGCCTACGGCATTCAAGTGGCAGGTGCTTACAAGTATGACCCCGCCAAGCATGCAGGACCGGAATATGTGAACTCGGCAGATTGGGTCATTGCGAACAACACATTCGCCTACAATGAAAATAGAGCTGGTATCGTCGTATGGGGTTCTACCTGTACTAATGTACGAATTGAGAACAATATTTTCTATGAGAATGGCGTCAATCTTCCTAATGATTCTGTAAACGGCATTGATTTCGTTTCAATGACCTGTACGGGGATCCAGATTAGAAATAATCTTTCCTACGCGAGCGGAGCGGGTGCGACAGCCTTTCTTAGCTCTGGAGCAAAAGAATGGGTTCATTACACCCAATCCGGCAACATTGTGAATACGGACGATCCGGGATTCGTCAATGCCCCTGCTACTCTTCCAGATTCACCGAATTTCGCCCTGACCGAACGAAGCCCGGCCATCGACAAGGGCTTGCCTCTCGCGACGACCAGAATTGCCTTCGACGGTACGGCTCGACCCCAAGGACGTGCCCCTGATATTGGGGCCTATGAATACAGCGTTGACGGCGACTCCCCTAAGGCACCCACGACCCTCTTCACTAAGGATCCTTGGCCGTTGGCATGCCGTCTGGCACGAGGGATCGTGATGCCCGGGGATCGACGAAGAATACGTAATCCACCACCCCCCAACGCCTGTCGGGCGACCCTGTAAGCTCCCCCGTCAACGAGACACTGGCAATGGAGAACTTCCAGCGTT
>JACZCY010095064.1_pt1 | contig 13021 bp, 9 predicted proteins | sample 8641821 | NCBI WGS metagenome assembly JACZCY01 (sample SAMN15324609, study PRJNA640507) | soil metagenome | isolation source: intercropping sugarcane | place: China: Luxin town, Laibin City, Guangxi Province | collected 2019-07-25 | depth 10cm m | reverse complement strand
GTGGCCTTGCGCGCCGGAAACGGCGGCATCATCGTAAACGACATGCCGTCCTGAACGGCAGTCTGGCACGCCAGGCAAGTCCTGACTTTCGGATCATCCTTCGTCCGGTAGTAGGTCGCGCAGGCACCGCAGAAACCGCCCAGGCATCCGACGCCACGAACGACATCGATGCCCGCATACCACATGGCCTTGATGACGGTGATTCCTTCCGGCACTTCCACTTTCTTGCCGGCGATCTCAATCGTGACCATCCGGGGTTTCAATACCTCGGGTTGGTCAATTATGTTTTCTGTGGTTTCTTGAGCCATTCTCCTCCACCCACCCCACGAAGGGTTGGTCCGTTGAGCCGCGTGGCGACTTGCGCAGAGGCTTGGGCTCTGCACTTGCCGAAATGCGGCGATTCCCCTTGGGAACCGCGAGGACTGTTCGATGTTCTATCCCGCGCAGCGAGGAATAGAACAAGTTCCGCAGCGGAGCTGCGTGAGGCTTAGTGCGGTCAAGCCGCCGCGCCGGAGCAGCGGCTTAACGGACCAACCCTTTAACTTAAGCTATCGCATCGACGATCCGATTCAACGTCGCGCTTGGGCGCATCGCCTTCGCAGCCTTCGCGTCGTCCGGGTGATAGTACCCTCCGACGTCCTGCGGCTTCCCCTGCGCCGCCAATAACTCCTGATCGATCGTCTTCTCGTTATCGGTCAGATCTTTGGCGATCTTCTGGAACTTCTCCGCGATCTTCTTGTCCGCCGTCTGCGCGGCCAAGGCCTGGGCCCAATAGAGCGCCAAGTAGAAATGGCTGCCGCGATTGTCGATCTCGCCGACCTTACGAGCCGGTGACTTGTTGCTCTCAAGGAACTTCGCATTGGCTTGATCCAGCGTATCCGCCAGAATCTTGGCCACCTCATTGTTTCCCACCTTCGCCAGGTGCTCCAGCGAAGCAGCCAAGGCCAAGAACTCGCCGAGCGAATCCCATCGAAGATACCCCTCTTCCTGGAACTGCTGCACATGCTTGGGGGCCGATCCGCCGGCGCCGGTCTCGAACAAGCCGCCTCCGTTCAACAGCGGAACAATTGAAAGCATCTTGGCGCTGGTGCCGATTTCTAGGATCGGGAACAGATCCGTCAAATAGTCTCGGAGCACGTTGCCGGTGCAGGAGATCGTGTCCTTGCCGTCCTTCATCCGTTCGATCGAAAAGCGGCAGGCATCGGCGGGCGCCATGATCTTGATTTCAAGGCCGGCAGTGTCGTGCTTTTGCAGATAGGCATTGACCTTCTTGATCAGCTCAGCGTCATGCGCTCGATCCTTGTTCAACCAGAACACGGCGGGAGCTCCCGTCGCCCTTGCACGGGTCACGGCCAACTTCACCCAGTCCTGAATCGGAGCATCCTTCACTTGGCACGCGCGCCAGATATCGCCTTCTTCCACCTTGTGCTCATGCAAGATCTTGCCCGACGCGTCCACGATGCGAATTGTACCGTTGCCGGGCGCCTTGAAGGTCTTATCGTGCGAACCGTATTCTTCCCCCGCCTGCGCCATCAAGCCGACGTTCGGAATCGTCCCCATGGTGCGAGGATCGAAGGCGCCTTTCCGTTTACAGAATTCGACGACTTCGTGATAGACCGGCGCATAACTCGAGTCAGGAATCACGCACTTCACGTCCTGCAACTGGCCTTGCGGATTCCACATCTTACCGGAATCGCGAATCACCGGCGGCATGGAGGCATCGATGATGATGTCGCTCGGCACATGGAGATTGGTGATGCCCTTGTCGCTGTTCACCATCGCCATTGGGGGCCGCTTCTGGTAGACGGCCTGGATGTCGGCTTCGATCGTCTTTCGCTGATCGTCCGGCAAAGACTTGATCTTCGCGTAGACGTCACCGAGGCCGTTATCCGGATCGACGCCGAGCTTTTTGAATGTCTCCGCGTGCTTCTCGAAGACATCCTTGTAATAGACCGTCACGGCATGGCCGAAGATCTTCGGGTCAGAGACCTTCATCATGGTGGCCTTCATGTGCAGCGAGAACAGAATGCCCTTGGCCTTCGCATCCTCGATTTGCTCTTCCAAGAATTTGCGCAGAGCTTTCACGCTCATGAAGGTTGCATCCAGCACTTCGCCGGCCTGCAACGTGATCTTCTCTTTGAGCACCGTCACCTTGCCGTCCGCACCGACAAACTCGATCTTCGCGGTCGTCGCCGCCGGGATCGTCATCGACTTCTCGTTCGAGCGGAAGTCGCCGCCCTTCATGTGGGACACGTGCGTTTTAGAATCAGGCGACCAGGCGCCCATCTTGTGCGGGTGCTTCCGCGCATAGGCCTTCACGGACAACGGCGCCCGCCGATCGGAATTCCCTTCGCGCAACACGGGATTGACCGCGCTGCCCTTCACTTTGTCGTAGCGGGCCTTGATGTCTTTCTCCTTGTCGTCTTTCGGATTTTCCGGATAGTCCGGCAGCTTATATCCTTGCTTCTGCAATTCCTTGATCGTCGCCACCAACTGTGGAATGGAAGCGCTGATGTTCGGAAGCTTGATGATGTTGGCCTCCGGCGTCTTGGCCATTTCGCCTAACTCGGCCAAGGCATCGTGCTGCCTCTGTTCCGGCGTCAAATATTCCGGGAATACGGCGATCACACGGCCCGCGAGCGAAATGTCGCGCAGTTCCACAGTGACGCCCGCCGCTTTCGTGAATGCGTTGATGATCGGCAGAAACGAATAGGTCGCCAACATCGGCGCTTCGTCGGTCTTTGTATAGATGATTTTGTCTGCTTTTGCCATGTTCATCCCTCTCAATATATCGTTTAGTTCAGCGCGTTCAACGCGGAACCGGCTTTAAACCAAGTGATTTGTTGTGTTGTCATGCTGTGGTTGGCTTGGATCTTCACGTCGCCTCCGGTCTTGTGAACGACCACCGTCACCGGTTTGCCCGGCGCCAGATTCGCCAAGTCCACCACGCTCAACCGATCGTTCATCTCGATCTTGTCGTAATCCTTCGGATCGGCGAAGGTCAGCGGCAGGATGCCCTGCTTTTTTAGATTCGTTTCGTGGATGCGTGCGAAGCTCTTCGTGATGACCGCACGCACATTGAGGAACCGCGGCGACATGGCCGCATGCTCACGACTGCTGCCTTCGCCGTAGTTTTCGTCGCCCACGACGATCGACCCGATGCCCTTCGCCTTGTAGGCACGGGCGATCTGCGCGATGGTGAGGTTCGATTCGCCGGTCAAGACGTTTGTGCCCTTGCCCGGCTCCGAGGCAAAGGCGCTGTTGGCGCCGAGGAACATGTTGTCGCTGATCTTGTCCAAGTGGCCGCGGAACTTGAGCCACGGACCGGCCGGGGAAATATGGTCCGTCGTCGTCTTGCCTTTGGTCTTGATCAAGAGCGGGAGCTTCTCGAAGTCCTTCCCATCCCAACGCGGGAACGGTTGCAGCAATTGCAGCCGTTCGCTGGTCTGAGGAATATCGACGGTCAAGGCATCGCCGTTTTCAGCCGGTGCCACGTACCCCTCTTCACCCTTCGCAAACCCCTTGGCGGGCAACTCTTCGCCCACCGGAGCCTGGAGCTTGATCTCCTTGCCGTCCGCGCCTTTGACCGTCTGATTGACCGGATCAAATCCAAGATCACCGGTGATGGCATAGGCGGTCACCACTTCGGGACTCGCCAAGAACGACAGCGTTTCATTAATGCCGTCGTTACGGCCCGGGAAATTCCGATTGAAAGAGCTGACGATCGAATCCGCTTTGCCCTTCACGCCGTCCGCGCGCTTCCATTGGCCGATGCAAGGTCCGCACGAGTTCGACAGCACGGTGCCGCCGAGTTTCTCGAACGTGTCCAGGAACCCGTCGCGTTTCATCGTATGATAAATGCGCTCGGAACCGGGCGAGATGAGGAACGACGTCTTGGCCTTCAAACCGGCCTTCAACGCTTGCCGGGCCACATGGGCCGAGCGGCTGATGTCTTCGTACGACGAGTTCGTACAGCTGCCGATCAAGGCCGCCTTCAGCTCGATCGGATAACCCTTTTCCTGCGCTTCCGCCTTCAGCTTCGAGATCGGTCGAGCGAGGTCGGGCGTATGGGGACCGACCACATGCGGCTCAAGCTTGGATAGATCGATTTCGACGATCTGGTCATAATACTTCTCGGGCGACTGATTCACTTCGAGATCGGCAATCAGCAACGCTTTATTTGCCTGGGCCAACTTCGCCAAGTCCGCCCGATCCGTGATGTTCAGGTAATCGACCATCTTCTGATCGAAGGGAAATACGGAGGTGGTCGCCCCCAACTCCGCGCCCATATTGCAGATGGTGCCCTTGCCGGTCGCGCTGATCGTCTCGGCGCCGGGGCCGAAGTATTCGACGATCTTGTTCGTCCCGCCCTTTACGGTGAGCAGGCCGCAAAGGTAGAGGATCACGTCCTTCGGGGACGCCCACCCGCTCAACTTGCCGGTCAGTTTCACGCCGATTAATTTCGGATGGAGCACCTCCCATGGGAGACCGGCCATCACTTCGCCGGCATCCGCTCCGCCGACCCCTATGGCCAACATACCCAAACCGCCGCCGTTCGGCGTATGAGAGTCGGTGCCGATGATCAATCCGCCGGGGAACGCATAATTTTCCAGTACGACCTGGTGAATGATACCGGCCCCCGGTTTCCAGAAGCCGATGCCGTACTTCTTCGCCGCGGATGCCAGGAAGTTGTAGACTTCCTTGTTTTCATCCATGGCGCGCAGTAGATCTTTTTCAGACCCCATCTCGGCGCGAATCAAATGGTCGCAGTGAATCGTGCTCGGCACGGCGGCTTTCTTTTTGCCGGCCTGCATGAACTGCAACATGGCCATCTGCGCCGTGGCATCCTGCATCGCCACGCGGTCGGGACGGAGCGCCAACATGGCTCTCCCCCGCTCCCAATTTTGGGTATCAAAGTTGTCGGCATGCGAGACGAGAATCTTTTCCGCCAACGTCAACGGACGGCCGAATTTCTTTCTGGCCTTCTCGAAGACTTCCGGCATTTTGGCGTAGAGCTTCTTCACGAGCTCGAGTGACATTGCGCTCTCCTTACAAACGGGCTCGGGACTTGGAGCCAGGAGCCCAGGAGTTGTGCTCCCCGGCCACGCCCCGTTACCAGCCTTAGGTTAGGGCGGCATGCTCCGCCACTTGCCGAGCGGCGGAACCTCCCGCAATTGTTCAACGATGGCGCCTCATGAGCCATTTAGCCGCGGAGCTTCCAGCATCTATTCTTTAATGGAGGAACCTCACGCGACTATTGTAACGGCGGGACCTTCCACCCTTACTTCAACGGCGGAACCTCTCGCCTTTATTTTAGCGGCGGCACTTCGCGCGACCTATTTTAAAGGCGGGACCTCCCGCCTCTTCGGCGCCGCATAGTTCACCAGGTAATCGAACAGCCGGATCAAACGGCTGTCCTGGCGCTTCTGATCGACCCAGTGGCCGATCAATCCGATCGTGCGAGACAGGATGAAGAAACCGTTCAAACTGTCGACCGGGAACCCCAGATCGACCAGCACGGCCGCCATCGTGCCGTCGACGTTCAGAATCAAATTATCCTTCTTCGCCGCCGTCACCTGCTCCACCTGTAAGGCAAAGTCGAGACAGGGCGTCTTGATATGCAAGCTCTTCACGTAACCCACGAGTTCCTTCACGCGTTTATCAGGATTACGCAAGCTCTTCACTCGGTGACCGATACCGGGCACAGGCCCGACGTGCTTTTTCATGTAGGCCAGGAATTCGTCTACATTCATCTTGTTGTCGACCGCGTACTTAAACCAGCGCCCGGCATCCGTGACCGCTCCGCCGAAGCGTGGACCGATCATGATCAAGCCGGCCGCCACCGCTTGCGACAGCCCGATGCCGGCACAGGCCGCCAGAATTGTCGCGTAAGCACCGCTGACGCAAGGACCGTGGTCGGCGGAAAGCATCATGATGCGTTTGATGATTTCCGCTTCCTGTTTCGAGATCAGTCGCTTGTCCCAGAGAAGACCGATGACATGAGGAATTTCATAACCCTTGTTGATGAGTTCGGAGGCCGGATAGCCATCGTAGCAAGGCTCGTCGCCGCGATCATCGCTGATCGTGGTACGGATGAGCGGCGCGACCATCACTTCGTCCGCCTTCATTGCTTCTTCAACCGACTTCGGCAGACGCGGTAGCACGGCCGGCTCAATCGGCTCCTTTATCTGACCGGACTTGAGCAATTCCTGATAAGTTTCTTTGATCGCCGGACCGAGTGCGCCGAACGTCGGCGGGACGATCGCGCCGGATTTCTTGAGCGCGTCGGACTTCGATCGGGCCGAGCCTTCGCCCTTCATCCCTTCCTTGGCGCCGGCATGACCGAACTTCATCCCCTTCGGCAAACTCTCCTGACAGAATCCGGAGACGACGCCGATGAGCTTCACCCGGCGCTTCTTCGCGCCATACCATTCGGCGGCCCGCTCTTCGAGATCGCCGCCCATCTCACCGACGATGATGACCGCCTTTGTCTGCGGATCATTCTCGAACATTTCGAGGTAGCTCACATAGTCGGTGCCGGGATAGGCATCGCCGCCGATGCCGATGGCCGTTGTGATGCCGTCGGCGAACTGAGAACAAATCCAAATGATTTCATTGGAAAGACCGCCCGACTTGGTGATGACGCCGAATGAACCTTCCCGATAGAGCTTTGAGAGCACAAGGTTGTCGAAAGCACCGCCGATCACGCCCAACCGGCAAGCCCCGGCGGAGATAATGCCGATCGAGGACGGGCCATTGAACACCTTGCCGAGCTTACGCGCATGGGCACCGAGCAGTTTCGAATCTTTTTCGGGCACCCCCTCCGTGATCATCGAGACCACCTTAATATGTGGATCGTCCAGCGCTTCTATCCCGCCCCTCATCGCACGGTCCGCGCCGATATAGACAAGGCTCGTGTTGATGGTCGGATGGTTCTTCGTCGCTTCCGCGATGGTCTTGTAGATCGGAATCGCGATCAAACCGCTGCCGTAGGGAATCTCGTTGGTCTTGCCGGCGTCAGGCGGGTAGACGAAAGCCTCAACGTTGAGCGGGCGCTTGATCAGGTAACAGAACTCCGCCATGCGCCGGGCCGCGTTGACACCTGCAGCACCTCCCTGAATCACCACGCGGGTGTCTTTATTTGCCAGAATACTCATCGCAATCTCCCTCTTTCCTAAAGTGCTGAGTGTCCAGTGCTGGGTGCTGAGTAAAGAACAGCTCTACTACTCAGCACTCGGGGACTCAGGACTCAGCACGTCTTATTTTATTTTTGCAGCGCTTTATCGACGATGTCCGTCAGCGGGGTGTTGCGGTCGAAGACGTGGATGTCGAAGCCCTCATCCTTCAGCGCGCGCATCGCGTCAAGCCCCTCTTTTTCACGAGGCCCACCGCGGCGCACCCAAATCTTGACACCCTTCAGCTTGCCGTCGCCCTTTGCCTTGCGGAAGCCATTGATGATGCCGCCGAAGGTCTTCTTCACGTCGGTAAAATTGGCAATCGCCCCGCCGACGATGATATTCTTGATGCCGGGCAACGAACAGACCTTTTCCGTCAGCACTTCAACGGCCCAGTCGGGGGGATCGCCCGAATACTCGGCATAGTTGGCCAACTTGCCGCCTCGCGCAACGACGGCATCGGAGTAATAGACGCTCGCGCCGCCGCCGGCCGGAAGCATCGCCGTATCGCCGCCTGGAATTTCGATGAATTTGACGGACCCCTTGATCTTACTGTCAACCGCCATGACCTCCACTTCATCTCTACTATAGGCACGACCAAATTCCGCGGCAAACTGGAAATTCCAATCCGGGTGTCGGAATTTGGCATCACCGTCCAGCAATGTCACGGCATCGAGCGCGATCAACTCCCCGTCACCCTCGCGTGTCACAACGGGATTCACTTCGAGATACTGCGCATCTTCGTTGTCGAAACAGGTAAACATTTTTTCGGCAAAGCCGGCCATCTTCTTGGCGACCGGGCCGGTAAATCCTGCATCTTTGGCAAGCTTTTCAAGCTGTTCCGGGGAAGGAGTTTGGCCGATATCGAGACACAACCGCTTCACACGATCCCAATTCGACTCCACTTCGATACCGCCGCAATTGGCGACGAGGATTTCGGCGCCTTCACGAGTGGATTTCACCGCGCAATAGTATTCTTCTTTGTGGGAGACCATCTCGGATACAATGACCTGCGAGATGGTAATGCTGCCGACTTGACGGCCGATCATTTCTTTGGTTGCCGCAACGGCACTGTTCAGATCGAGGCCGACCTTTACCAAACCAAGCTTAAACCGGGAACCCAGCGCTTCATGCGCTTTGGCGACCAATTTGGTCTGTTTCATCCATTCATTGACGTGACCAAGCTTGGAGAGTTCATCCGCGGAGGTGACAACTGCATAATGTGGAACGTGAATTCCCCACTTCTTCATCAGCCCCATCCCGGGACCTTCCAAAACCTTTGCCATGAGCGTTCTCCTTGATCTTCAACTCAGTCGATAGGGGAGCCGGATTGTAGCGGAAATCAACGGGATGACTCAAGACACCAGAGGAACTACGATGAAGCGGATCAAAAGGCCTAGCGTGAAATTTCCAACCTAGCTTTTACTAAACAGCGAAAATGTAAGTACTTTTTCGCTTCCGACCCATTACTTTGTAGACCGAAGAGACTGGCATCGCGGACAAAAATACGCGCTCCGTTCCCCCTGAAAACGTCGAAGGATCCCGCCACAATGATTTGGACAGGTCTGTCCGCCTTTCCCATAGACCAGATGCCGCCGCTTGTATTGTCCCTCTGTTCCATCGGGAGCAAAAAAATCTCGGACACTCGATCCGCCACAGACAATGGCCTCATGGAGGACGTCACACATGATCCGGTAGAGCTTTTCAATCCTACCCACTGAAAGTCTGCTGACCTGAACATGGGGGTGCAAACCGGCTCTAAAGAGTATCTCATTCGCGTAGATGTTCCCGATGCCGGCAATGACTTGTTGATGCATCAAAAGCGACTTCAGCCGACCGCGTCGTTCTCTCAGAATTCGCACAAAGTCAGGCTGCGACACGAGAAGCGGATCGACCCCGAATCGGCGAGCGAGATATCGCTCAAGTCCTGTCTTGTCCAGCAGAGAAAGACGGCCGAAGCGACGGGGGTTCCAGTAGCGTAGTTCCGGTTCATTGGAACCGTTGAACAGCAGCCTAACATGAATGTGTTGTGGGGATTTCACCTGCGTGGACTGGAACAGGAGAAGGCCGGTCATCCCGAGCTCCGCCACGACATAGCGGCAGGCCTTTTCATTCACAAATTCAAGGACAACGCTCTTGCCGAATCGCTCGACCGATTGCAGGCTAGCACCTTGGTACCAAGGCACGGTAGTGTAGCCTTCTCGCACAATGTCCGCACGACCGACCCATATTTCTCTCAACCGGGCCCCGAGAAGATGAGTCCGGATCTGTCGGGCAACCACTTCTGCTTCTGGGAGTTCCGGCATAAGTTGGCCACGTTAGGAAATAGAAAGGAATCTCATTACGCCATGAGGACTACGGAAAGGCAAGACGTCATTAGAGGATTGGGAAAAGATTACGCCCGAGGGACGGCGGAATTACCGGCACGCCGGAGTTGTCGGACTTGTTCAATGGCGACTTGAAGATTCGGCAGCGGCATGGCCCCTGGCCGCCGAGCGATAACCAATTTCAAGACTTCATCGTAGGGCCTGCCTTCAATGCAGCACAGATAGGCCATCACCACGGAAACCGAACGACCCATGCCTGCCCGACAACAGACCAGCGTTCGACCTTTTGGTGCACGCGGCTCAAGCCATTGAACGGCTTCCATCAGTTTAAGAGGATCGGCCTTGGCAAACTCTCGAAAAGGAACTCGATGATAGTCCACCCAGGCAGCCGGTGTGATCAAAAACTCTTCTGCCACAAGCAGAAGCGTGCCGATCACCTCAGGAGGCTCGTGGGCGTCATCAATGCTTCCCACCAGCAGATTTTCCGTAATCAGATGCATTGCGCGTCAGTATAACGCGCCTCTGATAGGCGTCAAGCGATCTTGCCGGCTCGGCGGTAGTAGTTGCGATTTCATTTTCCAGGCCGCTATACTCGCATCAACATGGTCACCATCACTCAGCAAGAAGTAGAACGTCGCCTGAGCACGGTCCAATGCGCCGTTTGCAAACAGTCCAGCTTCGCTATCGACGAACGATTCATGGGAACAGACGGCGACTGGCGGGGCATCTGCAAGAAGTGTTACTATACCTTTCCGGTTTACACCGACATGGAGTTTTACCTGCGAACACAGCCGGATGTGCCGCTCCGGTTAAAAGAGATTTCCTGCACGACATGTAATGGTCAGGGGGTAGATCTCGATTTTCGAGCCACATTATCCGTACGAGAGGCCTATTACTTCGTGACCTGCCGGAAGTGCAAGCGGCAGTTCCCGGAAAAATCCTCTCTGGAAGCATTTGAATAAATCAGACGGCGTTATCGTCGGTGGTGTATACTGATTCATATGACTGACCATCCAAAACAGCCTGACCTTCCCTTGCCAGAAGAGAAGCCCAAAGAGAGAAAAGAAATCCCATTGATCGCCATTCAGGATGATGATGCAATGATGGCCGAAGAAATGGCGGATCTGTTCGAAGAAGACAAGGTCTCCCACCAGCACGGCAGTTCGGAACCGGAAGCGGATTAGATCCCCGTCAACATTTTCCACATCAAACAGCAAGGGAAGCTCTTGTATCCACACCTCCGGCACGATTCCTTTGGGTTCCAGCATCTCCGGTAAAGTGGGGTCTCTCCCCCGTGTTCGAGCAGTCGTCGGATCATGCGCTGGTACTGCGTGTGATGTTTGCGGGCTTCTCCCTTAAAGTACTCAGCGCAGAGGTTCGTCCGTATATTTTATCCGTATATTTTATCCGTATATTTTATTTGGGGCTGATGTAGCTAAGCGAGCCCAGAGAGGGCTACGTTTAGCGAATGATCTTTCCCGAAAGAGCCGGATGCCCGTCCGGGTGCAGCAGCGGTGGCTGGAACATTTCGTGGCTGGCACAACGGCGCGCGCCGCCGCACAGTTGGTCGGCGTGCAGGGACGGACTCCCGTTGTCTTTTTCCAGCGACTCCGCCAGTTAATTGCCAGCAAGCAAGAATGCTTTCTTCTGTCCGGCAAAATCGAAGCCGACGAGAGCTATGTCGGCGGGGTGCGTAAAGGCCGGCGCGGGCGAGGTACCGCAGGAAAAGTGCCCGCCGCGGAAATATTGCTGCGTCCACGACAGCAGCGGCATTGGCCGACCCTGGCCTTGAACCGCCACATGACTTCATAAAACATCCATTCGTGCATTTGTAGTTCCATGGCGCATCCTTTTCCTATCGGGAACCTTTTAGGAGAGGGCCTGTCAAAGGAGCCGAAGGAGTTACTACTCAGATCTCTCTCAAGGCGAGTCTCCGGTGACTCCCTCTATGAGCAGGAATGAGGTTTTGAAAGACCACCAATGAAGCTAGCTTCTGTCCAACAATGGCGTTTGCCGATGCGGACCAATGGTAATCCTCGGCATTTAGCCGTAGAGGAGTTGTTGATGCTTCCAGCGCGTTAGTGGGATCCAAGGTCATAATGCCTTGTGCCGCACACCATTCCTTAACCGCGCTATTCGTACTCACGTGATGCGGATAAGCAAAATTATCAGTATCAAAACTGGCGATGGGCATGACAATCAACTTAATTGCTTTCTGATTCGTGGCGTCATGGACTCGTTTGATCTCTTGCAGCCCAAGCTCTAATAACTCTTTGTTTGGCGCCATTTTATCAGTAGGCACTCGCCAGGGAGCAAGAAATTTATGCACGAGTGAGAAACCACCATGGAATACTAATGTACCAGCGAAAGTGTGTTGCTCCAACCACAGATCGAGCGCAGTAAGAGAAGGACGCCCGCTAATCGAATACAATACTCCACCTTCGACTTTTCGAATTCTTTGAACTTGGGAGGTTCGAATGACGAATTCGTCCATTTCCGTGTAGGATCTATTAACCGATCAAATCCATTTGCGGATACGCCAAGAATGACTATTTGAGGGGAGAATTCCGTCAACAGTTCGGCAGTGAGGTCTCGGATTTGAGCCATACCATAACCAGGTATGCCCGCATTTATCACAGTAACAGGCGATGATGCCCATGGGAGTTGATCCCTCAGTGCACGCTCAACCTGTGCGGGCCAAGCGTCTTCCCGTCTTATTCCCGTTCCGAAGGTGAAAGAATCGCCGACAGCGAGAATACGGATCTTCGACTGTTGAAGCTCTTTCAGAGGGCGCTCTCGTAGTCCGATGGAGTTGGTCGTGACAGCCATCTCTCCATAGTTTGTATTTGTAAACACTGCCGAATAGTTTGGTCTAAATTGGTACAGTCTTGTTGGATGAGAGCGGATTGCGCCAGGTAGCCAATAGGCAGAAAGTGCTGTGAATCCTGGTCTAGGCAGCGCGAGACGGCAGAATAATTCGAGAAAAGCGAAAGTGATGCAGATCGATAGAACAAGCCGACTGTAGTTGGGAGCTTTCTGTTGGAAAAGACTCATTCCGGCATTGTTCAGGGACTCCTTGATAGAAGGCAATCTTACTTAAGTGGGGATATTTAACCTGTATGTTAGGGTCGAGCCGACCGCGATTTATGTACCAACTCTAGGGAGAGTCTCCGGCGGTGATACGGAGGGACGGCGTGCCGGAAACTTTTAGCTCCTTACACGGGGCGGACACGACAAATGAGCAGCCGGTTCAATTGGACGAATCTACGGGAATAGCCGAAGCCAGCTGACGCGCGTGCTTTCAAAATCTCGCGCACTCGTACACACCATCCGATCTTGTGCGGTCAGCTCTTGCTCAGGGTGAGCGCAAGCCGTCATAACCATCGCGATCCATTGATGCGCAGGCCAAACCGCAAGGCTGCCATGCCCCCATTGGGACGAGAATCTTCGCCGGTTCTCAATGGTCAAACCGGCGTGGCGCGGAAATGATGCGCATGGACGAGAAGCTTCTGTCGATTG
>JACZCY010022316.1_pt1 | contig 13044 bp, 13 predicted proteins | sample 8641821 | NCBI WGS metagenome assembly JACZCY01 (sample SAMN15324609, study PRJNA640507) | soil metagenome | isolation source: intercropping sugarcane | place: China: Luxin town, Laibin City, Guangxi Province | collected 2019-07-25 | depth 10cm m | reverse complement strand
CTGCACCGGTCTGAGGGTCCTTCGTCGTGCTCACACACTTGATGATGTAGCCATAGCGCAGCCGGACCTCCCGGCCTGGCGCGAGGCGGTAGAACTGTTTCGGTGGGTCCTCCCTGAAATCATCCTGCTCGATGTACAAGGTTCTCGAGAAAGGAACCGTTCTCGTTCCAGCTGAGATGTCCTCAGGGTTATTCACGGCGTCGAGTCCTTCAACGACACCTTCAGGATAGTTGTCGAGTATGACCTTCAACGGTCGGAGCACCGCCATTACACGCGGGGACCGTTTGTTCAAGTCCTCTCGGATGAAATGTTCAAGCAGCGGCATCTCGACGATCGCATCGCGCTTCGCGACGCCGATATGTTCGCAAAAGGCGCGAATCGCTTCAGGAGTCACGCCACGGCGACGTAGGCCTTTCAAGGTGGGAAGGCGAGGATCATCCCAGCCCGCCACGAGTTTCTTGCCGACCAATTCGAGAAGCTTGCGCTTGCTCATCACTGTGGAGGCGAGGTTCAGTCGGGCAAATTCGATCTGCTGCGGACGATGGGGAGCATCGGCTTCGGCAACGACCCAATCGTAGAGAGGACGGTGATCTTCAAACTCTAGCGTGCAGAGCGAGTGCGTGATTCCCTCGATGGCATCAGACAACGGGTGTGCAAAGTCATATGAAGGATAGATGCACCATGTGGAGCCCGTCCGATAGTGGGTGGCATGCCGGATCCGATAGAGGATCGGATCCCGCAGATTGATGTTTGGGGATCTCATATCGATTTTGGCGCGTAGGACATGGGTTCCATCGGCAAACTCTCCGGCTCGCATGCGGGCAAAGAGATCCAGATTCTCGTCGGCGGATCGGGTCCGATAAGGACTGTCACGACCTGGTTCGGTGAGCGTGCCGCGGTGTTCTCGGATTTGATCCGCGGTGAGGCTGTCGACGTAGGCTTTGCCCTTCTTGATCAAAACAATAGCAAAAATGTAGAGCTGCTCGAAATAATCCGATGCATAGAACACCTTGTCGTGCCAATCAAATCCCAACCAGCGGACGTCTTCCTGTATGGCTTGAACGTACTCGGGGTCCTCGGTGGTAGGATTCGTGTCGTCGAATCTTAGGTGGCAGAGCCCTCCGGAAGTCTCGTGCGCGATCTCAAAATTAAGCACGATGGACTTGGCGTGGCCGATGTGGAGATATCCATTTGGTTCGGGAGGAAATCGCGTGACGACCCGTCCGCCATGTTTGCCTGCTGCGCGGTCGGCTGCTACGAGATCCCGAATGAAATTCGAAGAAGTGGAGGGCTCAGGTGTGTTCATGAAATTTGCGTGAATCCTTGGCATGGTCATGTGTGGACGGGAGGTCCAGATTGGAGTTCTACCATAGATGGGCCGATGGGAGGAATGGGAAACGGCTAAGAAGAGGGCTCGGTGGAGGAGGTGTCCGACATCCGAGTCGGCATGACGTTGAAATCTTTTTGGGCGATGAGGTGGCCCTCCATGCGCAGCCGGAATTCATACCGACCAGGTGCGGGAAAGATGAGCAGCGGAATGTTGATCCCGAAATCTGAAATCTGGAGGCGATCACCGATCTCGATGTTGGGAAGGGTAGCCCGGCAGACCAGTTGTTCGGCATTGAGGTAGATCAAGTCGATATCAAAATGGTACAGGCCTTCGGCATCGGTGAGGCAGAAGTAGAGGCCCATCTGTTGATGCTGGAACGGAAAGGTAGCGGCCTGTAGATGGGTAAAGATCCCGATCAGGCTTTTCTTTTTCGTGAGACTGTCCTCAATCACTTGGTCGCAGACGAGAAATGCTTGGACGGTAGGTTTTGGGATCTCGGTCATAGTTCCCATTCTAGGGAAAGGAGGGACAAGGGTAAAACGGTTCTCGTTTTTCTGCCGAGATCAGAAGAGTGCACGCTATTCTCAGGGAAGATGTAATGATCGAAAAAGCCAGGAGCCGAAATATGTGAAAGACGAACACGATCAACCGATGACAGCCGGCCCGCCTCGAGCTTCCACGATGTTTCCGAACAGCGTCGTGCCTGAGCCAATCCGGCAGTAGTGGGGAGTGATCTCTACCAGCATTCCCTTGTGCGAGTACAACTTTCCGCAGACGAGGTCGACTCTGCGTTCCGATGTCATTCGTGCTTCGAGTACGACATGATCCGACTGCAAATCTGTCACAAGAATGGAGGGACTATCAACCGACGAAAGGCATTGGCCTAGCGGAACGTCGACGGTAAATCGCCCGCTGTCGTTCAACATGAGAACGTTCCTACGCAGGTGTGCGACACGGATGCCGCGCTCATTGTAGAGGTCGAGGGTGGCGAGAAGCAGTCCCTGCTCGGGTCTTACCTCAATGACGAGTTGCTCTTTCCCATGAATCTTGACGACGCCGTTGGTGCTGCGAAAAATATTCGATCCGATACGAAGTTCGAGTCCCGGCTTGGAGAGGATGCCAGCCGTTGCCGCATGACCAAAGGGTGCGGTCCTGCGAAACGCCGCCGAATCATCCATTTAACAACCTTGAACCTCGACGTTCTTAGGTCGTGTGGAGTTGATGGAGAGCATATGGAGCTTCATCAACACACTATGCAGGCTAGGCTTTCCGCACTGTCCTGTCAAGAGTGTCCAATGCGGAAAAGTCATATATTATGGCCCCCTGCAAACGGCCTAATGGGACGATCCCAAAGTGCTCTCTTTCAGAGGAGCGGCGCTTCGTTTGCAAACGGAAAACCGCTTATGCTACGGTCCACCCTTCGGACAGTTCTGGAATGGTCCCATCGTCTAGCCTGGCCTAGGACGGAGCCCTCTCAAGGCTTAAACACGGGTTCGAATCCCGTTGGGACCACCATCCTTTCCTTTCCCTGGAGGCCTCGCGATGTTCAAACTTGCGGCAAAGAGAGAGCTGAAAGATGTTGCAGAAGTTGGCGTAGGTTAATCGTGACTGAGTACCTTCCTGAAGGTTCCAAATATAGCTAACCGTCAGTGACGAGGATTGAATTATGAACCTGGTGACCTTTCGCTTCCGCCAGTCCCAGGCCGTGGACTTTTATTGGAACCTCGAGTTGGCCAAGCGAGGAACCCTACGCGAATTCAAAGTACATCCCAACATCATCATTTACGAGTCGGCGTTCGACCTCCTCAACCCCATTCAGGTAGGACACGCCTTGTCCCTGGCCAAGGCTTTGGTGCTCGACAAGCGAGCCGAGGTCTTTTCGGGAAACACGTCGTTGACCATGGTGACCGTCCGTGATGTATTGCAGTGCTATCAGCAATCGATGCAAGTCGACGACCATCATGCTCATTGTTGGTTCAAGATCCGGCTCACGTTTGATCTGACCGTGACACGATTCGAGGTGGAGGCCGACTCGGGGAAGTCATTCGTGTTCCCGTGTCGATGCGCGGCCACACACGCCTACGGCATTCACTATGAGCACCCAGGAACGATCTATGCCCAACTGGACTCGGCCTTGTGGCGTGCCGGTACACGTTGGTGTCCTCGGCTCGCGGATCTCTCAGAAATAAAACTCGTCAACGTGGAGTTGCAGACTAAAAGATGAAGAGCGACAGATGCTCACTCATGGATGGCACACGAAGCCTCGCCTGAGAGAGCGCAATTGCTTGTTTCCCCCAGCACGCCGTGCTCCAGCGCTTCATCAACGCCTAAATCGTCAACGGTGCCTATCTTGTACTCGCTTCTCTAGACTGGGGTGTAATCACAAAAAGAAAGCTCCGCCCTTAAAAAGGCGGAGCTTTGGGAGAGCCGCAGAGAGTCGTCTCTGGAACATGGGCAGATGTTCCGCCTCTACATTATCGTGTTCGCCTCCACGCTGATACTGGAAGAACCCCTAAGCACAGCTATTTGTTGAAGGCACGCGTGAGAAGTCGGATCTGGCTGCCTATCCCTCCGCAATGCGAAGGACTTACCAGCGCTTCCCCATTGTCAGTCCAGTACCCTAATGAGCACTGGTGGCGACAGAGAGAGGGTACCGTCTGGATTCTCTCGTCCACCGAATGGCAACTCTCGGAGATCTTCATAGGTGATAGGTGAGAGGGAAGCATTTGAGATTGAAACGCTGGTGATGCATGGGTAGGCACGTATACCAACAGCGACCGCTCAAGGATTAGGTGGGAGAAAACAAATGGTTAGACATTTGCCTAGTTGACAAGAGAAGAGAGGTTAGACATTCCTTGAACATGCACCTGTTTCAGGTTGCTCTCTCCATACTGGTGGTATCTGTTTCCGCCTGCGGCACCAATCTACTCCAGCAGCCTGCTGTGAAACCTGCCCACGAGTCTCCGTTCACCAATGTCACGGTTCATGAGTGTTCCGATGCCGACACATGCACCATTTCCTTGAGCGATCCCACGCTGCCATCTATATTGGGTCAGAATATCCCGATTCGCCTCAAGGGGATCTATGCATGGAAGATCCAGGGCCGCTGTCCACAGGAAACGGCACTCGCCAAAGAAGCGCGTGACTTTCTACGAGCACAATTGGCCAATGGGGTGCGCGTCGACGTGATCGAACCACAGCGAGATAAACGGTTCCGTCTGCTCGGCTATCTTATAGTCGATGGCAAAAATCTTTCCACCGCTCTCATCGCCGCCGGCCACGCGCAGCCTTATAGCGGGGGAACCAAACCTCCTCCACCGTGCCCGGTGCATACCCCTCTCAACTGTACAGTGCAATGTCGGTAAATTCTCTGGCCACTGGCGCCTTTCGCCCGAAGGAAGATCTCGGCCGGAGTGGAGTCGTCGTGTACGGAGATAGACAGAATGCGCTGATCTGCAATCCGGACCTTTGGGTGATGTGGTGACGACGTAAAGGGAAGAGTACGACGCGAAGATGCCTGTCCTAATCAAGCGTGATCGTGCCGGCTGCTATTTTGGGTTTTATCGTATTGTCGAGGCCGGGTAAACACTTCCAGAGAAATTCTTGTTTCGTGGCGCATGCGGCAGCATCTATATCATTGTATCGAAGTATCGAACTTGGCGGCCGCGTCATTGCGTCGATCGGCTGCTTGCGGATACGTTACGACCACCACGCGAGAGCTCTCGCAATCGACTCTTGCGAGCAAGTGAATTTGTCCCAATAAGGAACGTTTCATTGACGCCTCTGTTCTTGGTTGTGTATAAACAAAAGCACATTTCGAATCTCTCAGAGGATCGTATGTACGCACGCGAGTTTCGTGACGGTGCAAAAGACGGATTGGAAGCGCTCGAACCGCTCGATCCCGACAAGATCACCTCGTTCAGCGATTTGCTTGAGGCCATGGGCAAGACTGCGTTCGGAGGTCGGCATGTCGGCAAGGCGTTCGATGTGCTCTGGGCGATGATCGAGGACCCTGAGTGCCACGTCGTGATGACGTTGTCCGGTGCGATGACGATCGCCAAGATGGGCAAGATTATCACGAAGATGATCGATGAGGGAATGGTGCAATGCATCGTCTCGACCGGGGCGTTGATGGCTCATGGCCTCAGTGAGTCGGTCGGCAAGACGCATTATCGGCACGATCCTTCGATGAGCGACGAAGAGCTCTTTCGGAAAGGGTACAATCGTGTCTACGACACACTCGAGATGGAAGCGAATTTGAATTATGTGGAGCACGTCGTCGCACACACGTTGAAGCGCCTCAATCATGAGGATCGGCCGCTTTCGTCGGAAATCCTCACGAGGGAGCTGGGAAAGACGTTGGCGGAAGAATTAGACGGCGACGGAATCCTCAAAAGCGCCTACTTGAAAAGGGTGCCGATCTATATCCCGGCTTTCACTGATTCGGAAGTTGGATTGGACATGGGAACGTGGGCGATGGCTCGGGAAGTTGATCGAGCCCGATCTCAGGCCGGGCAGGGGAGGGATCTGGATATTTTACGAGCGATCCATCAATCGTGTCCGTCATTCAATCCGTACCTCGATCTCAACAGCTATGCCGACCATGTCCTTTCCGCGAAACGACTTGGAATTTTCACGATCGGAGGAGGTGTCCCACGGAACTGGGCGCAACAGGTCGGACCGTACATTGAAATCGGTAATCTTCGGTTGGGCCTAAGCGTGAAACCGCCTCGATTCCATTACGGAGTGAGAATTTGCCCTGAACCGGACTACTGGGGCGGACTCAGTGGCTGTACGTATCAAGAAGGACTTTCTTGGGGAAAATTTGTGACACCGAAGGACGGTGGGCGATTTGCCGAAGTGTTGAGCGATGCGACGGTCGTCTGGCCGTTGTTAATGATGGGGATTCTGGAAAAAAGGAAAGCCGGTGTGGTGCGTGGTTCATGAAGTGGTTGACTGGACAGCGGTTGCTTCCGGTTTTCATGGGCGGCGTCCTCATGTGGTCTTTTCCGGCTTTAGCCGGAAACTCCCTCGAATCTGATGTGCGCGTCCGAGGACAAGCCAACGCACCCCTGACCTTGATCGAATACTCTGATTTCACATGCGGCTATTGTTTGAAATTTTTCAAGCGGACGTGGCCGCGGATTCAGGCTCGGTATGTCGATACCGGAAAAGTACGATTTGTTTATCGAGATTTTCCGAGGGGCGACCAAGGACCCGGGTTAGACGCAGCGATGGCGGCACGATGTGCCGGAGCGCAAGGCCAGTATTGGGCGATGCATGATCGGTTGTTTTCTGAAGGCGGTCAGCTGGACAAGCAGGTGTATCTTCGACATGCTGCAGCCCTGAGCTTGGATCAAGCCGTGTTTGAACGGTGTATGAACGACGGGCGGTATACGAGGGCGATTTTCGAAGATCGCCAGGAAGCCAATCAATGGGGGTTTCATGGAACCCCTGGGTTCATCCTCGTGCGAACGGCCGTTGAGCCGACGGAAAAAGAGCCGGCCGTTGCGATCCCTGGAGCATTTCCATTCGAGATGTTCGCAGAAGAAATCGATCGACTTCTGGCGAGCGACAAAAAATAGCTGAATTGCGCCGGGGCGGAAGGAGCCGTTGCGCGTGATGATGTTGACATCGCGCACGCAGGTACGATAGTCCTCTTCGTCAATAAAGGTAAGGATATCCATATGGCTTCGATGCAATCGTTCTGGCCCGTCTCCCATCGCGATGACGACTTCTGGGTCTGTATGTCTTGTCTCACGGAAGTTTTCTACAGGAAGGTTCCAATGCCGAACTGTCCGTCCTGTCACGGTGTGTCAACCTACGAGGGATTTACCTTGGAGGCGATCCGTGATTGGGGCACGGAAGAACTGATCGCCAAGGCTGTTGCAGCACAAGAAGCAGCCACGGTTGCTCAACCGGCTGCTGAAGCCGCTGCGCCGGTTGAAGCGGCGGACTAATACCAACCTCATCACAGACTCCAGCGAGTCCTCCAGTGCAGGAATCCCGTCCATTCCTCGTTCATGGCCAATGGAAGTCGGGCGAGCCCTCGGCCCCTGTCATTGATCCATTCACCGGAAAACTCGCCGCCCATGTTGCCCAGGCGACGGAATCTGATATCGACGAAGCCATAGCGTCCACATGCAGTGCGGCCGAGACGATGGAGCAGCTTCCGGCACATGCCAGATACAATATCCTCCAACAGGTCGCCGCCCTGCTCTATCGGCGCCGAGATGAATTTGCCCAGGCCATCATGGCCGAGGCGGGCAAACCCATCACCGACGCAAAGCGGGAGGTCAGTCGGGCCATTCAAACCTTTACGGTGGCTGCTGAAGAAGCACGGCGGATTCCGGGAGAGGTGATCCCGCTCGATTGGACGCCCGGCTTCGATACCCATCTTGGCATGCTTCGCCGTTTCCCGATCGGGCCGATTCTCGGCATCACTCCCTTCAACTTTCCGCTGAATCTTGTGACACACAAAGTGGCGCCTGCGCTCGCTTCCGGCAACCCGATTCTCATCAAGCCGGCCCCTCAAACCCCGTTGACGGCTCTTCTCCTTGGAGAGGTGGTCATGGAGGCGGGAATTCCTCCGGGCGGGCTCAATGTGGTGCCGTGCGAGAACAGCCTCGCCGAACGCATGGTTGTCGATCCACGATTCAAATTGCTCAGTTTTACCGGAAGTGCATTGGTAGGATGGATGCTGAAGGCCAAGTGTGGAAAGAAAAAAGTCACGCTTGAACTCGGGGGCAACGCCGGCGTGGTCGTCGAGCCCGATGCCGATCTTGAGTTGGCGGCCCAGCGTTGCGCGGCGGGTGGATTTGGATATGCTGGCCAGACGTGCATTTCGGTGCAGCGGGTGTTCGTGCATCATTCGATCAGCGATGCGTTTACGACTAAGTTGCTCATGCATGTCGCTCGGTTGAAAGTGGGAGATCCTGCCGACGAGACGACGAGCATCGGTCCCCTCATCGATCAGGCAGCGGCTCAGCGGGTGGAGAGCTGGATCGGCGAAGCCGTCGCGGACGGAGCGCGTGTATTGCTTGGGGGGAAACGGATGGGATCGCTTGTTGAAGCCACGGTGCTGTCGAATGTAAAGCCCGACATGAAAGTCTCATGTCAGGAAGTGTTTGGGCCGGTGGTTACCGTCACGCCGTATCGGCAGCTCAGCGAGGCCGTGGCGTTGCTCAATCAATCGGACTACGGATTACAGGCCGGCCTCTTCACGCAGGACATCAACAAGATCTTTTACGCCTTTCGTCACCTGGAAGTCGGAGCTGTGTTGGCCAATGAAATTCCTACGTTCCGGGCCGACCATATGCCGTACGGCGGGGTGAAAGATTCCGGGTTGGGACGGGAAGGTGTTCGTGCCGCGATTGAAGATATGACCGAGCCGCGGATGCTCATCATGAATCTGAAGGACCCATCTCACTTCCCCGAAAAAAGTGTCTAGAGATATTGCGAAGCCGGTCCAATCTTGCTACAACAGGCCCCCGATACTGTCGTTGATCGGTCCGATTTGTTTGTCAGGCTGACCATTCTGGGACACCTCACCAAACAACTTCCGAACAACCAAACAGACCGACTACCAGAGGAAAGGGGAGATGAATGGTACCTACGCATATGTTTTTAACGAGAGGGGTGGGGGTCCACAAGGAAAAGCTGGCCTCCTTCGAAGAGGCCTTGCGCAGCGCCGGTGTGGCCTATTGCAACCTCGTCAGCGTATCCTCCATCCTTCCTCCTCATTGTAAGATCATTCCTCGTAAGCGCGGAGAGAAGCTGCTGAAACCGGGTGAGATCACATTTTGCGTCATGGCGCGTTCGGAAACGAATGAGCGGAACCGGCTCATCTCGGCGTCGGTCGGTCTTGCGAAGCCCACCGACCACGGCACGTACGGCTATCTATCGGAACACCATGCCCATGGTGAAACAGACGAGGAGACCGGAGAGTATACGGAAGATCTCGCAGCGCAAATGCTTGCGACGACTCTAGGTGTCGAGTTCGATCCCAACGTGGCCTGGAAAGAGCGCGAGCAGGTCTTTAAGATGGGCGGAAAAATTGTGAGAACCCTGAACATCACCCAATCGGCCGTCGGAAAGAAGGGTAAATGGACGACGGTCATCGCACTGGCGGTCTTCATCCCGCCGGAAAATGTTCCCAGCCGTTCTCGCAAGTAGAGGCTTGTCGGCCTTGGCTGTATTCATATCGCTTCAGTCGCCGGCCCAATCAAGGGAAGAACGCCCATGACGCTTCCCGCCGGTTGGGAGGGGCCCGACCACAATTTCCTGGGAATCCACGAACCCTGGTGCCATCCGGATCAAGCGGGTGTCTACGTTCTACCGGCTCCCTACGAGCACACCTCTAGTTACATTCGCGGGTCAGATCACGGTCCATCCGCTATTCTGGAGGCATCGTGCCAGGTTGAATTCTATGACGAGCAGCTTGCGTGCGAACCGTTTCGGGAATGGGGTGGGATCGCGACGGCTTCGCCCTTGGATCTCAAAGGGAATGTCGACGGGGCGGCAGTCGACGCCATCGAAGCGTTTGTCTCTCCCCACGTAGGAACAGGACGGTTTCTCATCACGCTCACGGGCGAACACACCGGTGCATTGGGAGCGATTCGAGCCCATGCGAAACGATATCCGCAGATGACCGTTGTGCAGATCGATGCTCACGGAGATCTACGGGATGCCTATCAAGGCAATCCGTTCAGCCATGCCAGTGTCATGGCGCGGGTGGTGGAAGACGGCTTACCCTTGGTACAAGTGGGAATTCGGTCGATCAGCCCCGAAGAGGTCGCTCGGATCGATTCGACAACCCGCATCACGACGTTTTTTGCAGCGACCATCCTCGATCCATCCGGTCCCTACGAAGGCAAAGCATCGAACTGGATACCTGACGTGGTCGCGGCCTGTCGAACGCCCGTGTACCTCACCTTCGACTGCGATGGCCTGGATGCGTCAATCGTTCCCGCCTTAGGCACTCCCGAGCCGGGTGGGCTCGGGTGGTACGATACCCTCAATCTCATCACGGCTCTGGCCAACGGGCCTGGTATCATCGGCATGGATGTCAGCGAGATCGCTCCCATCGAAGGATTCGTGGCGCCGCAATTTTCCATCGCACGGTTGATCTATCGTATACTCGGTCGTGTCCGGGCCGGCCGTCGCGTGCATTAAGCCGGATACTGAAACAGGCCGTCCGCGTCGTTCTCGCCTCGCTCAGACGCTCGACGTACACCGAAAAGTACGACTCGCGCCTTCGCTCGCTGCGGCCTTGCCGACAACCTGTTTGAGTATCCGGCGATAAAACCAATTTCCTGTGGCGCAAACCATTCGCATCAATAAATTCTTCACAGAGCATGGGATCTGTTCTCGGCGCGAGGCAGACCGTTTAATTGAATCGGGAGTCATCACGATCAACGGTCGCGTGGCCAAACTCGGCGATCAGGTAACGTCCAATGACGTCATTGCCCGCGAAGGCCATGTGATTCTATGGCGCAAAGCGAATCTTTATATCAAATATCATAAGCCGATCGGCGTCACGACAACGAGCGAATCGCATATCCCCCGGAATATCATTGCTGAGATCGGGCATCCGGAGCGGATCTTCCCGATCGGGCGGTTGGACAAGGATTCGTCCGGTCTCATCTTGCTGACGAACGACGGCGACATCGTGAATGAGATTCTCCGTGCCGAATTCGGACACGAACGAGAGTACCTCGTGCAGGTCGATCATCCGTTCGACCAATCCTTTTTGGATCATCTGTCGCGGGGTGTGGTTATTCTTGGAAGCAAGACGAAGCCCTGTCGGACGATGCGCACCGGGCGTGATCAGTTTCGCATCATCCTGACTGAGGGACGGAACCGGCAGATCCGGCGGATGTGCCAAGCGCTCGGCTATCGAGTGACGATGCTGCACCGCACCAGGATCATGCATATGACCGTCACAGGGCTGAGCGTCGGCGAGTGGAAAGAGCTCACGAGTCAGGAGCGAGAACGGCTCATCAAGGCAGTGGGGCGCAAGCAATCGTGATGGATCTCGACCGGAGGTGGGGAAAAGCGGCTAGCCGAGCAGCGCTTGCCGGGCGGTTCGGACGAGAGCGAGGACGGACGGGTGCTTCAGTCGTCGCTCTGCAGTGATGGCGTAGAAATGCTGTTTGAGAGTCTCCACCTGTCCGACCAGTTGGACACGGTATTGGCGGCAGATCTCTTTCTCGATCACCGACACGCCGGGGAAGATCCCATGCCCGTCCTGTCCGAACGCTTTCAATGTCGCACTGTCGTCGAACTCACCCACAATATTCGGATGCAGCCCATGGTTGACCAGCCATTGGTCGAGCAGCCGCCGAAGCGCGGCATTCGATGTCGGGAGGAGTAGAGGGGCGCCGCTTAACGACTGCGGAAATCCTCGACGATACTGTGCTGCCAACTTGGCCGTCGCAAACAGCGTCACTCCCGATTCACCTAAGGGATGACTGTAGGTGTGCTCCTTGATGCTTGAGGGGGCGGGTGTGTCGGCGATCACCAGATCCAATCGATGGGCTGTCAGGTCGGTCAGCAGTTGGCGAAGCTTGTCTTCCTGGCAGATTAACCGCGTCGGCCGATACAGCTTCAAAGCCGATTTGAGGAGCTGAGTCGCCAGCGGTTTCGGCACTGCGTCCGCAATGCCGACGACCAGCCGCGTCGGATGTCCATTGCCCTGCCCCTTCACGGTGTTCATCAGCTCTTGCCCGGTCGCGAAGATGTCCTCCGCGTACTTGAACACGAGCTGGCCCATCTCCGTCAGGGCCAGGCGGCGACCTGTTCGGATGAACAGCTTCTCGCCCAATGTATTTTCTAAGAGGTGGATCTGTCCGCTGATGGTGGGCTGTGCGAGGCGGAGTTCTTCGCAGGCTTTTGTCACAGTGCCGTGCCTGGCGACGCACCAGAAATACAACAGGTGGTGATAGTTCAGCCAATCCATATGGCCCTAGGCCTCGAATGAGGAAAGCACTATACATCGGATTAGCCGATAACTCCAATCCGTTTTATCTATTTTAAAAAATGAACGGGAGATTGATACTGTGTGCGCCGTCCGCCACCCGATGTGAAAGGAGCATCTCTCATGATCGCTCTGATACTGGCCATTGTGACTCTCCTGCCAATGACCGCACTGGCGGAACCGGTGATCGACTCGCGTGCCGTGCAGGCCCAGTCGACTCGCACCGCTCCACTGACCATCGGAGAAGTGCTGGCTCGCATCGAGTTGACACATCCGCTGCTTCGGGGGATGGGAGCCGAGCGAGCGAAGGCGCGGGCGAAGATCTTGAAGGCGCTCGGGGCCTGGGAACCGACGGTCAAGAGCTATAGTCAGACCGAACGTTATCAAACGTGGAATCTCACGACGGCGTTCGACATTCCAAGCCAACATACGGGGGGATATAACGACAGCACGATCCAGGTCGGGCATCCCTGGGGCTTCCGCGTAGAAGGCGGGCTCCGCAGCGGCTATGGGGATGCCGGCAATAACAACCGCATTGCTTTTCCCTCCGAGTTACTGGCCACGTATCATACGCAACATTTCTACTACGGCGCGTCATTCCACTTGCTGCGAGGCCTCATGGTCAACGAGGAGAACGCCCAGTTTCAACAGGCCGAACTCGCGGGGCCGCAAGCGGAAATTAAGGTGGCGCAGAAACGGCAAGACCTCTATCTCGCCGGCGCCGTGCAGTACTGGG
>JACZCY010114450.1_pt1 | contig 13073 bp, 7 predicted proteins | sample 8641821 | NCBI WGS metagenome assembly JACZCY01 (sample SAMN15324609, study PRJNA640507) | soil metagenome | isolation source: intercropping sugarcane | place: China: Luxin town, Laibin City, Guangxi Province | collected 2019-07-25 | depth 10cm m | reverse complement strand
GCGCTGAAAGCGGAGGGTTATAAAGTCATTCTCATCAACAGCAATCCGGCGACGATCATGACGGATCCGGAGATGGCTGATCGGACGTATGTCGAACCGATTACCTTAGATGTTGTTGAGAAGGTGATCGATCGGGAACGCCCGGATGCCTTGCTTCCGACCATGGGCGGGCAAACAGCCCTTAACACCACCATGGGGTTGGTGAAGCGCGGAGTCATCGAGAAATACAGGGTCGCTCTCATCGGCGCTTCAGCGGAGGCTATTCATAAGGCAGAGGACCGAGAAGCGTTCAAGCAGGCGATGCATCGAATCGGCCTGCGGGTGCCGAAGAGCGGTACGGCGCACACGCGACAGGAAGCACTGACCATTCTCGATAGCGTCGGCTTCCCCGCGATCATTCGTCCGTCCTTCACCATGGGGGGAACCGGCGGAAACATCGCCTATAATCGCGAGGAATTCGAGAAGCTGATCGATTGGGGACTAACCATGAGTCCGGTCAGTCAAGTGCTGATCGAAGAATCGGTCATTGGATGGAAAGAGTACGAGTTGGAGGTCATGCGTGACCTGAAGGACAACGTCGTCATCGTATGTCCGATTGAGAATTTCGATCCGATGGGCGTACACACGGGAGACAGTATTACGGTCGCGCCGGCCATGACGTTGACTGACAAAGAATACCAGCGGATGCGAGATGCGGCACTTCGTATCATCCGAGAGATCGGAGTCGATACGGGAGGGTCGAATATTCAGTTCGGCATCAACCCCGCCAATGGGGAGATGGTCGTCATTGAAATGAATCCTCGGGTATCTCGTAGCTCGGCGTTGGCATCGAAGGCGACCGGGTTTCCGATCGCGAAGATCGCCGCCAAACTGGCCATCGGATACACCTTGGATGAGATCACCAACGACATCACCGGTGTCACGAAGGCATCATTTGAACCGGCGATCGACTATGTCGTGGTCAAAATTCCCAGATTCGCCTTTCAGAAGTTCAAGGGGGCTGATCCGACCTTGACCACACAGATGAAGTCGGTCGGGGAGGTGATGGCGATCGGACGCACCTTCAAGGAGTCTCTGCAGAAGGCCATTCGCTCTCTGGAGTTGGAACTGAATGGGTTGGCGTCCCGGTTCGGACTTGATCGAGGTGTTCCAGTCGAGTTTAACCGGCCGGAGGCGATGGAGAAACTCAGTCGGGTGCTGCGGACACCGTTACCAGAACGACTGTGGTACGTGGCCGACGCCATGCGCCTGGGATTCACGGACGAGGAATTGTTTGCAACGACAAGAATAGATCCCTGGTTTTTAGAACAAGTCAGACAGCTGGTGAGCTTTGAACGACTGCTTGCCCGTCATGCCGCCGATCCGGAGGCCGCCTTGGGCAGTGAGTTGCTCTGGGACGCGAAAGAGCTTGGATTTTCTGATGATCGGATCGCGCAATTGCTCGGATGCGAGGCGACCACGGTCCAGAAAGCACGTACGCAACAAGGAGCACGAGGGGTCACCTATAAACGGGTCGATACTTGTGCTGCGGAGTTCGAGGCGCAGACGCCGTATCTCTATTCCACATACGGCATGGAGTGCGAAGCCAGACCGTCGGATCGACAAAAGGTCGTGATTCTCGGCGGTGGGCCCAATCGGATTGGACAAGGGATCGAGTTCGACTATTGCTGTGTCCATGCGGCGATGGCGCTTCGAGAAGAAGCGATTGATACGATCATGGTGAACTGCAACCCGGAGACGGTGAGCACGGATTACGATACGTCGGATCGGCTGTACTTCGAGCCGCTTACGCGTGAAGATGTCCTCAACGTCGTCCATCGGGAGCAGCCGATCGGAGTGGTCTTACAGTTCGGCGGACAGACACCCTTGAAACTTGCGCTTCCGCTCTCGAAAGCCGGCGTGAGGATTCTTGGTACCAGTCCCGATGCCATCGATTTGGCGGAAGACAGGGAACGGTTTCGGGATCTCCTGAATAGCTTGGGCTTAAAGCAAGCGGAAAGCGGAACCGCCCGATCCATTGAGGAAGCGGTGCAGATCGCCGGACGGATCAGCTATCCGGTCATGGTCCGTCCGTCCTACGTGTTGGGCGGACGTTCAATGCAGATCGTGTATGACGAAACCGCCTTGCTGGAGTACATGCACGCTGCGGTCAAGGCGTCGCCCAATCATCCGGTATTGATTGATAAGTACCTTGCCGATGCCATCGAAGTCGATGCCGATGCGATTTCGGACGGCGAAACTGTGGTGGTTGCGGGAATTATGGAGCATATCGAAGAAGCCGGGGTTCATTCCGGCGATTCAGCCTGTTCGCTGCCTCCATATACATTGGACAAGCCCGTTGTGCGCGACATTGAGCGGCAAATGCGCTTGCTGGCGCTGGAACTCGGTGTCGTCGGGCTGATGAATGCACAGTTTGCCGTCAAAGACCGAACCATCTATGTGCTTGAGGTCAACCCTCGCGGATCTCGAACCGTGCCGTTCGTGAGCAAAGCGATCGGCGTACCGCTCGCCAAGTTGGCGATGAAGGTGATGATGGGAAGAACCCTCAAGGAACTGGGCTTTACGGATGCTCCTCTGCCGGCACACTTTTCGGTCAAAGAAGCGGTCTTTCCGTTCAATAAATTCCCCGGGGTCGATGTGCTGCTGGGACCTGAAATGAAATCGACCGGAGAGGTAATGGGCATCGACGGAGATTTCGGATGGGCATTCGCAAAGTCCCAAGCGGGAGCCGGCGCAGTCCTTCCGACATCGGGGACTGCCTTCGTGAGCGTGAAGCAATCCGATCGGCCTGTCGCGTTGGACCTCACGAAGCGGTTACGTGCGCTCGGATTTCAGATTCAAGCGACCAGAGGAACAGCCGGCTATCTGAGAGAGCACGGCGTTGAAGTGAGTACGGTCAATAAAGTGAAAGAAGGACGTCCGCATATTGTCGACCATATAAAGAATGGAGTGGTGGCGCTCGTCATCAACACGGTGCGGACCGCCTCCGCTCATATGGATTCGTTGTCCATCAGACGGGAGGCCCTCCATCGAGGCGTTCCGTATTTCACGACCATGAGGGGTACCCATGCAGCGGTGATGGGCATCGAAGCGACCGTCCAAAAGGGCTTAGCAATTCGCACATTGCAGGAGTATCATCGGCCATAACCTGTTCAGGAGCAATCGGAGTATGCCGACCCCCATTACGAAGAAAGGCTATGATGCGCTAAAGTCGGAATTGGATCGTTTGCGCAAGGTTGAGCGACCCAAAGTGATCGAAGCGATCGCGGAGGCCAGGGCACATGGCGATCTCAGCGAGAACGCCGAATACGACGCCGCCAAAGAGCGACAAGGGTTTATCGAGTCACGCATCTCCGAACTCGAAACGAAGCTCGCAGATGCCCGCGTGGTGGAAACGACGGGACGCACCACCGAGACGGTCGTCTTCGGCGCGACCGTGTTGGTCGTCGAGCAGGAGTCCCAAGCGAGGAGGCACTATACCTTAGTCGGGCAGGACGAAGCCGACATGAAGTTCAACAAGATCTCCGTACAATCCCCGGTCGGCCGCGCGCTCATCGGTAAACGTGTCGGAGATTTCGTGGAAGTGAAGACCCCCGTCAAGATGGTCGAATACGAGGTTCTGGAGATCAAATTCGAGGACTTCTGACGTGCCGAATGCACGCCCTCCCCTCATCACGATGCTGACGGATTTCGGTGAGCGTGATTGTTTTGTGGCCAGTATGAAAGGGGTGATTCTATCGATCAATTCCGCCGCCGCCGTCGTTGACCTCTCCCACCAGATCGCCTCTCACCAAATTCAAGAAGCCGGGTACTTTCTGAAATCCTGCTATCGCTATTTTCCGGATGGCACCATCCATGTGGCCGTGGTCGATCCCGGTGTCGGGACCGAGCGTCGGGCGTTGCTCGTGTCTGCGGCCGGCTCGCTCTTTGTCGGTCCGGACAATGGGTTGTTCACCGAAGTCCTGGAACAGGAGGCTGAGGCGAAGGTATGGCAGATCAACAACCCACAATATCGTCTGGAGACGGCCGGTTCGACCTTTGACGGTCGGGATGTGTTCGCACCGGCTGCCGCATGGTTAAGCAAAGGCGTCCCACCGTCATTTTTTGGTCCGGCGATCCATGATCCGATCCGCCGTTCCGTGGCGGTCCCGGTTTTGCACGATGACTTTCTTATCGGGAGGATCGTTTCCGTCGATCGTTTCGGCAATCTCATCTCTAACATCACTGCGCGGCAGGTACGGGAATTTCGAGCAGCGAATGGACAATCCGAGGTGGAGATCCGTATCGGTACGCATGTCATTAATGAATTGGTCGGCAGCTACAGCCAAGGGAGTCGTCAGACTCCATCTGCATTGATCAACAGCAGTGGGAACTTGGAAATCTTTCTCCAAGAAGATAGCGCAGCCCAAAGCCTGCAAGCCGGCGTCGGCGAAGAAGTACGGCTCTGCTGAAGAGTGCTAGCCTAAGGCTGATGGAACCGATCAATTTGAACGTATCATGAGCGAGTCTCACGCTCACAATGAAAAGCTCCACGAGGATGCTGAAAAAGTTCGTCCAGCTAGGCCGCAGCGAGGCTGCACAGTGGATAAAGAAAGTGACTGAGTTGTCAAGTGCTATGAAGAGCCTCATTCCAAGATACGCGATGCTTCAGATTGCATCAAGAGCATCTTGTGCATGCAAGCGATCAGAGCGACTGTGACTGTTTTACCCGCGGTCCGCAGCTTCTGATAAAAACGTCGGATCCACGAATTCCGCCGAGATAGGTCGTGTAATCTGCTGCCTCAGAGCGGTCGCTAGCCTCGCCGAAGACTGCGCCCACACAGTTCTTCATAATAATCATTTACACCTTGGTACGGTATCTATGGGGCTGTGGATACACTCCTTTGGCTAGCAATATCTCACTGAATCTATTCGGATACACTGAATCGGATAAGATGCATCTCGTAGGGCTTATCTTCTAAACCGCATCATGATTGTGCGAAATTTATGCAATAGTCAGATTTTCCTTACGGCCCGCATTTTGCTGTAGGAATCCTCCACGAAAAGCACGAAAAGAATTCTCTTGTGACAAATACGAGCCATCAAGGATTCTTTGTCAGAGTATTAATTTGACTCGTGGCTCAACGAGCCGTACCGTAATCGCAGTGTGTATCATCGTCTTGTAGAGGCAAGTTCAGGCCAAGGGTGGCTGGGTGGAAGATAGGAAATGGTTGGAATTAGTCACAAAATCACAGCCGTCCGTGATTATCTCACCCAGATTGCTATGTTTAATTCTCCTGTCCTTATTACTGGAGAAACGGGAACCGGCAAAGAGCTTGCGGCAGAGATGGTTCACAAGAATAGTCCGCGCGCTAGACACACCTTCATTAGTGTGAACTGCGCCGCGATTCCAGAAACCCTCTTCGAAAGCGAGTTGTTTGGCCACGAGAAAGGTGTGTTCACAGGAGCAGACAGCAGACGGGTAGGCCTGTTTGCAGCGGCCATCGGCGGTACCGTTTTTCTCGACGAGATTGGAGAGATGCCGCTAACTGCTCAGTCAAAGATGCTCCGCGTGTTGGAAAATAGAGAGATCCAACGCCTTGGCTCCCACCGATCCATCGAGATCGATATTCGAGTCGTGGCAGCGACGAATCAGCATCTCGAAGAACTGGTAGGGCAGGGGAAGTTCCGCAGCGATCTGTTCTATCGACTCAACATCGCCAGTGTGCACCTCCCTCCGCTTCGCGAGCGCAAGGAGGATATCACAGAGTTAATCTCGCACTTCCTTTTGGTCCTGAATGCTCAGATGGGGAGACAAGTAGTCGGTTTGGAACCGGAGGTCCACGATTGTCTAATGGACTACGAATGGCCTGGCAACGTGAGAGAGCTCCGGAACGTTCTGGAATCCACGCTACTGACCATCCGGTCTCCTTTGATCGGATTTAAGGACCTTCCCGAGAACTATCAAGCCAAATTCTCCCGCATACAAGCTGCGCCGTTTCAAGAACGAGAGCGGCTGGTTTCGGCACTAGTCTCTACGAATTGGAATGTCAGCCAGGCCGCGAAGCAGCTTCATTGGTCAAGGATGACGGTCTATCGGAAGATCGAAAAATATGGGCTCGATCGTCCACCCGCGGCGCAAGCGTTAAGCGTATAAAGGAGGCTCACCAAACCTGATAGCCGCAGTTACGTTGACGAGCTTCCGAGCCGTCCTCATCGGAAGTTCTCACTACGACCTCACAAATCTATCAGCCACTTCTGGTCACCCCGCATGATAATCGTGTGTTAGCTATCCTGTCGCCGCTTGCATCCCCACGGGCTGTACTCAGCCAAACGGCGTGTCACATTCCTCAACGATGTGACAGGGCTGGTGACAGTCGCTGTGACAACGGTAATCCACTGTTCCCATGCCAAAGTATCGCCAGTGTTTCTGGCAATTCACGATCAAAAGCAATTCCGTTCTTATGCTTTGCTCAACTACACCGTCACATTCTCCTGTCACACTGCCACCTAACTTTGATTTCTTAGTTACATGTGATTGACGACGGAAAAGAGTCTATTTCCAGTAGTTCTATCCCGAGAGAAGGATTCGGCAAGTCCGGCATGCATCCTGCTGTATGCACCATCACATGATTGCAAGCAGCTCTGAATCATCAGTTCTTGGAATGAGACGTGGTTCATGGCGTCAGAATCATTAGAACGACAAGGCAATGATGGGGTGTTTGCACGATATGCAAACTACTTTGAGATCGGACACAACGCCGGAGAGTTCATCTTGGACTTTGGACAGGCCTACTCATCGGCCGAAAAGCGTCAGGTACACACCCGCATCGTTACGAGCCCGGCCTATGCTAAAGCCCTCCTCCGCATATTTGAGAATGCTGTGGAGCGGCATGAACAGATTTACGGAGCGATCTGTGAAGAATGAATTGATGAAATGAGATCACAATAACTGTGTAGGCGTAGGGCGGCAGTATAAGCAAAAAGGATGTCGAGTTATGACAACTCAATTACAGAGTATTACGTCTACTAGTATCTATGCTGTTGAGGGCTCAATGGTGAATCACAAGATAGTGGCAATGTTCCCAGCGGTTGATTATGTAGAACTCGACTACTGTCATGGTCTTAGATAAAACATGTTACGCAGGTATGTGTATGCATTACTTCATCGTCGTGATCCTCTTCATGCTGCTTGAAAATTCCATTGATGTTTCGGCGCAGAACCCGGCCTCTGCGAGCCCTGCTGGGGGAACCGCAGTGGGTACGGCAGTAAGGAGCGAACCGTGTCAACCATCTGACCTGACTCTCGTAGGTAGGGGAAAGGACGGCACGGATTTTCTCTTTAGGATGGACGAAAGCCTACAAATCAAAGCCTCTGGCGGGTGTTATGCCTGGATGAAGGAGCAATTTGCTAAGGCCGAGGGTTCAAGGGGGATTAAGCTACTACTGGACGATGTGATTATGGCCAATTTGCCCATGACCCCATCAGAGAACGTGAGCGCAAATCAGTTGATCCTGGCATTCCATCTTAAACGGAACTCGCAAGATGACGACAATCGCAAGACATGGGACACTCTCCTCGGAAAACAACATGGTACGTATGAATTCACACCGCGAGTCGCACTGGCTGTGGGCAACGAGCCTGCACGGGGGGTGCAGTCGGCCTCCACATTCCGGTTGTACATCGCCAAACGTGAAGCGGCGTTGGGGATACTCGCGGTCGGCGTCGTGATCTTTCTAGTCGTCTACTATCTCCTAGCTAAGAATCCAACCGTGTTGCGGGATGCGACTAACGGGCCTTATAGCTTGGGCAAGAGCCAAATGGCGTTTTGGGGGCTCTTGGTGGTTCTGACTTTTGCAGGCATTTGGTCCCTCACTGGCGCCATGGAACGCATCCCGCAGCAAGTGCTCATACTGATCGGCATCAGTGGCGCGACGGGGCTGAGTTCAATCCTGATTGGAAAAAGTAAGAAGTCCGACGAGATCGCTAGTCTCCAAGCGGAGCAGCAGACGCTTGAAAAGCAAAAACTGACCGCGGCCGGTATGTTTCCGCCACTGAAAGAGGCGCGTTTGGCAGAAGTGAATTCAAGAATTGCCGAGTTAAAACAAGAAGCTCAATCGGCTGGATTTTGGCAGGACATCTGCGATGACGGAAATGGTATGAGTTTTCATCGGCTGCAAGCCGTCATCTGGACCGTCGTGCTTGGAATCATCTTTGTGGACTCCGTATCGCAGGCGATATCCATGCCCGAGTTTTCGGAAACGTTGCTCGTCCTGCTAGGCATTAGTAATGGAACGTACTTAGGCTTCAAGTTCCCAGAGAAAACGTAGATGCCTTGGGGAGGGTGCGTCATTGTACTAGCTCCAGGGCAAGGAAATGAGAATTCGGATTGCCATTCCAGTTCAGAGTGCGTTCCTTTTCTGTAAGAGAGAGGTGAGGGCAAAACTAGTGTTTGGATCATCATTAGCCATTAAGACAAACTGGGCTATACAACGGGCAGCCTTTGGTTATGACCATGGCGTCCACTATTGACGGTTAATCTTAACCTGGGAGGAATTGGGGTATGTCTACTAACGCAATGGGACCAACAATGGCAGGGGGCACACAGCCGATCGTCGAGGGCGGTTATGAGTTACTCTATTTCACAGACATAAACAATCTCCGTCTCCAGGCCGAAGGCCAGAACCCTGTGTTCTATTGGGTACCCAACCGTCTGCGCTTGGCACGAAAGGATGGGCCCGATCAGGGAGACTTCCTTTTCAATCTCATTCGCTTTGCCGGCTTGGAAAGCCAGGATTCAGTGATGGCAGGTGGACTTCTTACGTTTACTATAACCGGCGCCGTCCCGGACAATGTTCTACAGGCGTCCCAGCAGAAGATCATAGACATATATGCCCAGTCCGACGATTACTTCTGGGGTATTCGCGGCCAAAAGCCTCCGATTTTCCGACCAGCCATCATTGTTTCGAACGTGACAACCGTGTCCAACGTTTCACCGAATTCCCGTGGTCTCTCACCCGTTCTGACACGCATGCGGGGCGGGCGGAATGAGATTCGCGCGGTCGGGATTCCGCCACAGCGACGGCTGCCGGCGATCGCGCGTGCATCTGATGCACGCGATGATTCAAATCTTGCCCCATGGTATTGGCATATGCAAGGTGAAGGAGCCGGATCCATCGATCCTTCAGGGCAACAGGCGTTCTCCGCTCTGTTGGGCGCGTATCCTACAGCGATCTTGTGGGAAGCGTTTCACGGTACGGCCAGTCCCGTAACGGTACATCAATTGTTGAAGCTGAAGGTCTGGTCTCCTGTCGTGTCGCTCAGGATCGATGGCCATTGGGATAAGATTTTCGAGCATTTCTCGGCAGCTGCAAGCGGGCGCTATGCCTGGGCCTCTGCAGACATTAAGCTCGAGCTTAACAAGATGCGCCAGAACGGGACAATCTCGGTTGACCTTAAGGTCGACCCTACCATTCCAAACGGTGAAAAGATTGGAGACAGCATCGATAAGCGGTCGGATCTTGTTTTCGACAAGTTTATGGAAATGGCCCAGAAGGTAATCTTCGAACCGAAGCAGCCAGACGTTAAAGCGGCTGAAGCCTCCTCCGGTGGCGGTTTGTGGGGCGTGGGGCTTGCCCTTAATTACCGACGCGACCAAACAACGCTGGAATTGCACTATGAGGAAAATCGCCAACTCGCTTATCTTCAGGAACAACCGATTTCCAGTTCTCTCACCGGGATGTACGAAGAAATGCATCACGATCCAGAGGCAGAACGCAAATACTTCCGAACCGTCTACTTAAACGAGTTTCCGAAAAAGCTGGCTCGAATTGTTAAACCCGTGGCGGGCTGGAGCGACAAGACTGTGGAGTTTCTGTCCGTTCAAATTGGCTACCCAAATACGCAAGGCGAGATCATGTGGGAAGGACAAGCATTTAGCAAACCTTCCAGTGGTGATGATACGTGGAAATTTGCGACGGTACAGAAGTTACAGTCGGATGTACAGAACTCGCCTGATGGCTGGACACCGGACAAGACTTTTGTCAAGAGAAAGGTGCATCTGGCCGAACCTCCTTCCGAGACTGAAAACCCGTATGTGCGGGTACAGATCGACCAGAACGAAATCAATATCGATCCGGAACCGAATGGTCAGCTCCTAAACGACACAACGATAGAAGTGCGGGCGGACTCGGCCGGCCGCTTGGCTGTAGGCCCTATCACGCTGGGTGTGGTTTTGCAGGACAACACCCAGACTGTCACTGTTACGTTTGAGCCCACTGACGACAAGGGACAACCTGTGGGACGCGATCCTGTGCGCTTCGTCTGGAATTACAACGACTACGACAAAGACCGACTGTGGATGCTGTATACCGGCGATCCCGGCTTCCAGCATTACTACCGCTATAAAGTGAAAGTACTTGTAAAAGGAACAATCTTCGAGCCGGGACGTGAATGGGAAGGACCATGGGTTAATAGTTCGGCGAATGGTCCTATTATTGTGTCTATTCCTCCTCCCAACGGCCGTGGCGTCTCGCTACGCCAAGTGCCATTCTTTGCAGAAGAGCCGGTTGTAGCAACGAGACAGCAAATCGCGCTGCCGGAGCAACCCAAGGTTCGCATCGCACCAGCATTGAAAACTATCAGCGGGTGGAGTCTTGCGCCCAAGGCAAAGGTGTCTAACCGCCGATAGCTATGCACATGAGGAGGGGCGTCGGGAGTATGCGTACACAAGCACAAGCGGGGAGTGCGCTGGGACCGTTGGCAGGGGGCGAAATCCAGCGGCTACTCGGTAGGGATGAGCGCGGGGAATCTGTACCGGTGCTCGCCCTACCCGACGCCTCCAACACCCAACGCGCCGAGCAGGCCCAACCAGAACTCTTTCACGCGGTTTTCGAATGCCCGCGGATTCGGAGAAATCCCGACGGAAACTCGGTGTTCAGTGCCACGTTTATCCTGAATCGGAGACCTGAACTAACTGCACCCTTCATAGATCCTTCGACCGTGGAGATGGCCGTCCTCGGCTTGGAACTCGAGCTTCGCCCGAGTGATGCCGTGCTCCGTAGCCTCTCCCAACATTCTGATCACGAGTATGTGGCGCTTTTCCCTCGAAACACCAACTATCGCCTCGTTTTTGAGGATAGAGTGGTTGCCGAGTGTCAGATTACAAGTTTCTCTTCATCCGCAGCTCTTGAGGCCAACCTGGACAAGTCCCCGGCTCAGGCTTTATTGGCCAGTATTCGCGGAGATGAATCTCCTCTTGAGACCCACGCAGATCTGGAGTACCGGGAAGCATCGGCGCCGCAAAGTCCAACAGAGTTCGAGATGGATCTGGCAAACGTCTACGACTACCTCGCGGGAAACGCCGACGAGCAAAAAAGGTTAACTGAAGCGGATCTCCGCAATTATCTCGCGCTGATGCTCGACTCGGGAATAGTAAGGGCTGACCCCCCGTTAACAAGAGTCTGGGAACAACTGGTAGTCGCTGCGGGGATGATTCTGTCGCAGTTCTTGCGCGCCGCCACTTATACGCTCGAAAAACTCCCGGACAACCCCACTGAACTGGGCAGCACCTTCCGGCTTCGCCGCCGCCCCACGCCTGGTACCATCATTCGCTTCGACAACCGCATGTCGTTAGCGGGCTCATCCCGTGTGCTGAGACTAAGAGGAGTCCTGCATGCTTTGTTGTCTGAGAGCCTTGCGGGCGAAGATCTGGATCCCTACGTCCACTTCATAGGACCTGACGGATCGGCAATACCGCGCCGTGTAAAAAGTAACACAAGGGCCATTTCAGTCAGTGGTCGAGCCTCATTCGCTGCTATCGGGGAAGGTCTTACCACCGTTACTCATGCCCTCCGCCCGCAAGCGGCGACAGTTATGCCCGCGCACACGCTGATGGTCTCTGGTCTAGTGCACCAGGCTGCCATCGATCGCTGGACGCTCAATAATATCCTGATTGCCGAGGATGGAACAAAGGTCGAATCACTCCCCATCGTTGATAATCCGGAGAGCCCGATATGGCGCGATCGCCGAGACGCGGCCAAGCATTGGTATGCACCTGTTATGCAACCAGTCATTCCCCATCCGACCGACTTGGCCACCGACAGCGCATTTCTCTTCCAGTTTGAGACCAAGGGCCATGACCAGTCTGGCCAGCCCGGGCTCGAAGCAACGATCCGCTGCACGGCTCGATTCGTCATGTCGGAAGCCACTCGCGCCGCATGGGAGGGGCAGGGCAAGCCCCACATTGAGGCCGTTCCGATGAATAATCTCTCCGCCACGCTAAACGTACCCTTCCGGGATGAAGGTGGACGGACACGTACCGAATCATTCCGTGCTGCCGAGGTTCACCGAGATGGCGACTTAATCGTGGCGACCTTCCAGTTGCTTGACAGTTGGGCACGATTGACGTATGGCGCCTTGTCCACTGAGGGCTACCAGTCGGATCCGGCGCGGCTCTCTGTTGCATACGTATTTGACGCATATATTCCGATTCAGCGACTACCGTTCGAGATCGCTTGGGGCGGCAAGATTGCCAGGATCCCAATCGCGGCTACTCCTGAGGAGGTGTCCTTGCTGAGAGATCACATCCACGTGGACGCCGTGAGTGGTACGATTCGATTCCGCGGCGGAGAACTTCGCATGATGCTTCCGAATCATGAGACCGTTCGGAAACCAAAGAAGCGAAACGGCACTCGTGCCCTCATCGCGCCTGCCTCTACGGAGTCTGCAGCAGCATTAACACGGAAGCCACCCGGCCCAGGTTCAGTAACCGTTGCGTTGCCCCCTGCAGTACCTATTGGCGCGATGATTGAGCGGCCCGCTGCAGCAGCTTTGTCAACGGTCCCTATGCTGCCCCCAATCCGACCCGAATTGACTACTGAAGTGATTGAGCAGGTGAGAAGACAGGCATACGCCAAACGCTCTGAAGGACGGTCCCTCAGCGAACCGATTCTGGTCCCTTGTCACACTTATGGCGCCTTTTATGTGGAGCGAAGAGACGGTCAGGATCAGGCAATTGGGTGCCAGGAAGCATACAAGCTTGGCCAGACGAATCCAAAGGCCTACGAGCGTCTTGAGTTATCAGCCTTTCCAG
>JACZCY010002568.1_pt1 | contig 13132 bp, 8 predicted proteins | sample 8641821 | NCBI WGS metagenome assembly JACZCY01 (sample SAMN15324609, study PRJNA640507) | soil metagenome | isolation source: intercropping sugarcane | place: China: Luxin town, Laibin City, Guangxi Province | collected 2019-07-25 | depth 10cm m | reverse complement strand
TGCATAGTACCTCAGCCCCGATGGTGCAGCCGTTTTCATTTCATCAAGTCTTGCTTTGTGCACAGTAGAATAACCGACCACGCGACCTGACCCGCCCGCATGCCTTAGCATGTCTATATTCAGTACTAGGTTGTGGCCTAGCTCCGTACAACATTGTGTATGGCAGAGCCAATTCAGGCAGCACGACGAATTTTGACGGTCAGTCGAACCGTCGCGCCGAGGCGAGCGAGCATATCGATAAGCGCATCGGTGCTGCCTTATGCCGCGTGGGCTGCGGCTTTTTCCAATAATTCGTGAATAAGTGTCTGATAGGGTTTCCCGCGTTTGGCGGCGATTTTTCTCAACTGACTCAAGAGCCGTGGCGAGAGACGGATGGCAATCAGCTGTTTTGCCATTCCGCTGGACGGTCTTCCTACTCGGCGCGCGCGTCGAAGCTCTTCGGCTGTAGACTCCGGAATGTCCGAAAAATCAATCTGCGAGTCGGGTGTAGGTTTGGCGTTCCCGCCGGCTCGCCGGCCGCGCGCTGATGATCCTGAATGTTTCTTTTTCATATTTCATCCCCCGTACGGTATACACAACGAGCAAGAGCCGTTCGCTCACCGATTGACCGAGTCGTTTGAACCGGCGCTCTTGAGATGAATGCGCAGGATCGTCCCAGTCAAGCCCATCGGCATCGCCAAAGACGGTTACCGCTTCTTCGAACGACACGCCATGTTTCTCAAAATTGGCGATCGCCTTCGCAACGTCCCACGTAAACACCCAGACGTATATACAGTAATAGACCTCTTAATACAATCCGCGTCGCATCGGAATCCATACGAGCCTCAACCAATCTATCCCTCCGCTCTAGTCGTCCGCCACGCGATCACAGCGGCGCTGAGAAGCATGAGCGAGGCGAGGATGAACGGTACGCCTGGCAGTTCGATGGATCTGCTGAGGCCACCATCAGACCGGATGAAATAGGCGAAGGTCTGGGTGAAAGCGTCGGCCCGATCAGGCCCCCGAACCGGCACACAATCGCGTATCACCCCGGATCGTTCGGTTGGATTATCTGCACTGATAAGTTGAGCTGAGTTGACAGGCTTCACTCGCGCCAATACAATCAATTCGACACACGCCGTCAACGGAAAGGAACTGGAGTGGCCATGAGGCATGTCCCGGCTCACTATGTATGATGGAGAGAAAATCGTTCTGGATGAACCAGTGTCGCTTTCCGCTAATACACCGGTTGAGGTCGTCATCCCAGATTCTCAAGAAGAACTAATGGCTCTCAAGACCGACGTATTCCTCGCCTCATTACCCAGCCTCGCACAAATCTGGAACAATCCTCGCGATGCCGAATATGACAGGCTATGACCGGGGCGATGTCGTCCTGGCCATCTTGCCGTTTTCGGACCTCACAGGAATTAAACAACGGCCAGCTGTTGTGGTGAGTGTCCCTCATCCGTCAATTGATCTCTTGCTTCTTCCGTTGACTTCACAGCTTCAGCATCTACAACCTGGCGAATTTGCCCTGGCTGATTGGAAAGCCCCCTAAAAGAATCAAGTAGGGTCAGATCTTGTATCGTGCATACGATTTCAAAGACGACACAGGAGAACTTAAGGGAATAAGACAGGTTTTCATCTACCGGTTTCCATTCCGTTCGTCGTGCCGGGGATCCTACTCACTGGTCATCATATGTGTCCAGGAACACCTTTGCTTGGCGCACTGAATAATGTAGGCTAATTCTTGAGCATGCTGATCTCGGTAGCTGCAGGAGATTGTGGTGAGTGGGACACATGGTCTCTGGGGATGGAAAGTAAGCCAGGCAGTTCCCTGATCAGCCGTTGCGCCAGAGACCCCTGATCCGCTGGTTGTGAGGCGCTCCCATTGGATTGGAGCAAGGAACATGTCTCGTCGATGAGGCGATGAGCGAGACGCGCCTGTGTCTGATTCAGCGAGGCCTTATGGCGCAATGCAAGCAAGGCGGAGGCACAGCGATTGACTGCCTGGACTTCCACCGGTTCGAGCAGATCCGCCTGCATCCAAAGAAACTGAATCGGCTCATAGATTTCCTTCTGCATCGGATCCAAGGGCCGCCCACGAGGCACGACGGACTCTCTGACCGTATGGAACTGGGCGACCAATTGAGCCCGTACGACCGAGGCTTTTTTCTCCTTCAACCAGCGTTCCCGCTCGCTAAACGCCAACGCGACCCAAAGTGCAATTCCTGCTGCCAGGACGGTGGTCATGGCTAGAAAAACAATAGCGGCAGTGGTCATGTTCACTCCTGATGAATATACCTCCGAGACATGCGAAGATTCTTTCTTGTTATTCCCATACCTACCACAATCAACCGATTGTGGCGAGCGGTTTGAGACTAGAGGAACATGAGCCCTTCACAATCCAAATCTTCTCGCCGCCATGTCGATCCGTTCGACGATCCACGCTGGCTCTTCGAACTGAAGCTTGAGGGTATCAGAGCACTCGTCGTCGTATGTCGGGAACAGGTGGGCTTTCTCTCCGAGACCGGATGCTGGCTCAGTGCATGCTGAGCCCTCTATTTTTTCATCCAGCCTGTTTGAAGATGAAAATACTGTTCAACGTTCCAGGTGGCAGATCGTCGCTCGGCTTGCCTGCGACCGTCACTCGACCAGGCTTTATGGGATGCTTAAACTGTCGATGACTTCCCTTCGTGGCAACCAGATACCAGCTATCCTCCCGCAATCGATCGAGAACTTGGCCGACTTTCACGAAGCCACATACCCCAGTAGGAGTGAGAATCCAAGAACTGGAGAGAGATATGAAAGCACTATAGGCTATGAATGGACTAATGGGTCCGGCCCTTTATCCAATTGTCTCGCGCATCTGATTCGCTTTCGTCGAGAGACAGCGGACAGAGCATTCTATGCCCCGCCATCTTTCGTCGTTCGCCACGCGATTACGGCGGCGGCCAAGAGCATGAGCGAGGCGAGGATGAACGGTGCGCCTGGCAGTTCGAGGGGCATGCTGGCGGCAGAATCAGCCCGAATGAAATAGGCGAAGGTCTGCGTGAAAAGGGTCGGTCCAATCATGCCGGTCATTCCGTTGATGCCGGCGATGGCGCCCTGAAGCTGGCCCTGTTCCGCACTGGTGACTCGGCGTGTCATGAGGGATTGTGTCGCCGGGCCGGCGAGTCCCCAGAAGGCCATCACGGGAATGCCGAGGCAGAAAATCCAGCCCTCCGGCGCAGTGCCGTAGACGAAAAAGCCGACCGCTCCGCACAGCAACCCGATGAGGAGCGTCCTGCGCTCGCCGAACCGATAGGTGATGGGACGGATCAGTCCGCCCTGCACGATCGTCGCGGCCACGCCGACGCCCGCCATCATGAGCCCCACACTCGCTGTCCCCCAGCCGTAGCGATAGCCCATGTACAGGACCGACACGCCTGGAAGGACGGCATGAGCCAGATAGCCGAGAAACGAGACCGTCGCGAGGCCGAAGAGTTCATGGTGTGAGCGCAACAGCCTGAGCGAACCGATCGGGTTGGCCCGGGCCCACGCAAAAGGCATCCGCCTGTCAAGCGGCAGGGACTCGGGAAGCACGAAGAATCCGTAACAAGCGTTCATGAGGCTGAGTGCCGCCGCGCTCCAGAACGGCAGCCGGGAATCGATTGCACCGAGCCAGCCACCCAAGGCGGGACCGAAGATGAAGCCGAGCCCGAAGACCATGCCGATTTTGCCGAACGCCGCCGCTCGCTGCTTAGGCGGCGTCACGTCGGCGATGTAGGCACCGGTGGTGCTGAAGCTGGAGGAGGCCATCCCGGAGATGACACGGCCTACGACCAGCCAGACGACGTTCGGCGCGAGCGCCATCACGATGTAGTCAAGGCCCAGTCCCCAGGTGGACAACAGCACGACCGGCCGCCGACCGAACCGATCGGACAGCGCGCCCTGGATCGGCGAACAGAAAAACTGCATGAACGCCCAAGCCGTCCCCATCAGCCCGTAGAGCACGGCCGCCTGCGCCGTATTGCCGAAGAAAAACTCCTCGACGAGCTTCGGCAACACCGGAATGATGATGCCGAACGACAACATGTCAAGCAGGACGGTGACGAGAATGAAGAGGACTGCGGCTTGGCGTGGTGCCGTCGTGGCCGGTGACTGGATCATCATCGGCGCATCCTATCAGACTTGTCCTCGCGCAGCGCTTCATCGCATGACACACCCGTCCGCTTCATACCTACCGGTTTCGAATCCGATTGATCTCGATCCAACAGAACGACGTCTCGTCGCTAGTCAGCTCAAAGATTTGCGGATTCGGCAGGTCTTTTCAGCACTTCGAACTGTTCATCCGGCAGGCTTTGGCCTGCGGAATCCGGGTTGAGAGGAGGAACTGGAGGAAAGGCTCTTTACCCGACTGAAAGGTGCTCTCCCACGACGCGTTGCCTGAACCATACGCTGGACATTGAGAGGGCGAGCAGGACTGCACCGATGCCGATCAGACTCGCAGACTCGCTGGATACTTCGATGAGCCACCCGAAGAAGGTCATGCCAGCCATTGATGTTGCCGTGGCAATCGCCGTGTAGATCGCCATGACCCGCCCCACCATGGGGGCGGGCGAGATTTCCTGGATAATCCCCCAGGCGATCGGCGTCCAGGTCCCCAACCCCATGCCGATCAACATCACGAGCAGGGTCGCCATCGTGATGTTCGAAGCCCAGACCAGCCCGCACAAAGCCAACCCGCCGACGGCGCTCGACCACGTGACAACCGATACCCGACGCCGAAGGTCCCATTCGGTTAGCCGCACGAGACAGAGCGATACGAGAAGTAGACCCACGCCGAGCCAAGACCAGAGATATCCCACCTCTACCGGACCGAGTGAGAGGAGCTTTTTCCCAAACACAGGAAACAGTGTGGTAAAGGCTCCGCTGCCGAACGTATAGAGCGAGGCCAACATGATCAACATTAAGATTGTGCGCCGAGATATCAACGTATAACGAATACCGTCGAGCAGATCCTCAATCGCCGTTGTCCGGCGGCTCTCAGACGGAGACATCGTCATCTCGGCCGATAAACGAAGGGGGAACAAGAATGCCGCGGACGCCAGATAGGTCACCGCATTGATACAGAGCACCTCCTGTGAACCGGAAAAGGCAATCCCCAGTCCGCTGATGACCGGGCCGATGATGATGCCGAGGCTCGTTGTACCTTGGAGGAGGGCATTGGCGGCGGTCAACTGTTCCTTCTTCACCATGAGCGGCACGGAGGCGGACAGCGTCGGGATGAACATGGCGGTTGCAATGCCGTAGAGAAACGTCAGCACATAGAGTGATTGGACCGTAAACGATTCTACGGATACCCAGCAGGGAATTAAACCGATCAATAGGCCCCTCGTCAGATCGCTGCAGATCAGAATGGCCTTCTTGGGCAATCGATCGACCACCACTCCGATCACGGGTCCGAGGATGATCGGGGGCAATGTTTGCAGGAGACCGATGACCGTGGTCTTCAGCGCCGAACCGGTGATGGAATAGACAAACCACAAGAGAGCCAGCTTGCTGACACCGTCGGCCACCTGCGACAGCACCTGGCTCCACCATACCAAGCTGAAATCGCGCGTGAGGAGCCATTGTCTGCGACGGAGGATAGGACGTTCCGCCATACGAGACATCTCTTCTTCCTGATCCATCACGCTGATTCGGGGTGAAGGACCGGCCTGACAGGATGCGTATGCCGGTTGTTTCCCGCATACGTGACCTCTGCTTACCAGGTTATATCGGAATGGGGCCCGACAAGAAAGGAGGAACGGCGAGCAGAATGATCAGGGGCGCCGCGCAACCTGACACGAGATCCAGCTCACATTAATATGTGGGCTAGGCCGTAACCCGTTGAGCCATGACCGCTTGACGCATAAACCGGATCGCGACAGCTGCCGTCAATAACAGAACCAGACCAAGTCCGATAAAGCTCTGCGCCGGGCCGACGGCGTCCGCAATCCACCCGAAGCCGGTCATACCGGCCATGGCGGCCGCCATTGACCCCGTGCTGAACGTGGTGAGCACGCGTCCCATTAAGGGTTCCGGGGTGGCCTCCTGCAGCAACGCCCACACGACGGGATTCATAACCGCCGTGCTACCACCGACAACAACGACCACCGCCGCAGCGACCAGCGGTGTTTCGAGCAGGCTGAGACTGCAGACCGCCAGTCCCCCCACCATCATTCCACGGACGATGAGTCGCAACCGGCTATGCAGATCTCCCTGGTGCCTCCAGGCGAGCCAGGTGGATACCGTCAACATACCGACCCCGAGGCCGGACCAGAGCCAGCCCAGTTGAACCGGACCGACCTGAAGAAACTCTTTCGCATACACCGGCAGTATAAAAACAAAGGCGCTCGCACCCAGGTTATACAAGGCCGAGATAATGACCAGAAGAAAAACCGTAGACTGCGTGCCGAAGACAAATCGAAATCCTACTTTCAAGTCATCCAACACGGAGGCGGACATGTTGCGCGGCTCTTTGCCGATCTTGAGCGTTTCATGAAACCGCATGGGGATGAGACAAAGGGCCGATACGAGGAAGGTGGCCGAATTCACATACAGCACATTCTCCGCGCCTATCATCGCGATGAGCACGCCGCTGATTGCCGGTCCCAGTAATAACCCAATGTTATTCGTGCCCTGGATCAAGGCATTCGCCGTTACCAATTCAGACGGACGGACCAAGCGCGGGACAGCCGATACCAGGGCCGGCCCAAAGATGGTCGAGACGATCGATGTCAAGAAGATCAGGACATACAGGCCCTCAAGGGAGAGGAGGTCAAGCGCAAATAAAGCCGGGATGAGAAAGGTCATGACGGTACGAATCAAGTCCACCCACACCATCACGGTCTTCTTCGGCAGGCGATCAAGAAACACCCCGATCATTGGACCGAACAGCAAAGGCGGAATGGTTTGGAGCAATCCGACGACCGTCATTTTGAGGGCCGAACCGGTGAGGGTATACACGAACCAGAGTAGCGCGACTTTATTGAGACCTTCTCCGATTTGAGAGGTCATCTGTCCCCACCAGAGCAACCCGAAGTCCCTGGTGCGGATCAAATACCAGCCCCGACTATCACGTTCACCGCCGTCTTCCACGTCTTTGCTCCCGGATAGAGTGTTCGCTCATCGCATAACTTTATTTAACACAGTAAAACGTTTCGATGGGAAAGGAAGGCTCGGAATACCCCTAGTCGGGATTGGACAAATATCCAGCCCAAAAATGATTTTTGTCCAGTGAGACAGCCACATTGAGCGTTGCAACAGCAGGCGGCGCGGGCATGAGTTATGATTTGACTGCACAATGGACGCTGAACGCGACAGCCAGGTCAGCTCTGCCAAAAGAAGCAGCGCTGTACACACCCGGCTCATGCGCTTCATAAGACGGACATGGGTATGGCGGTAATTGGTGACTCAATGAGACGGCAAGACCATGAAGCAGTCTACAGGCGTTAACTGGAGGAAGCGTGACATTATAAGAGACGGGATTCACGCGATGCTGGAGGTGCGTAATGGCCCATGAGACGGTGAGCTGAAAACTCCGTGAGTGTTACCCTGCTTCGCGGTAACCGCAATCCTGATTGCGGCATTGGACGCTCCGACCGTCTTGCTTGCTGATTTTTTCAACCAAGAACGGGGCCTGGCATGTCGGGCAAGCTTTGGGCACAGGGCGATCCCAGAGAGCAAATTCACACTTAGGATAATTACTGCACGCGAAAAATGAGCGGCCTTTCCGCGTTCGCTTCTGCACGAGATCACCACCGCAATCGGGTTGCGGACATTTGACGCCGAGCGCCAGAGGCTTGGTCGTCTTACACTGCGGATAGCCTGAACAGGCGATGAACTTGCCGAAACGGCCGGTCTTCACCACCATGGGACTTCCGCATTTGTCGCAAACCTGATCGGTGGTCAGCTCCTGTTTGGGTACGATTTTGATGGTGCCGTCCGGCAGCTTTTCGAAGTTTTGTGTGTTCTTGCACGGCGGATCGTCCTTGTACGCCGGGCAGGCGAGAAACTTGCCATTCCTGCCCCACTTGATTTCCATCATTCGTCCGCACTTCTCGCACGGAATGTCGGTCGGCGGCTCCACCGTGTCTTTGGGCCCTGGAATGGTCTTCGCTCGCTCCATTTCCCGCGTGAACGGCATGTAAAAATCCCGCACCGCCGCGACCCACTGTTTATTACCTTCCTCCACTTCGTCCAACTGCTCTTCCAGCTGAGACGTGAAGTCGACATTGATGAGTTCAGGAAAGCCTTTCAGTAGGAAATCGTTGACGGTTTTCCCGGTCTCCGTCGGGACCAAGCGCCCTTCGGTCTTTTCCACGTACTTGCGATCCTGGATCGTGGAGATAATGGCGGCATAGGTCGATGGTCGCCCGATGCCTTTTTCCTCCAGCTCCTTAATCAAGAGCGCTTCGTTATACCGCGGCGGAGGCTGCGTGAAATGTTGCTTGGACAACATGCCGGGGGCCGTCTGCCCGTCTTGCTCGACCAGCCGCAGCCGTTCTCCTTCGGAGAGAGTCGGGAGCTGACGTTCATCGTCGTCCGTTTCCTGATCGGCCTTCGGTTTCTGCGAGGGTAGTTCTCTGTCGACCCCTTCCATATAGACAATCGTATGGCCTGGGAACTTCACGACCGTTCCGGTTGAGCGGAAGAGATACCGCTCTTTCGTACCGACTGGCGTCGAATCGATGCGGGTGACATCCAAAATGGCCGGCACCATCTGCGACGCGATGAACCGATTCCAGATCAACTTGTAGAGATTGTACTGATCGTGATCCAAGTACTGACGAATCGATTCAGGATCGCGTCCCGCTGAGGTCGGCCTGATCGCTTCGTGCGCTTCCTGCGCCGCCTTCGAGGTCTTGTAGACGTTCGGCGCGGCAGGAAGATAGTCCGCCCCGAATCGCGATTGGATCACCTCCCGCGCGTCGGCCATCGCCTCGTTGGAAATGCGGGGCGAGTCGGTTCTCATGTAGGTGATCAATCCGGTCGCTCCTTCGGCGCCGATTTCAATACCCTCGTACAACTGTTGCGCCAGCGTCATCGTTTTCTTCGGCGAGAAGTGCAGCTTTCGCGAAGCGTCCTGTTGCAACCGACTCGTAATGAACGGCGCGACGGGGTTGCGCTTCTTTTCCCGACGCTCGATCGATTGTACGACGAATTCCTTTCCTTGAATCTCGCCGACAATGCGGCCGGCTTGCTCGGTGTTTTCAATCGAGGCCTCTTCCCCATTGACACTGTGGAGCTTCGCTTCGAACGCCGGGGGATTGGCTCCCGCCAGCAGCGCGGTGATCGACCAGTACTCTTCGGCTCGGAACGCCTCCCGCTCCGCTTCACGCTCGCAAATCAGCCGCATGGCCACCGACTGCACTCGCCCCATGCTGAGCCCTCGCCGAACCTTATTCCAGAGCAATTGACTGCCTTGATACCCGACGATGCGATCCAGTACCCGTCGAGCCTGCTGGGCATTCACCAGTTTCATATCGATCTCGCCCGGAGACTGGAGCGCGCGCTTGATGGCTGATTCCGTGATTTCGTTGAAAAGGACTCGGAAGATTTTCCCGTCTTTCTTTTTCTTCTTCGATTTTCCGAGCAGCTCTTGCTCAATGTGCCAGGCAATCGCCTCCCCTTCACGATCGGGGTCCGGCGCCAGAAAGACCTTGTCGGCTTCCTCGGCCTTCCTCTTGATCTCGGCCAACACCTTCGACTTGCCTTTGATGGTGACGTACTGCGGTTCAAAATCGTTCTCGAGATCCACGCCCAATTTACTGGTCGGAAGATCCTTGATATGCCCTACCGACGCCATGACGGTATAGCCCCGGCCCAGATATTTCGTAATCGTCCTCGCCTTCGTCGGCGACTCAACAATGATCAACGATTTTCCCATGACAACTCCGTCTATCTCTCAGGAATTGTATCATCCGTACCAAATATCGGAGATTCGTGCAACTAGAATGGCAGTCGGCAACCATCAGCAAGATATTAGGAACCATAGGTGGTGACAAGAAATGACCACGGCGACAAGGCTTACCGGCTATGTTCGTCACGCATCATTCATCGCACGTAAAAGACGTTTTCACACTGATGAATCGTCAATGCACTCGACCGACGGTTCACGTTTGACGCAGGACTCAGTGTCTTGCCGATGCTAGAGGCGGATGTATTGTTGCCCCGGCAATTGGCGAACCCGCCCGTTCAATTCCAATGAAAGCAACGTCGCCGATACCTCCGCAGCGCTTAGCCCTGTGAGTTCGATTACCGCATCAATGGATCGGGCTTCATAAGACAGCGCTTCGTACACCGATGTCTCTTCCTTCCCTAGCGGCGCATGCGCTTCCAGCAACGCGCGGTCGAGATGCAGCATGGCCCGCTGCCGAGCATCGACTTGCGGAAGAATCTCATCGAGAATGTCTTGGGCTCCTTCAATCAGTTTTGCCCCCTCTTTGATCAGGCGATTCGATCCGCGACAGGCTTCTTCCTTAACGGAACCCGGCACGGCAAATACCTCTCGGCCCTGCTCCAATGCCAGTTTGGCGGTAATCAACGAGCCGCTGTCGGTCGCGGCTTCACCGACCAGCACGCCCAACGAAAGCCCGCTGATGATCCGATTCCTTCGCGGGAAATGATGACTGTGAGGGGCAGCGCCGATCGGTAGCTCCGAGATCACGGCGCCGTGGGATTCGATATTCCGCCGGAGTGTGTGATGTTCCGACGGATAGGTCCGATCGATACCGCAACCGAGGACCGCAATCGTGCGCCCCTTACCCGTCAGCGCTCCTCGGTGCGCCGCTGCATCGATTCCCCGAGCCAGACCGCTCACGATCGTCACCCCGCATCCGGCCAGGTCCTTTGCAATCTCCTCCGTGATGAGCTTTCCGGATGGGGTCGCCCGTCGTCCCCCCACAATCGCCACCGCGATCTCGTCCTTCGGTGATAAGCTTCCGCTCACATACAACAACGGCGGTGGATCGGGAATGGTTTTGAGCCGGACTGGATAGGATCGATCAAAGAAGGTGACTGTTTGGATCTTGAAGCGTTCAACGATCCTCACCTGACGATCGATCTGCCTCCGGATATCCGACTCAGGCCCCCGCCGCACGGATTCGGCCAATTCAGGGCTGCAACCGGCACTGATCAAGGCATCCATCGTTGCGCCGAGCACCACATCGGGGGATCCAAACGTGTGAATCAACTTGAGAAGGGTGCGATCGCCGACACCGTCAATCGCTTGCAGCGTGAGCCAATAGATCAATGACGCTTCATCCATGATTGCTCTCAATCATCGGCAGGAAATTCCGTTTCAACAGCAGGAGGGCCCGGCAGGCGGAACATCTCCTCGAGAAAGAACGGCGGCCGTTGCGGCACTCGACTAGAGCACGACCAGATCGTACTGCTCCAGATGCAACTGACTGTCCGGCGTGACGATGATTTTCGCCGAGCAATCTCGCTCCAATACTTCCACTCCGTGGCGCTCTTCGTCTTGCAGTAATTCAGCCACCGTTGGATGGGCTCCCACGATGATCCGTTGCTGATCGGCGGACGGTTCAATCCGTCGGATCTCGCGGAAAATTTCGTACGCCACGGTCGTGGGAGACTTCGTATATCCTCGGCCCTCGCAGTAGCGGCACGGTTCCGACAGCGAACGCAACAGGTCCTCCCGTACTCGTTCGCGGGAGATTTCGATCAAGCCGAGATCCGAAATCCTGGATATCCTCGTTCTCGCCTTGTCCGACGCCATGGCGTCCACCAACGTATGGTAGACCTTATCCCGATTCTTCTCCCGCTCCATATCGATGAAGTCGACAATGATGATACCGCCGATTCCCCGCAGTTTCAGCTGATAGGCGACCTCTTTGGCCGCCTCAAGGTTGTTGCGCAAGATGGTCTCTTCCTGATCCCGTTTCCCCACAAAGCGTCCCGTATTGACATCGATCACCGTCATCGCTTCGGTATGGTCGATCACGAGATAGCCCCCCGACTTGAGCCAGACTTTCCGGCTCAGTGCACGCGCGATTTCCTGCTCCACCCCCAGATGGTCGAATAAGGACTCATCCTTGTCGTAGAAATGAATCCGAGAGGTTTGTTCAGGAGAAAATCGCTGCACGAAGTCTCGAATGGCTTCGTATTCCTCTCGCGAATCGATCCACAGTCGATCCACCTTTTTGCCGAACAAGTCCCTCACGACACGGAAACTCAAGCTCAAATCGGAATGCAGCAGTGCGGGAGCGGGCAATTGTTCCCGCTTCGTCAAAATGTCCTGCCAGAGGACGTGCAGAAAGTCGACGTCGGATTTCAATTCATCTTCCTTGACGCCTTCACTGACCGTCCGCACGATATAGCCGAAGCCGGAGCGCCTGACCCGGCGCATGATCTCCTTCAGTCTGGCCCGTTCTTCATCCCGCGGAATCCGCCGAGACACTCCGATATGGTCGACGTTGGGCATAAAGACGAGATATCGCCCAGGAAGTGAGACGTACGTCGTCACTCTGGATCCCTTAGTGCCGATCGGGCCCTTCGAAATCTGGACCATCAGCTCCTGCCCCTCAGTCAACAACTGTTCGATCGGCTTCGCGCTCTGACGCTTGGGACGGAGCATCTCCGAATCTTTTTCGTCTTCCTCGGCCTCAACCAACATGTCGCCCGGCTCCGCATCCACCAACAGATCGGAGACGTGCATAAATGCCGCCTTTTCCAGGCCGATGTCCACAAACGCGGCCTGCATGCCCGGCAACACCTTGGCAACCTTTCCCTTATAGATATTTCCGACAAAATCCTTGTGCTTCGTACGGTCCCCGAACAAATCGGTGACGATTCCGCCGTCGAGCACGGCTACGCGGGTTTCCTCCCGTGCGACGGTTATCGCAATCTCACTTCCCATATCGACTCCTTTGGTCTGCAAGCCACGTGAGTCGGCTGAGAGCGATGGACGCAGGCCCAAGCCCAGGTCGGTCACTCACTCCGCACACCGGCTCCACCGGCTTTCCATATTATTTCTCCGAACGGCGGAACACGAGCGTTCCGCCTGTTCGGTCATTGCTTAATAAAACAAGCTTAACCGCTTCCGCTTGACGTTCAACAGCAAGCCCAACGACGCCATGGTCATAATGGTGGCGCTTCCGCCATA
>JACZCY010007796.1_pt1 | contig 13144 bp, 18 predicted proteins | sample 8641821 | NCBI WGS metagenome assembly JACZCY01 (sample SAMN15324609, study PRJNA640507) | soil metagenome | isolation source: intercropping sugarcane | place: China: Luxin town, Laibin City, Guangxi Province | collected 2019-07-25 | depth 10cm m | reverse complement strand
GCCAGCATCACGAGGAAATCGTTCATGATCTTAGGATTAAAGCCCGGTCAGCGGGTCTTCGCCCATATCAAAGCCGTGGCCGTGAATGAAGAACTGGTGGAATAACGCGCGTGTTTTCGGATAACACGATCCTATTTCATCGACAAGTCCGGCCCACTCAGCGTCTCGCGCTATCCTCCAAGTGATCGATCCACCGTGACCACGTCACGCACCTAACCCCGCTCCGTCAGTATTTGCCGAAGGGCACCGGCCTATCTGGCTTCCGCTTAACGGGAGTTGACCGCCATCGCTTATCGGATGAACAAGTACCCCGCACATGTCTCTACGTTGCTATGTCCTAGAAGTCTATGCGCACGTGCGCCATAATTCTCCCGTTGCACTTGGAGCGTAGTGCTGCCCCGCACTGCTTGAATCAGAACAAGAGGAGAATGCATGTCGAAGAGGATGTTTTGGTGTGTCTTGCTGACTGCGCCTCTCCTTATAGGACCGGAAAGGGCGAACGCCGTCGAGTATGGGGAACTGGTACAGAAGAATGGGAAATGGGTGTTCAAGAATACGGAAGATCCCGTGTTCAAGTTCATGCACGATACCGGGTGGATCACAAATGAGAAATATTTTACGATCTCTTCACAACTAGGAAAAAATGCGACTGAGCCGGCCGATGCGCTCCTCAATCGACGACGGCAGATCGAATGGAATCGATACCTCAAAACCGGGCTGCACCTTCCTGACTGGATCGACCTGGGGCTCGAACAACGCACACGATTCGAGTCGTATGACCACCCCTGGCGGTCGAGCCAGGCGATCGGAAACGGACGGACGGATGCACAAATTCTTATGCGGTCGAGGCTCCGTTTCGGACTTGGCGGGAATGGTCCGTTGAGATTCTTCTTTGAAGGTCAGGACGCGCGTGCCTTCCTAAATGGTTCCCCCGGCGCCTTCCGTGATAACACGACGGTCGATGAATTCGATATTTTACAAGTATTCTGATCATTGACCTTAAAGAATATCATGGGAACCGGGTTGCGAACCGATCTTCATTTCGGACGCATGACCATGGATGTCGGAAACCGACGACTCATTGGGCGAAATGATTTCCGAAACACCACCAATTCATTTGATGGGTTCGATTGGCAGATCAGTCAGGACAAGACCTGGCGGCTCAGGGCATTCGTCCTGGAGCCGGTCATCCGAGACGAGGAGAAACCCGATACACAGAGCAACAAGTCGATCTTTTGGGGAACCTATTTTGAGAGCAAGCATGTCCCCTGGTTTCAGATAGACGCCTACTACCTGGGACTGAACGATCGGCGCATGGCCAATGCAGCGAACCATCGTACCTATTCCACATTCGGCGGCCGCCTCTTTAAAGATCCCAAGCCGGGTGAACCGGAGTATGAGATTGAGACCACCTGGCAGATCGGGACCAGGGGCATGACCGACCACTTTGCCTATTTGCAACATTTGGGTCTCGGATATACGTTCAACCTCCGATGGACGCCAAGACTGATCTTCCAATACGACTATGCCAGCGGCGATCGGCAGCCCGGCGACAGTCAGGACGGGAGCTTCGACACCTTGTTTGGATCCAGAAATTTCGAATACACACGGACCAGCATCTGGGGTCCATTTTCCAGGACGAACCTCATCTCACCTGGTTGGCGAGTGATCGTTACACCGACACCAGGCTTGACATTCGAAGTCAAACATCGCGTCTGGTATCTCGCGCAGAGCAAAGATTTCTTCGGCAGTTCCGGCCTCCGAGACCCCACAGGGAACGCCGGCACCTCGCTCGGACAGGATGTAGAACTTCGTGCGTTATGGGTAATCAACGCAAACCTGGACTTTGAAGCCGGATATGACCATTGGTTCAAGGGCTCCTATTTCGACAATCCCGCCATCCTTGCCCAAATGCCGACCGGCGGAAACAGAGACAGTGATTATTTTTATGCTTCCGTGCGAGTCAGGATCTAGAAAGGAATGACCATTCCTACGCCGGTGTTCAGCGGCCTAGGGCATTTCCTAGTTACTTCTGTCGTAGCCAGACATATACAAGAATGTGCCGCAGGTAGCACCCACTAAATTGTTATCCGGCTTTTCAACAGATCTTGCAGCAGAAATGGTCCCACCGAGTGGAGGCAATCGCTTGCCATAGAAATCTATGGGGGCGGGTGAGGCTGTGATAGGGTTTTATCAAATAACTAATGGGAGGTCATCATGAAGCTCAGCGCGCGCAATCAGTTTCAAGGAACAGTCACACGAATCACCGATGGTCAGGCGATGGCCGAGGTGACCGTCAAGATCGGCACACTCGAATTTGTCTCCGCCATCACCGAAGGCTCCGTGAAGAATATGGGCTTGAAGGTGAACGACCCAGTGACGGTCGCTATCAAGGCCACCGATGTGATGGTCGGAAAGTAATGCTGTTCCTCCCGCATCGCATGAAGCACCTGCCGTAGGTTTTTCATCGTTCTCATCACACAGTCCGCACTGAATGAGCCGACCATCGCTCGTGAGGTGCGGACTGCCTTCAAAACCGGCTCTGTGCATCTCATGCCATGCCGATAAACCATATTCCACTTCTCTTCATTCAGACGGTTTCACTCTCCCAGTTTCTGTGGATAAATCTTGTGCGCGCCTCTCTTTGCGCTGCACGAATCTGCGAAATGCACTATTGACAGGCAGAGATAAAAGTTGTTACCATTGGATACAATATGAAATCAAAGGATTTCAAAGACATTCGAGAAGAACTAGGCCTCACGCAACAGCAACTTGCCGAGGCCTTACACACAACTCGGGTGTCCGTAGCACGTTATGAAGCCGGTATGCGAAGGATTCCCGGTGTCGTATCGGTGGTGCTGAATCAATTACGACGGAAGACCGTCATTCCAATGGCCGGTCTTGTTGCAGCCGGTTCCCCGATCGAGCCGGTACCACAATCGGAACTCGTGGAGGTGCCTCCGAGTATGTTGCGAGGCGGAGATTCCTTTGCGTTAAAGATCAAAGGGGAGTCGATGAAAGACGAGGGGATTTTGCCCGGTGATCTCGTGGTTATACGTAAACAAGGCACGGCCAAAAACGGGCAGACCGTCGTTGCCCTGGTCAATGGCGAGGCCACGATCAAGATTTATTTCAAGAGGAATACACACATCGAACTTCGCCCGGCCAATGAAACGATGCAGCCGATTGTCGTTCAGTCGTCGGACGAGTTTCATATCGAAGGGATCGTCATCGGCGTCATTCGTCATTACGCTGTTTAACACTCGAAAGGAGGAATGATGATCGTAACAGAGCGAACAACCCTAACGAAAGACCACTTGATGGATTTGGAAAGAATGGTGGCAGCGCTGGACAACCGATTGCAAAGCATCCAGTGGGTCTTGCAGCGAAGCACTGCGGGCTCACTGATGGAACGTTTTCAAAGCTTAATGCGATCCAAGCAGGGAAGCCGGTTCATGTCGACTGTTTGCAATCAACAGATACGCTCGAACACAAAGCTGGCGAGTTATGACGGTCCAAGAGCATAGTGCACCATCAATGACAACAGGCCCCTGTTCCGATTGCGGCATAGTCACCGAGCGGCGGATAGAATCGATCGACGGCTTTACGCACTCGACGGTTCAACTCTGCCCAGCTTGTTGGAATGCCTATCGTCAGCGACAAGTCTTCGCCGACGGATGCTGCGGATAGGAGAAGGCTAAGGCACGGCGGGCACGGGCATAGAAGCGACACGAGCAACAGTCAATTGCCGCTTTCAAGCATAGAGCGTCTCAGCCACAGGCCCAGTCCCCGGTCCAAGGCTCTGAAGAAGAAATGAAGGATCCAGGTCACCATATGGTTTCACTGAATTCATCTAATGGGCTGATCATGCTGTATGGTCATCCGGTGGCCTCTAAAATTGTTTTACAGACTCTCGTCAATCGCGCACTGACCGGACACCCGGTCGTATATCTAGACGGAGCTCACACATTCGATGCGTTGCTTATCGGACGACTGGCACGCAGCCGGCGGCAGCAGCCTCGGAAAGCCCTGACGATGATCCATGTGGCACGAGCCTTCAGCGCGCGGCAATTGGAACGGCTGATGTCCCAGTGTTTGGCCGGCGCGTTGAATCGCTATCAAGCCAGCACGGCGGTGATCTCCGGCCTTCTCGAAAACATATCTACCGATGACTTGACGGGCAATGAGGTCAACCGGCTGACCGACCGGATGATTGAATCGGTGCGCCACTTGATTCAACAGGGATTTTCATTGCTCTGCCCCTGTCCCTGCGTTCCAATGCCTATGGCACCAGCCTATCGATTGTTTGGCCTGTTGCGTTCGATGAGTAACTATTGCATCCGTGTAAATGAAGTGCAGGGAAAAGTAGCGACGGAGAAAATTTCGGTTGACGCCATGCTCATCGATACAGAGCCTTCTGAAAACATCGGCGTAGGTTCACCCCTTCCCTTCCAATCCGCAGGCCAGTATACCACGGTTCAGCCATACTCTCAGTTGGATAGGGCAGCGGTTTCCTAAAACAACTTGAAGGTGATTCCCCTTTCTGAAGGTTGGCGCGAGGTGATGCAGAATCGCTCACAACATAAGACAAGCACCAGAACGTTTGCGTCGGTATATTCCCAACGAAGCAGCAACCGGCGCTTCCATTGCAGCCAGACATCCCTTTACCGTGGGTTAACCGACAAAAAGTCGTTAGCAAAATCTTTGACAAGAGGCTCGACACCATCGGTTATAAGTTGGCGCAAATTCGCCTCCTCCACCGACCCAACAACACTCGCTGACCAGGTCGTTCCCCAGGCCCGGGCGTTTTTGATCGACAATAGTCCAACTACTTGCTTGAGATCCACGTTTACAGCATAGGCGTACAATCCTAACTCCTCCTTTAGAGTATTGACATTGATATAGAGATACGGCGCTGATCCCAAACGTGTTCTCTCTATGTTAGTGAGGATTCTAATGCCTTTTGAGCGAAGGATCAGTTCGGTCGACGTTCGGATCGCATCTTGCGAGAGACCGTCTGCCGAGGCATCGGCACTGATATCCTCTATGACCACCCCCACCCCTGAGATCCCTCTTAAGGATTCCCGACTCCCCACATCAAGCGCTTGGACCACCTCCATGTTTCCCCAGACCAAGGCAAGGACTATCAACTGCAGCACGTAGCGCATAGGACCTCCAGAGGCAGATAACTATCTTTGCACTCGTCCGCCATTTCCACGGCGTGACCTGGTTTCAGTCGGTCTACAACTTTCTTGGCTTCGCGTGCGTCCTTCTTCAGTGATTCAAGGTTTGTATCCCCCACACATACTACGGTACCACCAGCGGCAGCCCTCTTTCACCATTCCTGATTAACGCTGTGCCCATCCGCGCGTAGGCCATTGATGAGAGTGTGCGCGTACTTATCGTTGCCATAGGATCTGAACCGTGACGTCGGCTCTCAAGTCGGGAACTATTCACAGTCCAACCGGCAACTGAAACCGAAACTGAAGTGGGCAACGGGGTTGGACTAGATCAGCCAAGCCCCGTATTACTAGTGGCGCGATCTCTTTCTCTGGAATGCACCGAAGACGTTTGCGGTGGGCCCAGCAGTTGAGACACAAAAGACCCCTTGTAATCTTTAAATGGTTACAAGGAATTTTCTCTTTTCACATAAGGCTCTGGTGGATGGCGCGAGGTCGGTAAAGTCGCTCGCGAGCACCGTGGAGGGCATTGCAGAGGCGGCATAGCCCTCCTTGGCGTGGGACAGAGCGACTTGTCAGGTGTATTCCATCCTCTACGCTGACACGTTAATTTTGTTACTCGTATCTGTGGCTGTACTTGCTTGGGGAGAGCCGGCTGTTGAAGGGTCTGGCTGCGGATTCCCATGGTGATGATGATGTTTGTGCCGTGCCGACTGTAATGCGGCGAAGGCGTTCTGTGCCGACGGAAGATCATTCGATTGTAGCGCTTGGCCAATTTTTGTGAGAGGACTGTTCGGTTGAATAGTACCTCCGGGAGTGCTTTGAGCGAGCGAGGCATAGGCCTGCTGCGCTGCATTGAGATCGTTTGACTGAAGCGCTTGTGCTAAGGCTTCAAAGCCCTGTCGTCGTTGCTGATACGTGTTCACTCCCTCCGCTAGATAAGGGGACCCGGAACTGAGATTGTTGATCGGTGTGCTCATCGTGGTCCTCCTTCTTGATTGAGATGTGACAAGTACTCGCATGAACGCGGCCTTTACGCAACGGCATTTACCTGAGTAGACGGACTGGGAGCCGGACTAGAATCCGTCGTTTGCTGGTATTTGGCCAGTAAGTCGTTGGCGATGGCACTGGCTAGCCCGTCTATGAATGACAGGCCGTTTCCACTTGAGGCACTGGATGAATTGGTAGTCGATGCGGTTCCCGTGCTATCAGTCTGTTGGAGATCGCTCACGATCGATTGGGCAAGTTGGTCGATAAAGGACGCATTCCCTTGATTGTTGCCCTCTCCTCCGCTGTGACGGTAGTGATGGTGGTGGTGAGTTCCCTGTGCGCCGTTGACGCTGAGCGATTGTTGAGGATCTGTCGGCTGTGCCGTCTGACTCGTCAGCATCTGGAGTGCTTGTTGAAACGGCGAAATGGCGTTACTGCCTGACTGAGATTCACAAGACGCAGACGAGGATTGATTGCCGACTGTGAGGCCGGCCATCGAAAGCGAGCTTTGAAGCCACTGAAGTACGGTAGACGAGTTGATACTCGAGATCGACATAGAGCCTCCTTGGCTAACGGCAGGCTCGCAATCCGTGCGAGCTGTCTCACCGCTCCAGAAACAACAGCTCGTCCATTGAGCTGCCGTGACACGATATCTTTCGTGTTTATCCAGCAAGCAAAGACCGCGCCTCTTGTTGCATGTTCCTAACACCATATAAAATGCGTAATATACGGGATACTGTCGGAGGTTATTTTCAACTCGGCAAAAGTTACCCTCGGCTTCCCTGAACGAGGTCGATGACTCGGCAATTCCTTCCAGCCGAGAGAACAGAATCCGCGTGGTCAGGAATGGCAATCTGTAGCCACCGTAAGCGAAGGCAAGTACTTCATTAACCTCAGAACAATTCGGACATCTGGGCAATTCGTGAAAGCGTGGTGGCGATATTATTGATAGCGATGATCGACCTAGCCAGTGGAAGCGGCATCTGATGATGCTGAATGGAGGTCTGTCAAGACGGTACATTCGGAGAAGCGCTTTGGAAGTTCCTGTCACCCCCCAAACAATAGGCCTCAGCAAATGGCTCTACCCCACATGCATAAATTTTCTAGTTTACTAACCAGGTGCTTGATGATCGTTGCCCTCCTTTCCTCGATGAGCTGCGCCAGGCTCACGCCCGAAGATCAAAAATACTACTCCTCTCGTCTCTATCCGGTGCCCTATGAGCGAGTGTTTAATGCTGTGCATGCTCGTGTGGCTGAATACCCAATGGGCATAGGGGAAGCCGATCAGACTAAGGGGATCGTCCAGAGCCGCATCGGCCGGACGACGCCGAGCAGCAGCGCGACCGTTGGCTACCAAATCACAGTGGCCGTATCGCAGGCAGGGAAGCAGACACGAGTTACCCCGGACTGGCAAATGAATGTCTCGTCAGAACCGACAAAGACTCATTTGCTTCCGGTCAGTATCGACGAGCGTCCACAGCTCTATATGGAATTCTTCGACGAACTCGACAAGCACTTACGATATTGAGGAAATCCATGAAAGGCGTCTCCAGCCGACAAAAAGGGCACAACCACTCCTAGTTCGCTGGACACACCCCGCCTCAGTGATTTGTATTCTGTTCCAGATGTTCCACTTGTTCCAGATAAGGAAAATAGTAATGAGTACAGTGCTCTTGGACAAAGCACGGGCGATTCTGGCTCACACGAACCGGGGGGTTCTACCAAAGGTGAGGATCATGGAAACCGAGAAGAATACAGCCCCAACGACCGAACTCACTGTCCCGACCATCACCCAGGACGGGACTGCACTTTCGCATGCAACGTCAGCTATCCAGAACGTTGAAATTCAACCTGCTCCACCGAATGTTAAGGGGATCTATTGGGAATCGGGAACAGGCCAAATCTTTGGCCCGGCGGTTCCTGAATTCCTGGCCCGAGAGGGCAGTATGTTTTGGATAAGTACGACATTTGAGGGGCAGATCGGGTGGATCAATGCCGATCGGTTGTGTTCGCGTAAGGCGTCTGAGGGGCAAGGAGCTATGAACAACCAGCCCAAGGAAGGCAAGCCGCGAAAGCTCGACAGAAAGAAAGTTCTGGACCTCCACGCCAGGGGATTCTCGGCACCTGAGATTGCCCAACAGCAGGGAGTGGCTCACTCGACCGTATGGCGGTTTCTAGAGCGGGCGAAGCCGAACTAGGTGCCGTCGAATCGTTTAAGCAGAATCGGGCTGATGTGTTGGCGCGGATTCAGGCCAAGTCATTGGACGCACAGGAGCGGATCATCGACACGCTCAATAATGGGGTTGTGAACGCACTCACGCCTAGCCAAAAAAGCTCAATGCTGATAGCCCTCAATGCTCAAAGCGGGACCGCGTTCGACAAGCCCTTCCGGTTACCTTGAATGCCAACACGGAAACCAAGTGAAACGTGCGTCAATACCTCATGCTCCCAAGAGCCTCCATTCCGGACAACCCCGGCTCCGCAACTTTCTTCATATCTGACGAGTCCATTATTCCCTTATTGAAACTCATTTAAGCCAGCGCCGTTACTGACTTAAGCTGTCTGATCTGGGTCATCCCGACGAGGGGGTGGGGTCTTGCCACCCTCACGTCTCTTTTGGACGCCAGGGCGCTGCCTCGGTTCTGCATTGCGCCATTCCTGCTGGAGTTCCATCTGACGTTGTACCTGTTTGATGACATCAGAGGCACACGCGGAAAAGTTAACGAGCATCTCGACGGATTGACGGCGGACCATGGAACCATCGCGAGAGACTGACGTGTCGACTATATGTAAGTCCAAGGGCACCAACACGCCTAATCCATCCTTCTTGCGATTGAAGCCAATCATGACCGGCTCACCACTGAGAATGTCCGCATACACATTGACGGCGTCACCGGTGAGTTCGTAGATAAACAGACGAAATCCTGGCTCTGAATCATTCTGAGCAACCATACTTTTTGCGGTCGTTCCGTGAGGAGTTTGGAGGTACGCGAAGAATGGGCGGGCGGGAGTAGCCTTTGGGTCTACACTGTCGGTGACTCCAATCTTTAAGGCTAAAACTAGGTTGTTGCGTTGTTTATTGCTCCAAATCGCGATATTGCCCGCTAAGGAAACTAGGCCACCTTTTCGATACGCCTGATCCTGCCCAATTACACGATACACTAACGTGCATCCTTCTGTTATTCCTTGTGACTGCACCGGCTGAAACTCAACTTGCACCGTTCCCACCATGGGGGATAGGTCAAGGGCGTGAATCGGGATAGCCGTACCTGAGAGGATTGCGGCAACAATCAAGCATATCTCTTTCCACATTTACTTTCTCCGTTTCCTCCACTCCCAGGGCGGCACAGGAGACGGTTCGGCCCATAAGCCTTTCTTCCCGTCTCTCGCGTCTGCTTCCAATGTCTCTAGGGTCGTATCGTCCCCCGCATACTTACGGTACCACCAGCACCAGCCATCCTTCACCAATTGGTGACATTGGTCTCGTCCGCAAGTAACACATCGTCCAGGATTCGCCGATATTTATCCTTGCCGTAAATCTGCAGGGTGACTACCTGGGCGAAGATCAGAGAAGAGATGGCTTGTTTTGCATTGTTGCCAAAGGGCTGGCCCTTCTCGGGGCAGTCGATGCCATGGAGACGAACCCGCCGCGTAAAGGGTGGCCGGGCTCGTGATGGCCTCATGAGCCATTTGCAACATCCCGAGGACTAGTCCTAAGCATGACATGCATGGCTCATCTCTTTGCGGCTCTAAACATAGTGCTCTCCTTTCGTCAATGTGTCGTACCTCGGATGATTCGTACACCCATTTCGATAATCCGGCCAATCTGTTCCAATAATTCAAGCGATTGCTTAGAGTCCATACCATGCTGATTCAAGATGGCCCCGCAATCATCGCCAGCACGGATGGCTTGGATTTAGTACTCGCAAACTCATAATTTCTCCAATAGGATGAGCAGGAACGATCTCACTGTTTGCCCGCGTTCAACTGGGCATAAGCGTCACAGCCTACTTTGGATTTCAGATCGCACGCCTTCCGGAAATACTTCAGTGCTTCAGCGCCGTCCTGTCTGACTCCTCTCCCCATTCTATACATCGTAGCGAGACCAAGACAGCCGAGCGCCTCCCCACCATCACAAGTTTTCCGATAGAGGGCGACGGCTTGAACGTCGTCTTGTTTGACTCCACGCCCAGCCATATACATCGAGCCCAGACGGGAACAACTTGGCGCGTCCCCGCCGTCACACGCTTTCCGGAAGAGCGCTGCCGCCTGCATGTCATCCTGTGTAACGCTGGTCCCCTGCGCATACATTAGGGCGAGATGACTGCAGCCTGGGACCTCCCCACCATCACAGGCTTTCCGATAGAGGGCCACGGCTTGAACATTGTCGAGTTTGACTCCACGCCCAGTGATGTACATCGCGCCGAGAGGCGCACAACTCGGGATATAATCGCCGTCACAGGCTTTCCGGAAGAGCGCTGCAGCTTGAACGTCGTCTTGCGGAACGCCGGTGCCCCTCATATACATTCTGGCGAGATGGTAGCAACCTGGCGCGTTCCCCCCATCACAGGCCTTCCGGTAGAGAGTCCCGGCTTGAAAAGCATCTTGTGAGACTCCGGCCCCTCTCTCATGCATGAGGCCGAGAGGGGCACAGCTCGGCATATATCCGCCGTCACAGGCTTTCCGGAACAAAGTTGCGGCTTGACGATCATTTTGTGAGACTCCGCTCCCCTGAGCATACACGAATCCTAGAGAACCGCATGCTGCCGCATCGCCTTTATCACAGGCCGTTTTCAATTGTTGTGGGGTGTCTGCAGCTTCAGATGGGCCTATCCCTGATGAAACCAGCACGGCCATGACGATGAGTGCGTGAGGCAGCATGCGAACGGTCATGGAATAGCCTTCGAGGAGCAAAATGGGGGTGGTGCGGGGCAAAGTCTAGCGTAGGAGAAGAGATGAGAACAAGCGGCGATAGAACACGAAAACTCGTATTCCTATCAATGGACTGGGCGACATCCCCCAACCTGATGGGAAGCGCGCTTTCAGAGAAAGCACGAGAAGGGCACAACTCTTATTTCCCTTTTGGGAGGATGCCCTTCCGCTCTAAGTCCTGAATCTTCGCTTCCGCCAGTTCGATCAGAAACTCCTTCACGGTCTTTCCTTCATGAGCGGCAGCCATTTTGATCTTCCGCATGAGGTCGCGTGGAATATCCCGAAAGTTCCAGGCACCGGTGCCTTCTGGGGTGGTTCGTGCCATAGGGGCGAAAGACTAGCATTCTTCTTTCCATAGCGTCAAATGACAGTTTACATACTTACGTATCACATAATATATAGCTTATCATCTTAGGAAAGGAGGTGAGGCCGATGAAGATGAGCGCAAGCCCGAGGATGAAGCTCCCATTACCCAGTACTCGTTGGAGCAAGAAGCGAGGCTCATTGAGCAATTGAACCCGGAAGAAGTGGACATGCTGCGGCTGGCCATTCTGACCGGGATGCGACGGGGCAATCAGTTTGCCTTGCGAAAGGATCAGGGACAGGGGGTGATTCTCATTCCCCGCACGAAGAACCGACGCCCTCGGTCCGGCAACTCTGGCACTGTGCTCGCCATACCTTTGGCTCTCGCTTGGCGAGTCTGCAATACAAGAGAAGGCCATTATGGAGGCCGGGAGGCTGGTCAAGCAGCAAGGCGGCGCAGCAGTACATCCATCTTCATGATGAAGCCCTGAAGGAGGCAGCGGAACGCCTTTCAGCCATCAAACCGGCGGTGATTCCGAGTCCAACCGTGACAATAACCGGAATTATGACTCAGACCGGGTTGACAGAGAGACACAAACCATTGAAACTACGTTCACGCTCCCGTAGCTCAGTTGGATAGATCAGCGGTTTCCTAAGTCCTTCACCTACTTCCTCATAACTACTTATCGAACTAGTGGAAACCCGCTTCTAGATCAGCAATCCCACCCAGGTCAATGTTTATCCGGCAAAGGATAAGGCCAATTAACCGGGTCTTCGGGACTTATATCCCCTCTCTCGTCCACGCCTGCCGGTCTCTGGGTCAGGGTTGTCCCGGGGGAGGGCTCCGGGGTGGATGGATGGCCCGGATACCATGCCCCGCAACCATTCATACAAAATGAAAGGATGATGCTCGCGAACATGAGGCCGAACTCACTTCGTAACAAGATCATCATCATTCCTCCAAAATAGATAACGAAAGTAAAGGAGACCCACGGTCTATTTACAACTAACTCACATGCGGCCCTTCACACCTCTCGGAAGTTCCCTGGTGTCATAGCTCTGGAAGCCCATCACCAGGTGCCTACAGGAGCGTCAGCGACGCTAAAGTAGTCAGTTAACCACCAACAGTTGAATAGGCAGGTGCCACTAATCGCGAGATAGTAGGCCAGTAATCCCGGTGTTCAACGCCTGCCTTTCCTTGAAGCGTGACATGATGGACAACGGTGTCCCCGAGAGCAGATCGGTTGATCTATACCCGAGTCTTTGAGAAGGACAGCAAGGACAAGGCGAAGTAACTGAAGTACAGTCTTCCACCCACGGAAGGCGACAACCACGAGAGGCCGTTTCTCCTCTGCTCACACCAGCTCATTCGATCACACGAGACGAACTTAGACTTCTACAACGTCTACCAGGGACAGCCGAGAGACCTTTGCATCTATGACGAGTCTCTCATGGTATCGGATCTGGACAACTTCCCGTCGGTGACCTGTGTCAGTCCATCTGTGGCTGGATCGGTAAATTCAAGTTCGATGAGAAGATTGACCGAATTCCGATCCTGAATTGGTTGAACGAGCAGAAGGCACGGATTGAATGTGCCTATGATAGCTTCCAGGCTGGTGAAGTCAACGAACTCGGACCGACGATCTTCCGGCTACCGTTAGACACTGAGACAGAATACCAGCGTTACTTTATACTGCTCCCCTCTAAGACAACGGTCATGTGAACTGAGTAGACTGTGG